>Ga0207831_100133_pt1 | contig 46064 bp, 43 predicted proteins | sample TtanPargueraPR_7_FD_187741 | JGI IMG/M metagenome (GOLD analysis project Ga0207831, IMG submission 187741) | Aerobic enrichment media microbial communities from Bioluminiscent Bay, La Parguera, Puerto Rico - Tt and M1 (2) (SPAdes) | ecosystem: Environmental > Aquatic > Marine > Unclassified ...
AACGGCAACTTATGGTGGTCCTTTGGAGTCAGAAGTCTGTAATATGCGTCATGTGCGTGATGATTTGATTGGTTCTTCTGATCTTGGCGGTGTCTTGATTTCTGGGTGGAACGACTTTTATTATAGTTGGTCTCCAAGTGTTGCGTCAGCTATTAGTGAAAAAGATGCTTTGAGGGCTGCTTCTTCTGCATTGTTGTATCCATTATGTGGTGTGGTTCGTCTTGCAGGTTGGGAGTTTGAAGCAGCAGGAGTGTTTGGCGACTCAGCTGCCTCTGCACTTTCGTTTGGTCTTGCTGCAGTGCTAAGTAGTGTTGTTTATGTGTTGACTCCAGTATCTTTGGCAATGGTCATCATTGGATTTAAAAACAAAGAAAAATTTGAGAAGTGAACAACAAATTGTTCTACCATTCACTGATGATGCTTGGCTTGGCAAATATTTTATCGAGTTGTTGTTGAAAGGGTATGAAGTCTGCTCCGTCAAGTGCTCTATGATCGATAGTAAGACTCAGCGGCAGTATTTTTCGTATGCCGATTTTTTGTTCTTTATCTTCTGTGTAGACTCCTGGCCGGTCTTGTATGGCGTTGATGGCAACGGCAAAGACTTGTGGACTGACAAGATCAAGTAGTGTGATTCCTCCACGTTGTTCTCGAAAGACTGATCCAAGATTAGAGACAAGCACACTGGTGTTGAAGATGTCATGAAACGTTATCTTGTCTTTGTCTGGCATCCGGAGGTAGTCTTTGATTCGTTGTTTGGTGATGTTGATTTTGTTTTTGCCAAATTTGGTGTGAAATATCTGTCTGATGACACCTGATTTGAAATGTTTGAGATGTTCTATGAGTTCATGTTTTGCAACAACATATTGCATGGCATCGATATCGGTGTTGCAGACGCGTCTTTTGAGGTCTTGGAGTGATTCTGCGATTTGATGCAGTGTTTTTTCACCTGCGTTGTGGAGTGTTGGTGCAATCATTCGTTTGTCCGGGAGTAGATAGGGAACGGTGATGCTGATTTCTTTTAGGTGGTGATGTGTTCCTACTTTTGTGCGGCTGTTGTAGTGAAGTATGGCGTTGAGTTTTGGTGATTCTTTGAGTGCTTCTGCAATTGCTTTGAGCATGACAACTGTGAAGGTGATGGGGTGGTCTGCTTCGAGATTTTTCCTATTGTTTTGGTAGTAGCTGTAGAATTCTGTGATGTCTGGTTCGTAGAGATAGGTGGCATGTGGTGTGTTGCTCCAGCCGATGCTTGTTGCATGGGCGGTGATGCGTCTGTTGAGATCAAAGATATTACTTTTGTGTTTGGTGAGATGTTTTGCAACTAGACTCATAAGATGCTCCCGGTGAAAAGAAGTCTATCCAGCAGTACTATTAATATCTGTTGGAGCCCTTTTTTGGTAGTTGTTTGTTGAAGTGTTGGTAGGTTTTCTAGGTTGATTTCTTTTTTAAAGCAGTGTTTGTTGTGATTTTTTGTGTTCTTTTGTGTTGGTTTTCCCAATGATGTAGAGGAATTCTTCTTCTTGGAGGACTTTGATGCCGAGTTGTTCTGCTTTTTTTGCTTTTGAGCCCGGTTTTTCTCCGATGATGACGTAGTCAGTATCAGATCCAACGCTCGATGAAACAATCCCCCCTGATTCTTTGACAAGATCAGATGCTTGTGGGCGACTCAGAGTAGTGAGACTTCCGGTGAAGACGACTTTTTTTCCGCTAAGTGCTGTTGTCTTTTTCTGTGTTGCTGCTTTTGTGTTGACGCCTGCTTCTTTGAGTCGTTTGATGAGGTCTTGATGCTCCTCTGTTGCAAAAAAAGATCCTATGGACTCAGCACTTTTTTCCCCAAGGCCATGGATGGATTTGAGCTCTTCGGTGTCTGCTTTTGCAAGTTCATCAATGGAGTTGTAGTGTGTGGCAAGCAGTTGTGCTGCATATTTTCCGACGTGTCGTATTCCTAGACCGTAGATGAGCCTTGAAAGACTCTGCTTTTTGCTGTGTTGTATGCTTTCTATGAGGTTTTTTGCACTTTTTTCTTTAAATCCTTCTAGGGTTAGTATCTCTTTTTCTGTGAGGCTGTAAAGGTCTGCGATGTTGTCGATGAGCTGTGCTTCTAGGAGTTTATCAACGGTGCTTTCGCCGAGATGGTCGATGTCCATGGCATCGCGTGACGCAAAATATTTGATGCGCCATTTGAGTTTAGCTGGGCAGCTTTTATTGGTGCAGCGTAAGACGACACCTCCGTCATCTCGTGCGGTTTTGGACCCGCAGATAGGACAGGTCTGTGGCATGGTAACGCTTTTTTCTTTTCCACTGCGTTGTTCGGGGATTGTTTTGACGACTTGGGGGATGACATCACCGCTTCGTTCGATGAGAACGCTATCCCCTATCTTGATGTCTTTTCGTTTGATTTCATCAAAGTTGTGCAGGGTTGCTCGTGAGACGGTAACACCGCCTAGTGATGCTGCTTTGAGGACTGCAACTGGTGTGATTGCTCCTGTGCGCCCGACTTGAAACACGACATCTTCTAGCTGTGTTGTTGCCTGTTTTGCAGCGAATTTATAAGAGATTGCCCAGCGTGGACTTTTTGTGGTATGTCCAAGTTTTTGTTGTTGTGTTAAGTCGTTGATTTTTATGACGGCTCCATCGATGTCGTAGTCGAGTGTGTCTCGGATGGATTCGAGTTCTTTGCAGTATTGTATTGCTTCTTCGATGTTGCCTACTTTTTTGATGTATGGGTTGACGCGAAAGCCGGCTTGTTTGAGTGCTTCTAGTGCTTGCCAGTGGGTGGAGAACTGTTGTGTGGGTGACCAGGAGATATGGTACCAGTAGGCATCAAGTGGTCGTTTGGAAACGATTTTTGGGTCGAGTTGTCGAAGTGATCCTGCTGCTGCGTTTCTTGGATTGGCAAAGGGTTGTTCTCCGGATTTGATTTGTGCTGTGTTGTATTTTTCAAAGCCTTGAAGTGACATGTAGACTTCGCCACGGACTTCAAAATCAGAGAGTATGGTCTTGTCGACTCGTAGAGGTATGCTGTTGATGGTTTTGATGTTGAGGCTGATATCATCGCCTGATTTTCCATCGCCTCGTGTTGCTCCTCGGATGAGTACTCCTTTTTCGTAGAGGAGTGCTACTCCTGCTCCATCGATTTTTGGCTCTAAGACATAGTCGTAGTCTTCTTGGAGGTTTTTTTGTATGCGTTTGTCAAACTCTCTAAGTTCGTCATAGTTATACGTGTTGCCAAGCGAAAGCATTGGTTGTTTGTGTGAGACGGTTTCAAAGGAGTCAAGCACTGTTTCTCCGACGCGTTGTGTTGGTGAATCTGCGGTGATGAACTCGGGATATTTTTCTTCTAGTGTTTCGAGTTCTTTTAGGAGTTGGTCGTATTCGTAGTCTGAGATGATGGGATTTGATTCGACATAGTAGCGCCTGTTGTGTTCGCGAAGCGTATTTTGGAGGTCTTTGATACGTTTTTTTGCTTGGTTTTTATTCATTGCTCTCTCCCCAGGCTATGAAGTAGTTCGTCGATTGGTTGTGTGTTGAGTACATCTGTTTTTTCTAGCCATCCTCGTCTGGCGACAGCCACTCCAAATTTCATATACGAGAGATAGCTGCTGTTGTGGCTATCAGAGCCTATTGCAAAGGATAAGTTTCTCTCTCGCCCCATCTTGACGTGAAGATCAGAGAGATCCAGCCGGTCGGGAAATGAGTTGATTTCTAAGATGGTGTTATGCTCTTTTGCGCAGTCAAGTAGTGTTTCGATGTCTATGTCAAATCCTTTTCGTGTTCCAATGAGTCTGCAGGTGGGATGAGCAAGGATGTCGACATGTGGGTTTTGAATTGCTTTGCAGATGCGTTTTGTTGCTTCTTCTCCGTTCATGTTGAAGTGGGTATGAATCGCTGCATAGACGACATCAAAATCTTTGAGTATTTTATCAGGATAATCCAGGCTTCCATCTTTGAGGATGTCACATTCTGTGCCACAAAGAACAGTAAAATCGTCGCCTAGTTTTTTGTTTATTTTCTGTATTTCTTGTTGTTTTTTTTCAACACGCATTGGAGAGAGACCGTTGGCGGGTGTGAGTGTTTGTGAGTGGTCGGTGATGGCGATGTAGTTATAGCCGAGCTGTTTTGCAGCTCGTGCCATTGATTCAGCGCTTTCACTTCCATCACTCCAGGTGCTGTGGACGTGAAGATCTCCTTTGATATCAGATTCTTTGATGAGGTGTGGCAGTGTTTTGTTTTGTGCTGCTTGTATTTCGCCACGGTTTTCTCGTAGCTCTGCTGGGATGTAGCTGAGCCCTAACGTGTTGTAGATGTCTTCTTCGTGTTCTGAGGCAAGTACAGCTCCTTTGTCATCGGTGAGGCCATATTCGTTGAGTTTCCATCCTTTTTTTACTGCAAGACTGCGTAAAGTGACGTTGTGTTCTTTTGAACCGGTGAAGTATTGAAGAGCCGCTCCGTAGCTTTGTGGGGGAACGACTCGCAGGTCGACTTGGATGTCGTCTAGTAGGCGGACACTTGTTTTTGTTGGCCCACTGAGAAGAACGGTGTCGATTGAATCATATTTTTTGAAATACTCCATGACTGATTCTGGCTCATTTGAAGCAATCAGGATATCAAGATCTCCGATGGTTTCTTTCATCCGACGCAAGGATCCTGCTGTACTGATTTGTTGTGTGTCTTTGCAGTGTGAGAGATACTTGATGAGTAGTTCTGCATCACTTGTTGCGACGTTGAGCAGCACGCGGTCTCCGATTTTTTCTCGGAAGCTGATGCCTCGAAGCACATTTTTTTCTGAGATTTCTCCAAAGCCATCGAGGTCTTTGAGCAGTCCATGTTGTGCAGCTTTTTTGAGTTCAGCTATGGTGCTTATATGCAGTTCCCGGTAGATGGTGCCCACTTTTTTTGGCCCAAGTGAGGGTATTTTGAGAAATTCAAGGAGTGTTGGTGGTATTTCTGTTTTGAGGTCTTCTAAAAAATCTATTTTTCCTTCGCTAAGGAATTGCTGGATTTTTTTTGCAATGGCATCTCCTATGTGGGGGAGGTCTTTGAGCCGTTTCTCTGATGTGATTTTTTCGATGTTTTCATCAAGGTCTTCGATGATTTGAGCTGCTTGTCGGTAGGCTCGAACTTTAAAAAATCCTTCTCCTTTGATGTCGAGCAGATCTGCTATCATGCTGAGTTGTGCTGCGACATGGGAGTTTTTCATCTCAGTGGTTCCTCCGGAAGCGTTTCTTCAAGATAGATGCGTATTTCGATTGGTGCTCCGTCTTTGATGTTGAGTCTTCCGCGGACATAGATTGGTGAGATGAATTCGATGATTTCTGAGTAGTGACTGCGTTTGGGCATGACGATTGCCCCTTCGATTCCGTCGACTTCTCCAAGAAAGCAGCTGACACTGCCAAAGGTTCTTTTGTTTGATTCAAATGATTCTATGTCTACGCCTTTTCCAAAGTTTTTTAAAAGGCGCAGTTTGTTTCGTTCGACAGGGTCTATTCGTACATTAAACGTTCCTGGATAAGGCGTGAATCCTAGTTTTTTCTTGAATTGCTCAAGATATCCTTTTTGTGAGGTGTAGTATGTTCCTTCTCCAAGTCCTGAGATGACGGTGCCAACAAAGACGATTTCTTCTTTGAGACTGAAGATGTGTTGGTAGTCGATGAACTCGGCTTCTAGGTGGTGTGCTCCTTCTGACGTGATCATGATGAGTTGTTTTTTGATGCCGTGTTCTCGTTTGATGAGGTGTTCTTCGTCAAGCTCAAGGAGGTAGCGTGATGCTGTCTGCTGGCTTGTTTGGAGTTGCTTTGCAAGTTCTAGTGAGGATATTTCAACGCGTTCTCGTAATGCGCCAAGAAGTGCGAGTTCTTTGAGGGTTTGGAGCAAGTAGGCTTTCATCTGGTAGGTCTCCTCTGGTTTTTGTGCTGTATTGTGCTGACCAATATCTTAATCTATCCTTGCAACATAAACCTTTTCCAAATTCTATGTTTAAGAAGCTGCCTGTGGTCCTTACAAGTGACCAATTATTAGACCTTGCATTGAGTAAGTCTCGTCGTGTGACTATTGTTGATAGGGACCCGTATTTTCAGATGAAAAAAACAGTTATTTCTCGTACGGAGAGCTTTGTTGGTATTTTAGAGGCAAAATTAACTTCGTATGTTGAGGAGTTTCCTTCTATTGAATTATTACATCCTTTTTACCGTGAGCTTTTATCTATTGAACTTGACCTTGATTTTTTGCGTAAGAGTCTTGGTGCTGTGGATTGGGCAAAAAAGACGATCCTTCGTATTTATGGCTCTCAATCTCGTTTTTTACAAAAGACGGGAAATATTGATTTTTTAAAGTCTAAGCAAAAGGAGATTTATGGGCGTATTGCAAGTGTGCTTCGTCAGGTTGATAGTAATCTTGTGTTTCTTGCTAAAGCACAGAATTTTTTACGTGATCTTCCTATTCTTCAGGAGGTGCCAACCGCAGTTATTGCTGGCTATCCTAATGTTGGTAAGTCGTCGTTGCTAAGGCAGTTGAGTCATGCAAAGCCTCAGGTGGCTCAGTATCCTTTTACGACTAAGGAGATTATTGTTGGTCATATCAACTATGAGACGAGATATGAGCAGAAATCGTTTCAGGTGGTTGATACGCCTGGTTTGTTGGCTCGGCCGTTGGAGAAACGTAATGATATTGAAAAAAAGGCTATTGTGGCATTGAGGAGTCTTGCTGATGTGGTGGTCTTTGTCTTTGATCCTTCTGAAACGTGTGGCTATGAGATGAAGGACCAAATGCGCATGCTTGAAGATATGAAATCGTTTTTATCTGATGTTCCATTTATTATCGTTGAGAATAAGTGTGATGTGTTTACTTCTGATTCAAAGAATGTGAAGATGAGTGCTTCGACTGGCGAGAATGTTGATGTGGTTGTCGAGTTGATTCTTAAACAGTTAGAAAAAGTTGATTCAGAAAAAGAATTGTAGGGGGAAAGAAAGGGGGAGGTGGTGGTTTTTTGGCCAACCGCCCCATTCTTTGGGGGCACATACTGGGGGATACTTATGAAGCTGTTGTACTCTTATCTATATTTAGTTATATAAATACGGTTTATGGTACAACTTTTTGATTTTCCAGGTGATGACTAGCTTAGATTGTTATATTTTTGTTATTTTAAATTAGATTTTTGTTAACAAAATATTTTTTTATTGGTAAATGTACCAAAATTAATGATTATTTTTTGTGAGTTCATATAAAAAAACAATCTGGGGAAAAATAAACAAAAAATCAAGTTTTTCAAATTAATAAAAATTAGAAAAACATTGCTTTTTATGAAGGAAAAGGCAATAGGTAGCATAATAAATTTAAAGAGAATTATTTTAAATACAATAATAAACGCAGGTTTAAATTAAAACATTGTTATTATCAAAATAATGGCTGAGGGGACTACAACCAGCGCAGGCAAGTTTGAAAAATTCAAACGAAGATATCTTACAATAGCAATCATTTTGATATTGGCAACAGTGGTCGCAGTTGTGTTCATTGTAGAAGTGGGAATCATCAGCAAAGAGAATCAAATTGATGTATTACAAGAAGATCTTACTGAGTTGAAATATGAGATTGAAAGGCAGTATTTTACAGGGCTGAGTTCAGCAGTAGAGTCTCTTTCAAAGAATCAGCATATACAAAATCAACTCATTGGTGGTGGGCCTGCAAATAATCAAAATACATTGATTGTTCTTGAGACAACAAAAGAAACCTTCAACGCTTCTCTTGTCTATGTGATGAATCAAACCGGCGATGTCGTAGGCTCGATATATTATGGAGATAATCAGACGTTGATTGGCAACAACTATGCGTTTCGCCCTTATTTTTTAGATGCGATGCAAGGGCAATCTGTTGTGTATCCTGGGGTTGGTGTGACAACGATGCAAAGAGGCATCTATTTTTCTTATCCTATTTATGATAATGATTCTGATGACGTAATAGGGGTGGTGGTGATAAAAAAGGGTCTTGAGGAACTTGATGCATTGTTGGAAAAAACAGATAGCCATGTTTCTCTTATCTCTGCTGAAGGTATCGTCTTTTCATCAAACACGTATGATTTGTATAAATCGGTCTGGCAACTTTCAGATGGAGAATTAGATGAAATTTTTCAAAGCAAACAATACGCCCAATTAGATATTGAGCCTCTTAACTGGAAATTTAAAGATGATACTGTCCAGATCCAAGGTAAAGAGTATCTCTATTATGAAGGAAGTTTTCAGATTCCTGGATGGTCCATAATACTTAATGAAGAAACAACCTCTGAGATTAATTTGACCTCATCTCAACAACTAGAGTTGTCGATGTTTGCACTATTAACTGTTATTTTGTTTGCAATTATCTTGCTGTTTCATAATTCTCTTCTCAAACTTAGAGTTGCAGAATCAGACCTAAAAGAGGCAAACACTAAACTGACAAAGCAAAGCAGAGACCTTGAACAAAGAGTGCAAGAGAGAACCAAGAACTTAAAAGAGAAAGTCGATGAGTTGGAGCGATGGAAACAAGTCACAGTCAATCGTGAACTACGCATGATTGAGATCAAAGAAGACCTTGAAAAACAAAAAGAGCAAAATCCAGGCGATGGGGACGACACAAACAAAAATAGTGGTGATGAAGCAAATTAAAGCTAGAGCCCGTTTTTTTATTCATAATCTCTGGCGTTCTTGGAGTAAACAACTATAAATATGTACGATTGATATAATATGTAAGGGGTTATTGAATCGTATGTTGAAGAAAGCATCTGTCATGATTGTTCTTGTTTTGCTTATTACTGTGTCATTTAGTCAACTCTTGGGTAGTGCAGAAACCAACATCTCTGAGACAAAAACAAAAGGCACCACACTCTATGTTGGAGGTACTGGCACAGGCAACTACAGTAGTGTTCATGATGCCTATAGGAATTGTAGTGATGGGGATACGATTTTTATCTACAATGGTGTGTATGTGTGGCGTCCTTGGTCTTGTATTGATGTCGACAAGAATAATATTACTTTTTGTGGTGAGGATATGATGTTGACGATTATGGATGGTCAGAATGAGATGCGAGATGCGTATTTTATTTTTTATGGGGATAATATTGTTTTGAAGAACATCTATTTCCGGCCTAATGAGGATGATTGGGTTGGTGGTGGCCCCCGGCTTCTTCACGTATCTGGTAAAAATATGCATATTGAAAACTGTTATTTTGAAGCAGCGATTGGAGGTTTTTATGTAAAAAATGATGGTTTTGTCATTCGTAACAGCACCATTGAGAAAATGACGGTTAGCCCAGCAATAGGCATTTGTCCAAGTGGGAATGAGTATTACGAGAACTTTGTTGTTGACAATAATTCCTTTTATGACGATGTTCGTATGGCCATTACAACTTCTCGTCTGTATAATGTCACGGTGAGCAATAATGTGTTTAATGGGAGTGCTCTGCTTGCAGATGATGATCCCTACAACGACTTAAAATTCAATCCTGGCAGTATTACTGGTTTGACGATTACAAACAATGTCTTCATTGATCTGGATTATGTGATGGTGGGTCATGATGGTTATCAGGCATCAGCAAATGATGTGTTGATTGAGGGTAATGAGTTTTGTCGTAGTGTTTTGGAGTTGTGGTTTTCTGAAAATATCACGGTATCTCATAATGTTTTTGAGGGTTGCGATGAAAGCATGCGTATCGGTTATTGTAAGAATGTTGAGATTGTTCGTAATGATCTTGTCGATGGAGGATCATATGGTATTTTCTTAGAAGATCGTGTTGATCATGTTGAGATAGCTGAGAATAATTTTGAGATACAAAGACAAGAGATAAGTTTTAAACTCGACAAAGATCAGTATTCTCCTTCTGATTTTAGTATTGCTGATAATTATTATGCTCGACGGTTCTTCCGTTTTAAGATATTCTGGGGAAATATTGGACCGCCTTGGGGGTACTTTTGCCTTGCATTACGTTTTGATGAGACCCCTGCTGATGAGCCTTTTGATGTTTGATTTGAAGTTGAAAGGATGCTGTGTGGGACAACCTATACTCTTCAGAGGGTTTTGCCGAGTTGTCCTAAAATGTCTGTTACTTTTAGTTTTATTGTTGTTTTTTTACCGAAAAGATTATTTAAAAAGTATATATTTTGTAAATAATGAGCAAGATTCGTACAACCATCAGTATAGACAAGGAATTGCTGGCTAGAGCAAAAAATCATCACATCAGTATTAGTTCTTTTTTAGACATCGAGCTCAGGAGGTATATGGCTTTAGTGGAAAATGGTCTAAAGAAAACAAAGAGTGATGGATGCGGGTGCCGGGATTTGAACCCGAGTAATAAGCTTGGCAAGCTTATGTGATACCAGACTACACCACACCCGCGTTGGAGTGAAATAGTAAAAGTACCGAAACAAAAGCACCTTAAAAAGTGTTGCGCCCAAAAGCCCCTTTTTTTGAGAGGTCTTATTTTTTTCTTAAAAAGTCGTGGTAGTGTGTATAGCGTTTGAGTGGTTTGCTAAGATGCCTTCGTGCACAAACAGGCACCTCATAGAATCCTGGCAAAATCAATCGTTGTTGCATTTTGTAGGTGGCATCGTTACTTTTTGTCCCACAGTTGATGCAGTGATATCCTTGGTTTTTTCCTTTGGATTTCATGTGTTTTCCACAAGAAGAACAGATTGGATTCTCTGTTTTTTCTTCTATTTCTTCAAGATGCAATACATGTATTTTTTCAAGATTGATGCAGAGTGGATCTTCTCTAACTGCCCCATAGACTTCAACGATGTCTCCCATTCGAAGTGCTCTTATGGTGTCGCGGAATTCTTTTGTCGGCTCATAGGCAGCACATTCGATTATGCCTGTATCATCTTGTAGGCTGACAAAGACATGTCCTCCTTGTTCTGTTTTTGGATCACTTATGATTTTCCCAAGAGTGATAACTGAATGATAGGCGCTGATGTCTTTGATTTGTGTCCGTATGAATTGATCATCAGTTGCTTGGTTGCTTTGATAGATGATCCAACCACTGGATGGTTCTGATTCTATGTGCTCTGCTGCTTTGAGAAGATCGTGTGGGTCTTCTCCTCGTATGCCGTAAAGAATCGGGCAGGGGGTGTTTGGAGCAATCCGATTGTGGTTGTTTTTATGGTCATAGTTATCAAACGTACTTGGGTAGAGTTTGTCTAAGTCTTTGACTGTGTCTTCGTTGATTTCTCGTGGTTTTCCGATATTTTCTGCCTTTCGATAGCAGATGTATTCATAGGTGAAATCGTCAGGAATCCAGGCACATGCAGAGGTCGCTCCGATGAGTCCTCGCCCATTATTTAAGCAAAATGTCTTGGCATGATGACGGTAAAGATAGTCAGTGATTTCTTCTAGGCTACTTATGTCTTGAACACTCTTTTTATAAAATGTGTTTGATGGTTGAAAAGTAGTCATGATAAGTCCGGGATTGGTATGAGAATCCTTCGTCTCAGCCTTCTGAGAAAGAAGATCGGCTAAGAGTTCAAATGCTTGCTCTTGTTCTTCGCAAGAAAGGTCCGCGATAAGCTGCGTGCTAAAAGAGATGTCTTGAGTATGTAGCGATCCAATACGTGTTTTTTCTTGGTTGCCGTGCCCGAGTTGAAAACAGAGTGCAGCATTACCTCGGGTTTTCCAGGGTACAGTTGGATTGAGTCGTACTAGCCGCGGATAGCCGATAAGATCAAAGTCTTTTGTTAGTAGAAAGATGGCTTCAGCTGCAAGATGGGTGGTACATCCGCCTTGTGTTGAATCGGTGTCGTCTATCCCTATCCACATAGAAGCACGATAAGTAACATTATTATAGAAGTACTACTTTAACTTTGATATTGGACTATGGACCGGCTTGCACTCATCCAGGCGACACGTGAGATTTTGACCCGAGCGGGTTTTTATACTAGCGACCTTCAGGGCATAAGACTCGCCGGATTTGACATCATTGCAAGGCGTGATGATGTGTTGCTCATAATAAAAGTCCTCTCAAACGTCGATAGTCTCACCGAAGAACTTGCAGACGAACTTCGTATTCTCTCACATCTTCTTCAGGCAAAACCATTAGTTGTCGGCTTAAAAAACGGCAGTGGCAGTCTAGAAGACGATGTCGTCTATTATCGTTTTGGAATCCAAGCAATTACTGCAACGACTCTTTTTTCAAATCTTTTAGAAGGAGTTCCAGTACACGTCTATGCTGCACCGGGAGGATTCTATGTCCATCTTGATGAACAGCGATTAAAAAAACTAAGGACACAGCAGAATCTTTCACTAGGATCATTTGCCCGTCATGTCAACATCTCAAGAAAGGCTGTGCAGATGTATGAGGATGGAATGAACGCTCGGGTGGATATTGCAATAAGAATTGAGGAACTTTTAGGAGATTTAGTGACTCGCCCAATAGATCTTCTCTCAACAGAAAACATTCATATTCCAAAGAGTACAAAAGACCAGACTTTTGAGAAGATGAAAGAGTTTCAACGTGAAGCAATGGCAATGCTACAGAAGATGGGATATGACTTAACGTTAGTTGACCGCTGCCCGTTTCAGGCGGTAAGCAAAGAAAAAGAACAACTCTTGTTGACCTGTGTTCATAGATATAACAATCGACTTGCAGACCGTGCACAGGTCATCTCAGATATCTCAAAGATTACAGAAAAACATGCATTTCTCATAACAGATAAACAGACAACGAAAAGAAACATCGGTGGAACCCCAGTGATTCATCGAAAAGAACTCAAAAAGACCCTTCATGCCGAAGACCTCTTAGACCTCATACTTGACAGATTGTAATAAAAAGTGGAAAAATGACAGATTTTTACGGCTCCTTCTCGAAGAACAAGACAAGAGCGTTTTTCCCATAACCTTTATAAATAGGGTCGATATACCCCAACATTACCTCTTTCCAGTAGAAGAAGGAGGTAGTATGTAGTATACGATGATGCGCTATGGCAGATACCAAGACCCTTGAAGCTGTTCAACAGGCCTTGGAAGCATCCAAGAGTCGTAACTTCAAACAATCCGTAGATATTGCGATAAATTTGAAGAACATCGACCTGAATATTTCCAAGAACCGAATCGACGAGGAAGTCATCCTTCCCCATGGGAAAGGAAGTGAATCCAAAATCGCGATTTTTGCTACAGGACAGCTCGCATTAAATGCTAAACCTCATGTTGACTTATTGATTTCTACAGAAGACATTGAGGATTTTTCCGACGATAAGAAGGCATTTAAAAAAGTTGTTGAGCAACATGATTTCTTTGTTGCAGAAGCTCCTCTTATGCCTACAATCGGTAAAACCCTTGGTGTTGTTCTCGGTCCACGTGGTAAGATGCCCAGACCTGTTCCTCCACAGATTGATGTGTCAGGAATTGTAGAGAACTTAAGAAAAACCGTGAGGGTACGCTCAAAGGCAAACATGACATTTCACGTCAAAGTTGGAATGGAGGATATGGACCCACAACACCTCGCCACCAACATTGACGCTGTGATAAAACGTGTCGTAAGCAGACTCGAAAGAGGACAGATGAACATTGGATCTGTCTATGTGAATACGACGATGGGTCCTTCTATTAGGTTAATGTAGGTGATTTGAGATGGCTCATGTTGCAAAATGGAAATATGGTGAAGTCGAAGAGCTTACCAAAATCATCACAGAAAATCCTATCATCGGTATTGCCGATATCAACAGCATTCCTGCCCCTCAGCTCCAAAAAATGCGTGAGAACATCAGGGGTAAGGCAATTGTTCGTTGTTCTAAGAATTCTTTAATTAAGATTGCACTTGATAATGCAAATAAGAAATGCTCAGGCATCGAAGGCCTAGAAGGTCACATCGATGGTCAAAGCGTTATTATTGCAACAGACATGAACCCATTCAAGCTCTTTAAAGTCTTGAAGGGAACAAAGACAATGGCTCCAGCAAAAGGCGGTGAGATTGCACCAAACGACATCATTGTCAAAGCAGGAGACACCCCATTTAAGCCGGGCCCTATTGTCGGAGAACTTCAGTCTGCAGGAATCCCCGCTGCAATCCAGCAGGGAAAAGTCGTTATCAAGTCAAATAAGACTATTGTCAAAGCTGGAGAAAAAATTCCAACTGCCTCTGCTCAGATGCTTACCCGTTTGGAGATTTTCCCCTTGGAGATCGGTATGAACCTTCATGCTGTCTTTGAGAATGGAGATGTCTTCTTACCAGATGTCTTAGACATCGATACAGATGCATTCATGGCACAGATGGCATTGGCTTCCAGTAATGCCTTCAACCTTGCCGTTCAGATTGGTTGGACGACAAAAGATACCATCAACACCATACTCATGAAGGCGGTGCGTGATGCACGCGCCGTTGCCCTTGAGGCAGGTGTTGTCAACAAAGAGACGATTAATGACATCATCGCGAAGGCGAACGCGTCTATGCTTTCAGTAGCATCTAAGGTCAAAGACGACGCATTAGACGATGATCTAAAGAAAAAGCTATGATAAGGAGGAAAAGAAAATGGAATATGTATACAGCGCAATGCTGCTTCACTCCGCAGGAAAAGAGATCACCGAAGACAACGTCAAAAAGATTCTGACAGCCGCCGGCGTGGACGTCGATGACGCAAGAATCAAAGCATTGATTGCTTCCCTAGACGGTGTCGACATCGAAGAGGCTATTAAGTCAGCAGCTGTTCCGGTTGCTGCCGCCGCTGCACCTGGTGGTGCTGCACCTGCTGAAGAGAAGAAAGAAGAGGCCGAAGAAGAAGAGGAAGAAGAGGTCTCTGAAGAAGAAGCAGCTGCTGGTCTTGGCGCACTGTTCGACTAAAGATATTAAAAAGGTAGGTTGTAGGCTTTTTTTAGTCTTCAACCTCAATTATTCTACCTTTTATAGTTGATACTGTAGTTTTTTAAATCTCTTTTTTACTTGTTTTTTTCATTTTTCTTCTTTTGACTGTTTAAAAAAAGGAAAAAATTGTGGTGGTTTAGTAGATGTGATAGCCACCGACCATAAGACTTGGATCTCCGATGAGCACATATTCTTCGAGTGTGAAAAAGTCAAGTCCAACGTTGTTTGCATATGAGGTCTGCGCATACGTCAGCATCTCTCCAGCGCGTACGCCTTCTTCATAAGCATGGAAGAATTCAACATCAAGATATCCTGCACCACCGTAGACTCCTTGTGAGTCGACATGCGTGTAAGCAGACCGTGTGGAACCAACAGCTGCAATAGCGCCTCCTTTTTCATGTTTTGTAAGAGACCAGGCAAAGCAGTCAAAGTTATCATCTTCGCTGTATCTATGTCTTGTAAGGAGATTGTAAATAGTTGTTAGCAGAGGGTAGTAATCCTGCATGTCAGAGATGTTAAAGTCAAGTTTTGCAGTCAGACAGGCATCAAAAAACATAACAGGTCTTTGTTCGCCGTTGCGAACAAATTTCAGATAGGGAGTATAGTACCAGTACATACCAAGTTCTGTGATTGCATTGGGTTTGTATGTACCCCAGCCATGTTCAAAACCATGGCCTGCGTAGCTAAATAATCCTGGTCCTTTATTGAGTTCTTTATTAAAGCTCTTCCAATCCAGATTTTTGTTTGAAGTCCAAAGATAGGTGATATCAAAATCATGGAGATATTGTGAGACTTTTGTGTTGGTGATTTCCCCTTCAAAAACATTTGGGCGCCCAAACATCACCGGAGGAAAAGTATCTCCACCACAAAGCAAGGCCGTATGAAACCAGAGTTGTTCGTAAGCCTCGTTTTCATAGGTGATGATTCTCTGTATCTGTGATTGCACCTCTTCGCTAGTGCTGCAGGGGAGTCTCCCTATATGGGCGTCTGAATAAAGATCGACTTCATCGATGTTATTGGTATCGGGAAGGAGTTGAGAATAGCTATGTTGATATTCCACCTCACCATAGACTTCGTTTCCATTTGCATCCCAGCTGCAAAATGAACCATCACTTGAAAAGACATCTGAATAATACATATCTGAGAGCAGCAGAGGCTCATGGCTTGGCCACCAAACTGCAGGTGTTCTTCGTATGGGGATTTGTGTGATATCTCCAACAAGAAGGATGTAGAGTGTACCGTGGTTTTTAATCATATCATGGATGTAGTATTTGATGGTCTCTGCATCATCTCTTCCAGGATAGTCTGAAGAAAGAATCTCTTCAACGGTTGTAATTGTAGTAGGAAGACTGCAGTTTATTTCTTTGTGTTCTTCAAGTTTTAATAGATCAGTTGCATAGTCTTGTGCTGTGATGATGAGAAATTCTGCATCGGTGTTTTTCTGTGTCAGTTGTGGTTGGGATGGTGGTTGGTAGCTAAGTGTTGTATCGATTGTTGTTGAATATATAAGGCTGTCTTGCACTGCGTTGTATTGAACAGGGTAGAGGGTGAGTGTTGCGTACGTGACATGCTCATTGTTTTTATTGAGTCCAGCACCGAGTTTGACTGTGTATGGTTGCTGTGGGTAGAATATGTCTGTACTATATAATTCTCCTTTGCTTCTTTTGATTGCAGGTATTTCACTACTGCCTGTGGGCTGTCTAGGGGGACTGACAAGTACTTTTTCCTCAAGAGTACGTGTTGTAAGTGTGCTTTGTTTGATATCAAAAGAGATATCTGTGCTTCCAAAAGGCAGTTCATAGGTAACGCTGTATTGTGGCAGCATTGGGGCACCATCGACACAGAGATAGTTCTCTGTTTCAGCAAGATTAATGCGAACATAGCCTTCTTCTTCGATGAATTCTGGCTTTGAAAAATGATGGATTTGGTCGATAGTTTGTTTGGTGATTTCTTCTTGTTGGCCTAAGAGAGTTCCTGAAAAGTTGATGCTAAGCATCAAAATGATGAGTAGTAATGCTATTTTCTTCATGCTAGTCCCCAAATGTGGCGTTATATAAAAATATAAGTATATGTATTAATTAAACTTTCTAATACAGAAGAAGAATGAATCGACCCAGATAAGCCAGCTGAAGTTTTTTTAGTTGAGTTGTTTGTGAACGGCATCAATGAGTGCATCGGCATCAAATGGTTTGCTGATGTAATCAACGACATTCCATTTCTTTTTGATGTTTTCTTTTTCTTCATTTGAGTAATGCACTGCAGTAAACAAGATGACTTTTGGGGTTTGGTTGTTTTTTTGCAGCTGGTCAAGGATCTCTTTTGTTGAAAGCCCTGGCATCATGACATCTAAGATAACAACATCTGGGGAAAAATCAGAGACTTTAGAAAGAAAATCAGTTCCTTCTGTTGCTGTGAGGGTTTCATACCCTTCATTTTTCATAAGAAGCTCAGTCATGCTCCTCAAATCATTATCATCATCGACTATCATGACTTTTTTCATGTCCCTCGTTCCTCCACTTAGGTAATTGGTGTTGTATGTGTATTACGGTATTTTTATGTTTGCATGGGTGTTTCAGCCTGGTTTTTTATGTAGTTTTTTAGGTTTGCTATGAGGGCATCTTTGTTCTTTTTAGCCGTTCTATGTTCTGTGAAAGTAAGGTTATCGTAGTGTACATCAGTAAGGATGAGGGGATATGAAGGGCCGAGGCGAAAGTCTCTTTTTTGCATAGGAAAATCTAGTGCTTCTTGAATTTGCTTTTGTGTGGTTTTGCGCTCTTCTACTTGGAGGATTGCTGAGATGATGCGCCGTATTTGGTTCCAAAGATATGTTTGTGCGCAGAAGCTAAAGATGAGAAAGTCAGCTGTCTCTTCGAGTCGTATCTCGTCAATTGTTCGTACTGGATTTTTCCCAACTTCTATGCGTGCAAAATTTGAAAAATCATGTGTTCCAACAAAAAGCATGAATGTCTCTTGGATTCTTTTTGTGCAGTAATAGTCTTTTTTTAACAAAAAATATTGGTATCTTCTGCTGTTTGCATATCGGGGATAGAAATCATCTGAGGCGATATGTTTTGAGGTAAAAAAGATATCGAAGAGGTCTTTGTTTAAGGTTTCAATATCGATGTGTTCTGCATCTTTGGTATTAAATGCGATGACATTTCCAAGTGAGGAGACTCCTTTATCTGTTCTGCTGGCACTGCGTAGTTGTGCTTTTGTTGGCGTTGTGATGAGGTCATGGGATTGTAGATGTGAAATGATGCTACCTTCTATTGTGGGAAGGTGTGGCTGTCGTGCATATCCGTGATACGAAAGTCCATTGTAGCCGAATTTAAGAGCAACTCGCATTGATATCTAGAGTGCTCTTATAGGATAAGAATTTATAAAAGCTAACTTGTTGTGGGCTTTGTAGTTAGTATGGCATATGAAGAGTGTATTTCTGAGAAGTTGTCTACAATTTCTGCTCAACCCGGCGACCGGATTAAGATTGTTCGAAAAGATAAGCAGTTTGAAGGATCCTTGATGCCTCATCATGAGTTCAGCGGCAAAGAAATTGTCACCTTAAAGCTTGATAATGGTTATAATATTGGTATCTCTGTTTCTTCAGATGATGTAATTGAGCTTGTAAAAAAATCCGATGTCAAGCAGAAATCTGCAAAAACGATTCCGTTTGATGAGTCAAAGGATACAATTGCAGTCATCGGTACTGGTGGGACTATTGCATGTTACATTGATTATAGGACTGGTGCTGTCCATCCTGCTACAAGTTCCTCTGAGTTGGCATTTAGTATTCCTGAGGTTTTTGATGTATGTAATTTGAAGACTCAGGTTGCCTATCAGTTGTTAAGCGAACATATCACACCAGATCATTGGAAGACACTTGCTGAGCGTGTGGCAGTTGAGCTAAACAGTGGTGTTCGTGGTGTTGTGATTCCGCATGGTACAGATACGATGGGATATACTGCTGCAGCTTTATCGTTTATGTTGGGCGATTGTCTGCCTGCACCGGTTGTCTTTGTTGGCGCTCAGCGCAGTAGTGATCGTCCTTCTAGTGATGCTGCTCAAAATCTAATGGATGCTGCAATTGTTGCAAGCAAAAGTGATATCGGTGAGGTGGTAGTGGTGATGCATGAGAGCTCTAGTGATTCAAGAAGCCTTATTCATCGTGGTACGAGAGTTCGGAAGTGCCATACAAGCAGGCGTGATGCGTTTAAGACAATAAATAATGTTCCACTTGGGGTTGTTGATGGGCATGAGATTATTTTGAACAGAGAATATCGTAAGACAAAAGCAGGTGTTAAAGTAAAGGCTTCTGTGGACTTGGAACAATCAGTTGCTATGATGTATTCTTTTCCAGGTATTGATGAAGCAGACATTCCAAAAAATAAAAAAGGACTGGTGATTCTTGGCACAGGCCTTGGCCATATTCCAGACTATATTCTGCCAAAGGTAAAGCAGCTTGTCTCAGATGGCGTTGTTGTTGTCATGGCAACGCAGTGTCTGTTTGGCCGAACCAATATGTCGGTGTATAGTACTGGCCGTGATCAGCTAAAGGCAGGGATCATAAGCTGCGAGGATATGCTACCTGAAACAGCATATGTGAAGTTGATGTGGGCTCTTGCTAATTGTAAGGGTGACTCTGAAGTAAAAGCTTTGATGGCAAAAGATTTGGTTGGCGAGATATCAAATCGATCTGCTAGTGATGCATTCTTTTAAAAAAAGAGAAATAGTGGGTGTTTTTTACACCCGTTTTTTGTTTTTAGTTGTGGTCTTGAAAGTCTTTTTTGCAGTAAGGACAGAGCTTTGCGTCGTTTGGTATGACTCGGCCACAGTTTGGACATCGCCTATCTGATGCAGAGCTCTTTGGAGCTGCTTGTGGGCTGCTTCCTGCATATTTGTTAAGCTCTGATTGTACGATTGCTGGTGTGATGATGGAGACAAGAATAAACAAGAGTGCCCAGAGGATGGTGTTGTTGTCCTTTTTGACTTTCTCTGAGAATGCTTCTGCGTATTTGTAAATCCAAAAGATGTTTGCAATTGGTATGATAAGAAGTATTGCTGTTGGCACATCTGCTCCAAAGTTTTGGTTCATCTCATCTTTTGTCTTGGCAAACCAGTAGAGGAAGTAGATTCCAAACGTGATGATGCCAAGTACGTAGACGACGACGATGTTTCTTTCTTTGATTTCCATTATAATCAAACCTTTTTTGCTTATGCTTCTGCTTGCTTCTCTGCAAGATCACCTACGATTGGGAGTTTGAATTTTTCTCCTTGGTAGGCTTTATACATGAGAAAGAGCCACAGTAAGAAGACGACAACGCCTACAGCCCATCCAATCCATGAAACAAAGACAAGTGAGTCATCATATGTCGGTATTGGGTAGCCATATGCTGAGGTGTAGGTGACTTTTGGTGTTCCAATCCAGGTGAGTATGTAAGTCAGTATGGTGAGTGGTAAGAAGGTAAAAATTGATTGGAAGGCATGGAATCGTACGTTTTTGTTGTCTTTTTCTAAGACCAGAAATACAATTCCAGTCACCCAGGTGAGTGCGTATGTTAGAAGGCTTTCTATGTTTTCTTCCATATTCATTGATGTTTTTGCCATTGGTATCAACCTTTTTTATGAGTTTATTCTTTGTCATGTTGAATTTTCTTTAGGTTTATATCACTTTTGATAATTTATAAAATATATAACTATAATATTATTTATTTTTTAATAAGGTACTAAATAGTACGTTTCATCAATATATAGAGCGTTAATTACTTTTCCTGGCTCAAAACTGATATCTTTTGGTTTTTTAACATCAGAAATCTTATAGGTCTTTGTATTCATAATCTGTACTTCAGAATCGCTCTCACTAACGATAACCACCTCTGAGATAAGATGCTCTTTTGAAAACACTTTAACAGAATCCAGGTTTTTATTGGTGAAGCTTCTTTCGTCCCAGGTGATAAGATTAAAAGCACTTGTCTTTGTTCCACTTATCTCTTTGACAAGATAAAGACCTTTTTCAAAAGAGAACACATCTCCCGAACGATAGGCAAAAAGTCTGAGAAGATACGTCATTCTTGTAAGATTTTTACCATCCTTCATACCAACAAGACTGGGTGATTGTTTGACGGATCCACCAAATCTGCTTTGGATGTGTTTTACAATCTGTTTAGCACATGCTTTATTTGAAAGATAGAAATCAACGCCTCCTTTTTCCTCAACAATCTCAGTGATGAACAAATCACGTGTGCCGTGCTCTTTCATCAGTTCAACTTGCTCTTCAACAAGTTTGGTGATGGCGATGAGTTCTTCTCCATCAGGGTCACGTTTGTCTGCGCGAATTTGGATGATTGATTCAAAATATCTTCCATGTTGTTTTGAGCACACATCACAGGAATCGTACCTAAGACGTAAGGTGAGAAGATGTTCTTCAGAAAGAGCAGTAGTTCCAACCTTCCCGTTAATAGTAATCGTAGCAAAGACTTTATTGCCGGAGGGTTCCAGATCTGTCAATTCAATGTGTGGTGAACTAAGCTCAGGGCTAATAGTAAAAAACTCAGAGATAAAACGCCTCAGTATTTCTTCAAACTCTTCATCAAGCCATGTGTTTTTCCACTGATAGTTTTTGCAGTGTTGACAGATGACGATATCAAGGATAGCAGGTCCTTTTGAGAACTGTTTTCCTTTGACATAGCAGTCTGAACAGACGCCGTCTTTGTAGATTTCTTCTGTTTTTCCACATTCAACACAGAGCATAAGCAGACATGCATGATATGAGAGTATGTTATAAGACTTGGGATGCAAAAAAACTCAACTGGATAGGGTTGTAAGGTGACTTGGTAACAGCTGTATAATAACTGCTTTTAAGGTGAAGTGGGCAGAGTATATGCTGAGGAGTGAAACGCGAAATGATGGTCGCAGGCAGAATTGCAAACACCAACCAGGCTCAACAGCTGGATTGCGTGATGCGTTCATTTGTTGTTGCACAACGCATGAGAAGTGTTGTGAAAAAACAAAACAGTTCACTTCAAATGAAGAGGTAGATATCTATGCAGAAAAAAAATGAGAAGAAAAATAAGAGATCCGTCCCAAATGATATCCCAATCCACTGGGTCAACGTCATTTAAGACACAAGGATTCTTTCTCTTATTTTCTTAAATCTTTTTTTTATTTGAGTTCATGAGTGATGAGATAGTGTTCTCCATTGTCGATGAACTGAAAGCCTTTCTTTTCCAAAAGCTCTATTGCAGATGAATTGTCTTTGTCAATTTTACCGTAGAGATCGATGAGTTTTTTGTCTTGAGCAACAGCGATTGCTTGATCGACAAGATGACTTCCAATCTCGGTGTCTTCCCAATCTTCAACGACACCAAACATGAATTCTCCTTCTGAGCTTTTCTCAGGGTTGATGACGATTCGTGCAACTCCAAGAAGGCATCGTTTTTTGTTTTCAACAGTCTCTGCAGTAATGCCTATCTCTCGGTCGTAGTCGTTGTTGACAAAACGGGTCCGTAAGTCATGAGGAAGGGTTTTTGCTTTACCAAAGAACGGTTTGATGACATCTTCAGGATAGCGTGAAAACATCTCTTCCCAGAGGATCTCATCTTCTGAGCGTAGAGGCCTAAGGGTGATTGTTTTTCCATTGACTTTGACGTCTTTGACGTATTGATAAGGATAAGGTGCGATACTAAGATGAGGTTTTTTCTTATATTCTGGGTCAAGGATGACTCGTGCGTCAAGTGCAGTGAATTCATCTTTCCAAGCAATGAGAGGATTGATATCGATTTCTTTGAATTGCGGATAGTCAATGATCATCTGAGAAAAATTCATGAGAAGAGTCTCAAGTTTTACTCTATCGACCGCTGGTTTTCCTCTAAATCCTTTGATGAGCTGGTAGGCTTTAGTTGGTTCTATGAGTCGGTGAGCATGGGTCTGGGTGAGTGGTGGAAAACCAATGTTGGTGTCTTTAAAAAGCTCGGTATAGACTCCACCAAGCCCAAAGAGGATTGTCGACCCAAAGACTGAATCCTTGTTTAGACCAAGGATGAACTCAAATCCGTCCTCAAGATTGACCATTTTTTGGATGGTGACGCCAGTGATGTCGGCATCTGGTTCATGTTTTTTAGCCCGTTTTGTCATCGCACTAAATTCTGATTCGACTTCTTCATCTGATTCAAGGTTGAGCGTGACTCCACCCACATCGCTTTTATGACTGATTTGTGGTGAAAGAATCTTCATCACAACAGGATACCCCATCTTTTTTGCTGCCTCGACTGCTTCTTTTGCTGTGGTGCAGGCAACAGGTTTTGTGGTCTGAATGTCATATTGTTCAAGGATTTCTTTTGACTCAGCCTCATAAAGCGTTGTTCTCTTCTCTTTTGTCGCAGTCGCGATAATCTCATCGATTATCGTTGGGTTTTTTGCCATTCTAAGCCCCGCTCTTTCTTCGGGTGTTTCGTAGAGGTTCTCAAGGTTTTTATCATAACTTGAGAGTTTGACAAATACATCGATTGCTTCTGCAGGAGAATAAAAGGTTGGAACGCCGTGGTCCATCAGATATTTTCTTGAGCTTTGAAGTGATGCTTTTCCAATAAAAGAAGTAAGAATTGGCTTGTCTGTTATTTTAGCAAGGTCAGCGATTTTTTTAGCAAGACGGTCTGGGTCTGCCATGACTTGAGGAACAAGCAGGACAAGCAAACCGTCTACATTGTCATCTTTGACACAGATTTTCATTGCTTTGTCATAGATGTTTTCGTCACTGTCTCCAATGATATCAACAGGATTTGCTTTGCTCCAAACTGCAGGTAGAACCTTATTGAGCTCTTCGATGCTTTTCTTTGAGAGTGGTGCGAGTTTCCCACCAAATTCACTGATGTTGTCAGCGGCAAGAACACCTGGCCCTCCAGCATTGGTGATGATGCAGAGATTTGGTCCTTTTGGCATACATTGTTTGTCAAGAATTGAGAGGATTCCAAAGAGATCAACGATATCGGTGACTCGGATAATGCCGCTTCGTTTAAATGCTGCATTGTAGACATCATCTGAGCCTGCAAGTGAGCCGGTGTGTGAAGCAGCGGCTTTTGCTCCTTCTGCAAATCGCCCTGCTTTGATGATGAAGACTGGTTTTTTCCTTGACACATTTGTAGCAGCGCTCATAAATGCCCTGCCTTCACTGACTGATTCTGCGTAGATGACAACTGCTTTTGTGTTGGGATCGTTGCCAAAATAATCAATGAGGTCTGCAAAGTCAACATCAAGCATCGAGCCGACTGAAACAAACGAGCTAAAACCTACTTTACTATCAGCTGCCCAGTCGAGGATTGATCCGCAGACTGCTCCGCTCTGGGAAAAGAGTGCGATGTTTCCATCGTCCGGCATGGTGTCGGTGAACATACTGTTAAGACTGAGTCGAGGGATGGTATATCCTACGCAATTTGGCCCGATGATTCGTATCTGGTATTTTTCTCTTATTTCGTTGAGTTTTGCTTCGAGCTTTCTTCCTTCTTCTCCAACTTCTTTGAATCCAGCTGAGATGATGAGCATGCCGTGGATTCCTTTTTTTCCACATTCTTCGGCAATGCCAAGAACTGTTTTTGCAGGAGTGATGACAACTGCCATGTCAACTTCGCCAGGGATATCAAGAACACTCTTGTATGCCTTGATTCCTTGTATTTTTTCATGTTTTAGGTTGACAGGATAGACCTTGCCCTGGTAATCATTGCTTATGAGATTATGAAATATCCGGTACCCGGCAGATCCTTCTCGGTCACTTGCGCCTATGACTGCGATGCTTTTTGTTTCAAAGAGTTTGTCAAGATATTCGGTGCCCATTACAGGTCCCCCATAAAACGGTTTTATATAGGGGGAGTATTGGAGAACGCTTGATAAGTATTTCGGCAGAAGTAGTAATTTTTTGCCGATTTGTGGTGAAAGGGGAGGGAAAATTTTATAACCATTTGTCGATATTGATATCGACGAAAGACACGATATTGGTGAAAAAATCAGGAAGTGAAAAAGACCATGAGAGTAAAAGAAGCACTAGCAGAAAAGATTGCAGGGGAAATAACCCTCAGCCCTTATCCTGGAAAGACGATGAGAAAATGGCGCGCAGTCTTTAGCATATCTCAGACAAGATTAGCAGAATTCCTAGAAGTTTCTCCAAGTGTCATCAGCGACTATGAATCTGGCAGAAGAAAATCGCCCGGGATTCAAACAATAAAAAAGATAATTGAAGCATTCATCGACCTGGATGAAAAAGAAAACAACGGACAAACAATTCAACGATACAGATTCATCTCAAAAGTCAGTCCAGGAATAAAAGACATCAGAGAGTATCCATTGTCAGTAGACCTTAATGAATTCATCCGTTCAATCGGCGGCAATCTGTTGACAAAAAAAGTAAAGAAAAACATCTATGTTCGTGGTTTTACTCTTGTAGACAGTATTGAGACAATAAAAACGCTTGATTCTCGGTCATATCCTGAACTCTATGGATGGAATCCTGAACGAGCCCTTGTATTCTTAAACGTCCGCTACGGAAGAAGTCCGATGATTGCAATAAAGATTCATCCAGTAAAACCATCAGTTGTTGTGTATCATAAACCAGGTGCCGTCGACCCACTTGCAGTGCAACTGGCAGAACAAGAAAACATACCACTTGTAATAACAAACTTACCCCTTGATGAAGTAAAAAGCAAGTTACTCTCATTTACGAGGTAAAAAAAATGGCAAATGAAATCCCAGGTCTCTGCAGCATATGTGGAAAACCTGCAGCAATGATGACATGCCATCTCTGTGGGGCATTAGTCTGTAGCAGTTGTTTTAATCATCAAGCAGGTGTATGCAAGAAGTGCAGTAGAAAATAAAAAACCTTGAAATGTGTAACTATTTTCAAAAAGTGCAACACAACCATCAGATATATATACGATTTTTAATTGTCAGCTCCATAGTGATGTTATGTTTAAACCATCAAAACGGTCTCAGGGAGTCTGCTATGCAATCAGGGACGTAGTCGTACCGGCAAAACAATTAGAAAAAACAGGAATCAAAGTTCTTCATCTCAACATCGGCGATCCAAATAAATACGATTTCGACACGCCTCAGCATATGAAGGATGCTTTATACAAAGCAACAAACGATGGCTATAATGGCTATTCAATTGCCGAAGGTGAACTTGAGCTTCGTGAAGAGATTGCAAAACGTGAGAAAAAAAGAAACAACGTGGACTACAAACCTTCAGAAATCTGTATTACAACTGGTGTGACTGAGTCGTTGCAGATGCTTCTAAATGCTATGCTTGACCCCGGTGATGAGCTTCTTATTCCAGGTCCAACCTATCCACAATATCAATTGCTCCCAAGTTTTATGGATTCTGAACCTGTTTCCTATCGCTGCGTTGAAAGTGAAGCTTGGCAGCCAGATGTTGATGATATTCGACGTAAGATTTCAAACCGCACCAAAGCCTTAGTATTGATAAATCCAAATAACCCAACAGGTGCTTTGTATTCTGAAAAAGTGATCAGAGAGGTAATAGATCTTGCCGGTGAATACGAACTGCCCGTTGTCTCCGATGAAATCTATGATGATATCACTTTTGATGGCAATCAAGTGGCAACTGCTTCAGTGTCAAAAGATGTGCCAGTCATAACATTTAATGGTTTTTCAAAAGTTTATCTTGTGCCGGGCTGGCGTATGGGATATGTGATGTTTCATCACGATGGTGAACTCGACCGAGTGCAAGAAGCATTCATGAAGATTGCCCGTTCACGATTATGTGCAAATAGTGTCTGTCAAAGAGCATGTATTGAGGCATTAAGAGGCCCACAGGACCATATTGCAAAAATAAATGAGAAGCTTCGAAAAAGACGTGATTTTGCCTACAAACGTCTAAATGAGATTGATGGCATCTCAACTGCCAAACCAGATGGAGCATTCTATATCTTCCCAAAGATTGAAGCAATGAAAAACGGACCATGGGAAAACGATAAAGAATTCGTCTTAGATCTTCTTCACACAAAACATGTGTTGACAGTGCATGGTTCTGGTTTTTGTCCAAAATATGGAAAGAATCATTTCAGGGCTGTGATTCTCCCGCAGTTGGAAGTTTTAGAAGAATCTTTAGACAAGTTAGAAGAGTTTATGAAAATGCGAATAAAATGAGGAAGCCATTCCTCATCCTTTTTTTGATTTTTCCTTCTATTCTCCCCCAGTCAAAACAGTTATATGCCATTTCCTTATTCGGGTCTCTGGGCAGGTAATTTATATGGTTGAAAACTCCCTTATTGAAATAATTTTCCATGGTAGAGGCGGCCAGGGTTCGGTGACAGCAGCCAATTTGCTGTCGTCTGCAGCACTTAAGGACGGTAATGTTGGCGTTCAGGCATTTCCTCATTTTGGAGCAGAAAGGCGTGGTGCTCCAGTAAGAGCATTTGCAAGGATATCGGATAAAGAAATCAATGTCCGAAGCTACATCTATGAACCCGATATTGTAATCGTACAGGATGAATCAATCATGGATCTTGTTGATGTGCTCTCTGGTCTTCCAAAAAAAGGAACGTTGCTCATCAATACATCAAAGAAGCCTGATGAATTTGATTTTTCAAAAAAATTCAAAGTCGCAACAGTCGATGCGACAAGTATTGCATTAAAACATAAGCTCCTTGTTGGAGGAATCCCTGTAGTAAACACTCCCACCCTTGGAGCAATTCCAAAAGTTTTAGACAAAGTGACTCTTAAATCTGTCAAAGAGGCAATCGAGGAGTATTGGCCTGGTGAGATGGGTAAAACAAATTCAGCAGCTGCTCAAGATGCATATGGATCAGTGGAGGCGAATTTCTAAATGGCAAAAAAAGAGAAATTCAAAGCAGTCGCAGCAATATCTTATCCAAAAGAGGGTGCGATGGGTAAGACAGGCTCCTGGCGTGTGTTTCGTCCAGTCCTTGATGAGAAGAAATGTGTCAAGTGTTTGAGATGTTGGATTTTCTGTCCAGAAGGAGTCGTCCTACGTAAAGATGATGATTCAATTGAGATTAATTATGATTATTGTAAAGGATGTGGCATTTGCGCAAACGTCTGTAAAGTAAAAGCTATTGTGATGGAACGGGAGGGTAAAAAACAATGACAGTAATTGTAGATACTGGTAACCATCTGGCAGCAAAAGCAGCTGTGATGTGTAATCCAAAAGTGATTCCAGCATATCCTATAACTCCTCAAACAAAAGTGGTTGAAAAGATTGCTGAGTATGTCGAATCTGGCGAGTATACCGGCGATTTTATGTGTGTCGAAAGTGAACATTCAGCAATGAGTGCTTGTATCGGAGCAAGTGCTGCTGGTGTGAGGACGTTTACTGCAACAAGTTCTCATGGTTTGTTGCTGATGCATGAGATGCTTCATTGGGCAGCTCTTGCTCGTTTGCCCATTGTGATGTGCAACATCAATCGTGTGATTGGACCTGGTTGGAATATCTGGGCTGATGAGACAGATTCTATTTCTCAAAGGGACACTGGTTGGTTGCAGTTTTATTGTAGTTCTAATCAAGAGATTTTCGATACAACCATTCAAGCATTCATGATTGCAGAAAATTCAAAGGTCCTGCTTCCAACAATGGTCAACTTCAATGCCTTCATTTTATCTCATACATCTCTTCCAGCTGATGTGATGAGTCAAAAAGAACTTGATGATTTCTTACCCGACTATGTGCCTCAATGGAAATTAGATACTGATAATCCAACAACTCTTGGAAACATCATTGGCATCAATGAATATGATGTGATTCGTTGGGATATGAAGAGAGCAATGGATGATGCAAAAAAGATCATTGTCGATGTTGACAAGAAATTTGAAAAAGCATTCGGCCGCAGTTATGGCGGTTTGATTGAAAAGTATCAGTGTGAGAATGCAGAATTAATCCTTCTTGCAATGGGTGCGATTGGCGCCGAGAGTAAAGATGCAATTGATATCCTTAGAAAAGAAGGCCTAAAAGTTGGCTTGGCCCGTGTGAGAGTTTTTAGACCATTCCCATCTGAAGAGATCATAAAACTTGCAAAAAATGCTGACTTGGTGGTGATTGACCGTAACATCAGCATTGGTAATGAAGGTGCGTTGATGAATGAGGTCAAAGCATGCCTTCATGGAAATTCAGATGCTAAGGTCTATGGTTTTGTTGCTGGTCTTGGAGGCCGCGACGTCACGTATCATCATATTGTTGATATCTGCAAAAAAGCTCTCAACAACAAAGCAAAATCTACGCAATGGTTTGGCTATGAGGAGGCGTAAATATGGCGATTAAAAATCTTCCAACAAATGAATGTATGCTCTCAGGAAATGCGGCATGTCCAGGATGTCCTGCAACAATTGCTCTTCGTACGGTCTTTAAAGCGCTTGGTAAAAAAACGGTGTTGACTGTTCCTGCATGTTGTACTGCGGTAATTGAGAGTCTGTATCCATCAACAAGTTTTGATGTCCCCGTAATGAACATTGCCTTTGAAGCAGCAGCAGCTGGTGCTTCTGGTGTTGAGGCTGCTCTTCGCATGCAAGGCGATGAGGAGACAAACGTCGTTGCTTGGGCTGGAGATGGAGGTACCTATGATATCGGCCTTCAAGCGTTATCTGGTGCTTTAGAACGTGGTACGAACTTCATCTATATTTGTTATAACAATCAGATGTACAGCAATACTGGTATCCAACGCAGTGGTGCAACTCCAAAAGGTGCGTGGACGACAACCACTTGGGGTGGAAAAAATGAGTTTAGAAAAGAGATGGGCGAGATTGTGATGGCTCATCATATTCCCTATGTAGCACAGGCATGTATCAGTTATCCTGAGGATTTGTACAACAAGGTAAAAAAAGCGGCATCAATCAAGGGGCCAAAATATATTGAGATTCTTGCACCCTGCCCGCCGGGTTGGCGTTTTGGTATGGAACGAACCGTTGAGATGGGGGTTGGCGCTGTGGAATCGGGTGCATGGGCACTCTATGAATGTGAAAATGATAAAGTAACCTTCAACGGAAAATCAAAGTTGATTCTTGAAGGAAAGATAGAGCGTAAGCCTGTTCGTGATTGGTTGCAGCAACAAGGTCGTTTCAAACCAATCTTTAAGCCTGATCCAAATGAAAACACTATTAAAGACATTCAGGAATATGTCGACCGGCTGTGGGAGAGATACGAGAAGTTGTATCTCTAGACATAACTCTTGTTGAGCCTTTGGGTGTTTTGTAGGGTTGTAAGGAGTGTAAAAAAAGATGATGGAGGATAGAGGTCATGTTTGCAAAGGACATGTGGAAACAGAGCCTCCCCCTTCTGTTGACCTGCGGTGTCGGCGGGATCTTGACAGGCGGCCTTCTTGGTTCGATGACTGATCTTTTTGAATCCATTCCAGGTTTGATTGTTGTTGTACCTGCAATTATTGCTCTGCGTGGAAATATTAGTACTGCGTTTGGCTCAAGACTTGGTTCAGCCTATCATCTTGGTGTGATTGATGCAAACAACCTTTTTAATAAAGAGTTAAAAGAAAATATCATTGGATCATTGATTCTGAGTTTCGTTGTCAGTGGCATTGTTGGTCTTTTGGCTTATGCTTCAACCATACTATTTTTTGACGTGAATCCAGATCTGTTGAAATTATTTTTAATTGTGGTTCTTGCAGGTGTGTTAAGTTCTCTTATGTTGACGATGTTAACAGTTTCAATAATCTATGTTGTGTTTCGTCAAGGTCTTGACCCAGACAATATCACTGGCCCTGCTCTTGCAACGTTTGGCGATATTGTGACGATGTTATGTCTGTTTGGCTCCGCATTTCTTTTGGAGGTGGTATGGTGATTTATAGTTGGAAGAAGATTGTTCGCACCAGTCTGCCTCTGCTTATGATTTGTGCTTGTATTGAGATTTTTGCAGGTCAGATGCTTCAAAGTCAGCAGATGGTTCTTATTGCCCTCCCGATTTTTTTGATGGCAATTCCTGTAATTAACGGTGTTGGAGGAAATGTTGGCAGTGTCTTAGGCGCTCGTATAGCCTCAGGTCTTCATATCGGATCGATTTCTTTAGATATTAAAGACAAAGTCATGCAAAAAAACTTACTCAATGCGGTAGTAATTGGAATTGTCATCTATGCAGTACTGGGATTAATTATTTATTTGATAAGTTCTATTGGCGGGATATATCATAATGTTGGCATATGGGAATTTGTCCTTGTTATCTTGGGCACAGGAGCGTTTTTGATCGTTATGGTTTCGATTGTAAGTGTGGTGACAGCTTTTATTGCATTTAAGCGCGGTCTTGACCCAGATGATATGGTTGCACCCGTGGTGACGACAGTTGGAGATATGTTTGGAATAATTTTGTTGTTTTTGATGATGGGAGTATTTGGATTAGTATGAGTGAGAGAAAAAAGTCTTTGTTTGGTAGGCTGCAGAGGACTCGTCGCGAGCGTTGGAAATCTGAGGAATTCACAGAACTAGAATATGAGCCAACAACAGTTAAAGAGCTGTTGACAGAGATGAAGGATATCTCTGAGTTGATTATTGATTTGGCATATTCTGCTGTGTTGTTTGACAGTGATGAGATAGCCGAAGAAGTCCGATTTTTAGATGTTCGCATGGACAAACTCAACTATGATATACGTATGATGGCGATGCTTGCGGCCAGGACAAAGGAGGATGCAGAAAGCCTTGCAGGTATCTTGCAGGTTGCCGAGGCAGCCGAAACAATTGGTAACGCTGCAGGAGAGATTGTTAATCTACTGGAGTTATCAAAAAAGACTCGTCCGTTATTGCCAAAGATTTTAAGTCAGGCCGATGAAAGACTTTTCCGTGTTGAGGTTTCAGAGGAATCAGAAGCCTGTAATCGTTCGATTGGTGAGTTGAATGTCGAATCTGAAACGGGTATGAGAATCATTGCCATAAGAAGAAATAAGTGTTGGATTTACAATCCAGATGCAAATTCAACCATCAAAGGCTCTGATTGGCTTATTGTCCGTGGAACCGAGGAAGGATATGCTGATCTTCGGGCGTTTTTGAAAGGAAAAGTGGAGGTGTTAGATTGAAGGATAAATCTGCACAAGAACTTGTTCTTGAGATTAAAGATAAGTCTGAGTTGATGGTCGATCTTGCCTATTCATGTCTCTTGTATGATAATCAACGCATTGCAAAAGAGGTCTACGACCTTGAGGATTTAATTGATGATTTGTATCATCTTGTTCAACAAAAGGCAGTATCTAGTGCTGCTGAGGGAGATTTGAGTGTTGAAGATACACTTGCATTATTGAGGCTTGCTCATGCAGGAGAGATGATTTCTGATGCGGCTCAGGAGATTGCTGATGTGGTGCTTCGTGATGTAGAACTTCATCCGATTTTAAAAGAGAGTCTTCGTGAAGCTGATGTCGTCTTTACTCGTGTCGAGGTGCAAGAGGGAAGTGATATGGTTGGTAAGACGTTAGGTGAGCTTCGTTTGGCAAGTGAGACAGGCATGATGATAATTGCGATGCGCCATAAGAGTCGTTGGCTGTATGGTCCAAATAAAAATACAGTCATTGATGCTGAAGATATTATGTTTGCAAAAGGCCCAGAAGATGGAGAAAAACATCTGATGAAGTTAGCTGGGATACAACAAATTGAAGAATAAGATGATGCATCGTTTTATTTGTGTTGTTCTGGCATGTACTGGAGTTTGTGATGTTTTGTTATGTAGAAGTAGTTGTAGTCTTTGATTGCTTTTGGGAATTTTGTTCGCAGGTCGTTCATGATATCGTGGAGTTCTTCGATGTTTTTTACTCGGAAGGTGACTTCAAAGTCGTTTTGCCCAGCAGTTTTTGTGATGTAGTAGAGATGTGGGTTTTGTGAGATATAGCGGCTCACTGCATCTATTTTTGAGTAGTCATCAAAATTGATGTCTACTTTGAATTGTCGGTATCCTAGCTTTAAGATATCAAGTTCAGTGCGGTAGCCTTGGATGATGCCTTCTTGTTCGAGTCGTTTTATTCGCGTTCTAATCGTTGATGAGGTCGCTCCGACTTCATTTGCAATTTCTATAAGCGGCATTCTTGAGTTATTGGCAAGATTTTGTAGTATTTTAAAATCCATATCATCAATAGCAACGGGGGGTCCTGATCCGATACTTTCTGGTTTTGTTCTATCTTGCGGATTATAATCATCAAGGAGATAGGAGTTTTTGTAATGGATGAGTTGAAGATAAACCGAGAAATAGTAATGTTGGAAGTAGGGCCGATATCTGATGAGTGTTTCTTTCCAGAATCTGGAGAATTCGTTCATATCTTTGATGTACATGATGATGACGAGGTTGTATTGTCCTTCTGTTGATGCAATCCAATAGGTGAGGTTGTTGTTTTTGAAGTGTTCAACGATATTTTGTTCGATTGAAGGCGTTGTGTATTGATATGTGAGGTAGAGTCTAACTGAGAGGTAGCCAAGTCTAAATGCATCGATGATGGTGTAAAAGTTTGTGATGATTCCTCGTTCGACGAGTTTGTTGATTCGATAGGCAACCACATTTTTTGGCAGTCGAACTGCTTTTCCTATTTGTGAGAGTGATTGTCTCGACGTGAGATCGAGTTGGTAGAGGATCTTCCGGTCCTTTATGTCTAAATCTACCATACAATTGTACGATTGATTAAGAGGTTATTATATTTTTGCCTAATGTACAAATTTTTTTGACCAGTCTATTTATATAAGTTATTCAAACCGTTTTCTGAGACAGATAAGAAGTTATTATGATAAATTGAAATATTTATCACTAGTTTAGAGAGGATTTATCCGATTTTTTTGACATTTTGTCATGATGGGTTTATATGCAGTTGACAACAAAGTATAACTTAGGCCGAGGTGGCCAAAGAGGTGAAGAAAATGAATATGATATGGCAACACCTAAAGAACGAAGATGGGTTCAAGACATGGATCGACAAGCTCGATCGAGAGTTACCCGAGTTCTGGAATGAAGTCACCGACTCCAGGCCAGTCCTTGAAAAATATGACAATAACTGATGCTTTACTCTTCATATGTCTGTCCCCCGATGGTGAGGAGGGTGCTTAGCTCCCTCCTCTTTTTTTTATAATGTTTTTGTAACTAGACTTTTAACATTTATTGATCAAGGGAAATGCTTTTTTTACTAATTTTTTTCTCATCAACGTAGTATCCGATTAGATGTGTAGTTCTCTATTCATCCTGATAAGCGGCGTATAAATTAACGCTCTAAGAATGTCAAGTGGTCCAAATCGTTCTTTTCGCCCTATTACCATTGTGTAGTCTCCACCTTGATTGTAAGGATCCCAACAGTAGACATAGTATGTTCCTCTTGTTGAGAGGTTTGTCTGATAAATCGGTCCTTTGTAGTAGCTTTTTCCACCAAATGGCTCATAGAAGGTTTCGCGTTCTTCTCCTGGTTCAAGATTATTCATAACAACTGCGCCATATCCATCAGGCAAGCTAAATGGCAGACTTTGATTTGGTTGAGGTAGGCCAGGCCCCACAAGAGCATAAGCTGGAAGAAATTCTTCATAGTAGTCTTCGATTACTGGAACGATGAGTTCAAGGTAGATGTTTTTTTCTTGCGATCGTATTTTGAAGCTATAGACATCGATGTCTTCGGAGGAAGTTTTATCATCTTGGGTTGAAAGCCAAGAATAGATGGCTATTGATTGTTCAACTCCCTTTCGGACTTTATAGGGTCTTTGTTCAGTAAAATCTCGATGTTCAAAATAGGGAACATGTGCGGCAGCTGTTGTGCAGAGAAGTAGTAAGACACTTACAACTGCAAAAATTTTTAGCAAGCTCTTTCGTTTCAAATTCTTATCCCCTATTGTATTCAACTTGAATAATACTATTTAAAGTCCGTTGTTGAAAAACAATACTTTTTGTCTATTTTTTTAAAATATGGGCTCCTCTTGTTTCAATTCTACAGCAATAAGTATTTCCATATTTTGAGAGGATGTCGACGAGTTGAGTCTGATTCCCTACTGCAAAAAGGCTGTTTCCAAGCATACACATGCTTACTTTGCCGTATGGTTCACATGCATCTATTGCATCTAGGAGGAGTTCACTGGCAAGATGGGTTTTTTTTGAAAAAAGCTGTGATTGGACGAGTAAATTTGTAAAACTCGGTTTTTGTAAAAGGCACTGGAGGCATTCTCTGCCTTGCATCGTGATGTTTTCTATTTGTTTGACATCTAATAAAATGTTTGATGTCAAAACATGTTCACCAACAATACATAGAACAATATCATAGCTTCCAGGTATGTGTTCAAGATATCCATAAGGAGGTAGGCCGGGTTCTCGGCGTATTTCTATGCCTCCGAATTGTTGAGCAACAACATCGCCAAGGCCTGTGCTACAGCTCACTTCGGCAAGATGAGAGGCAATAACGGCATCATTTTCAGAGAGGTTCAGAAGACTAGAGAGTGCAAGACAACTACTAAGGGTCCCTGCAGCACTCATGCCAAAACCTTGGCCAATGGGCAAATCAAGCCAAATATCAACAGAAACGTTGAAGGCTTGAGAACCTAAAAGCTGTTTAACTCCTAAGGTGGTGACGGGGGCTGAATCTTTTTTTCCATTGATGGAAATAGTTATGTTTTGTTTAAGTGAAGGTTGCAGCTCAACAGTACTGAGAGCACCAAGGCTGAGGTTAAATCCAGCTCCTCTGCTGCCGCTTTTTTTCAGATTGGTTTGGTCAAAGCAAGGCTCAAAAAAACCAGTGATGTGTGCGGGGCTAAAAGCTGTTGCTTTCATTATTCTCACGATGAAGTGCTAAGCATATCTAGTATGTGGTTTGCAAGGGTTGTTTTGTCTCCGGAATGGCTTGTTTTTTTGCCATTATGAATGATGGTGATAGTGGTTTCAGAGGCATTAAAAGCCTGTGTGGTGTTGCAGATGACGTAGTCAATTTTGTATTTTTCTAATAGGGTGTTTCCGCGTTGTTCAAGGTCTTTTTTCTTACTTTCAGCTTTATAGCCTATGACAGTTGCTTTTGGATTGTGTTTTTTGATGAGTGGCAAGAGTTTTTCTGTTGGCTGTAGTGTGATGTTGAGTTGTTTTTCCTCAGATGGTATCTTTTTTTGTTTTGGCTGGGCTGTGTAATCTGCAATTGCTGCACAGTTTATGATGATGTCATAGGATTCTTTGTTGGTCGTGATGAGGTTTTTTAAATCAGTATGAGTTTGAAAACTTCTTATTTGTAGATGATCTGGAACACGGTGGCTGTGTTTTCCAAGCCATAGGCTGATGTCTGCGCCTCTCCGGTAGGCTTCTGTTGCAAGAGAGAGTGCTGTTTTTCCACTACTCGTATTGCTAAGTATTCTGATATCATCGATGGGCTCTGCTGTTGCACCCCCTATTATGAGAATTCTTTTCTCTTCAAGATCGTGTGGTCCAAGTAATCGTAGTATTTCTGAGCTGATATGATCAATACTTGGAAGTCTTGCTTTTGTGGGCGTGAGCTTTGGATGTAGGAAATGTATCCCAATGCTAGTGAGTGTTTCTATATTGTGTTGTATGATCGGGTGTGCATACATTGACCTATGCATTGCAGGTACGATAAGAACAGAGATGTGGCTTCCAATAGCAGTTGTTGCAAAGGTTGTAACTGGGGTATCATCTATACCGGTAGCAATTTTACTTATGGTGTTTGCTGTTGCAGGGCAGATGAGAAGAAGGTCTGCTTTGTCAGGATGCATTCCACAGTATGTTACGTGTTCTGTTTTGCCTGTGAGTTTTGTGATGACACTGTTTCCTGTTGCAAATTCTAGTGCATCTGCAGTTATTATCCATTGTGCGGCTTCTGAGAGTACAGAAATAATTTCTGCCCCATGTCTGATGAGCTCTCTTGCAAGTTTAACAGTCTCTGTTGCAGCAATACTGCCGGTAACGGCTAGTATGATTCGTTTGCCTTGCAGATAGGTGCTCTTCGTCGACTTGATTTCTTCTGCAGGATGCATAGCGTGATCCTCTGATGTGTTAGGGCTTTTATGTCTTCTGTTGTTTTTAGTTTTTTTGTATGGGAAAAACACTTTTTTTATAGTTTTTTTCATTGGAGTAGCGATTATGCCTTTTCAACGCATGATTTTTTAACTGTTTGCTTGTTTTGGGATGTTGATGCAATCTGTTGGTATCCTTGAAGAGACGTTTAATGGCCGAAAGATAATCAATCTTTTTGATTCAGAAGAAGATCGCCAGCGAGCATGGAATGCCTACAGTGAGAAAGGCCGTAAACGCAAAGGCTTTCAAAAGGTTGTTGTTGAAGTTAGCTTTGAATAAGTATGTCTTCTTTTTCTACTTCTTCTAAATCTGGTAAGCTTTCTTGCTCAATTGATTCTTTAGCAGGCTCAACAGTGATGACCGTTCGTGGTTCTTGCTCACCTGAGTGGTAGTGCTTTGTGATATGAAGATCTGCAATCTGCCCGTCATCTTTAAATGCAATATTATTTAATCCATCGATGACCGATTTTGCAAGGTTGTCTATATCTGGCCGTTTATCACAATATTGTCTTGGCATGGGTTTTGTCTTCCAGATAAGTCTTTTTGGTCGTGGAAGATAGAAGTTGATGGTAAGATGGACTGCTCCCTGCAGTGGCTTTATAAAATTATCTTCAGCTTTAAGCTTGACAAGGTTTTCAAAGCTTGCAGTTGTTTTTGGCGTATAGGTGTAAATCCTTCCGTTTTTTGAGGCAAATCGTGGCCTTTTTTTAACGCGTGGTATTCCTTTGATGATAAATGATACCGTGATGTTCTCCTCCTTTGTTGGGCAAAAGGTAAAATACCGTGAAATCTTTTAATGTTTTAGTATTACAGTCAAGTGGAGTTTGTATTTGGATGGCGGCAAGATATCTGCAGCTTTTGTTTTTCTCAAGAGTTGATTATTTTAGGTCTGATGGACAGTCATTTTTGTATAGTGTATAAAAAAAGAGAGGTGAAAGTGCAAATGATAAGCGAATATATGACAAAAGAGGTCACCACAGTTGACAAGGACCAGGAACTCAAGTATGTTATTGAACTGATGAAGAAACATGGTTTTTCAAAAATACCAGTTTTGGATGAAAAAAAGATTGTGGGTTTGATTACAGATAATATGATTGCCTATAAGTTGGGGTCGATTAGGACAAAAGAAGTGACCGCATCAAGGATGCATGCATCATCTGTGATGGATAAGGATATCGAAATTGTTACTCCTAAAACAAAAGTAAAAGAAGTGCTAAAAAAAGTTGGAGAGCCCGGCCCAACATTACTTGCTGTTGTTGAAGAGGATGAATTAGTAGGAGTCATTACAAAAGCAGATTTGTTGCCGCTTGTAAAGAGCAGCAAGAGACTTCATGAGGTGATGCGAACTGATCTAAAAACTGTCTCACCTTCTGATAGGGTCATTCATGCAAGACGTGTGATGATTGATGATAATGTTGCTCGACTTTTAGTAATGGATGCTGACAAATTGGTTGGGATCATTTCTGATGTTGAAATCGCGTTTGCTTTTGCAGATTTAAAAGAAAATGTTTCGTTGGGACATCAGAAACATCGTCTCGAAGAGTTGCTGGTCCAAGATGTTATGAAGCCAACCGTGTTTTGGACGACAAAAGAGGTTACCTGTGCCGAAGCTGCATCGTTGATGCTCAAGCATCAGATCGGTTGTTTGCCGGTTATGTCTGAAGATAAGGTTGTAGGAATTGTTACGAGGACAGATTTGTTAAAAACAATTCTATTTTAGAAAGGATTTTTAAGGCAGCATCTCTTATGTTTGGATGCTATGCCTTATCACATTCCTTCTGATGATGCGGTTGTATCGGCCTTGCACGAGGTGTTTTCTAGTTTTCCTCGAGTTGATTCTCAGCATTTGTTAAAGGATCGTGTTGAGCGAGTTTTAAATAAGAATTCAAAAGATGGTATTGCTTTTCACGTCGGTGTGTCGCGCCTAAGGCGCCTTGTTGTTGAAAATTCAATTGCAGAGATTCGTGCTGAGACTCGTGGTGATGAGAAAAGCCATACGTTTTCTTCTTGTCCCGTGTGTGGTGGGATGCTACGATCTGTTAAGAATATGACACTTTTTGGTGGTGAGGTTGCAGTTGAGCTGCGTTGTGGTAAATGTGGATATCTTGCTGCAAGAAGTAAGAGCGTTCCTGCTCGTTATATCTTTGTAAAATCGAAAAAATGAATCTAAAGATTCTTATATTAAGGGATTGATATTTTTCTAAGATTATGTATAAAAAAGTGTTGTCTTTGGGTTTGTGTTGTATTCTTCTTTGTAGCGGTATGCTAGTACCATTTGCAGCTTCACAATCTGAAGAGCGAAGAGCGTCTATTGCTATGGGCGATGGACAGAGTACGTATTATGCAGTCTTGGTTGGATGTTCTGATTATGAGTCCAGTAGATATGATCTTCCAAAAGGGCCTTTGCCACCCATTTCTGTTGAAAAGATGAGTGTGTTATATGAGACGTTACTTGATGCTCCAAATTGGGAGGAGCAAAATATTATTTTATTGATAAATGAGGAGGCATCACGACAAGGAATTGTTGATGCTTTAGAAGAGATGTCTGGGAGGGTTGATGAAAACGACATTTTTGTGTTTTCTTGGTGCGGGCATGGTACTCGTATTGAAGATGTAGATGGTGATGAAGCAGTTTTTGATGAGGATGATTGTTTTGATGAGGCGATTTGTCCGTACGATATTGGAGAGGATGGAGTAAATTGTATCTCGGATGATGATCTTGATAGCCTTTTTTCTCAGATACAATGCAGTTCCATGCTTTTGTTTTTTGAATGTTGTTTCAGTGGTGGATTAGTTGAAAAAAATTCAGATTCTGTTGATGTTGATGGGCAGAATCGTATTGTGGTCACATCGACAAAGCCAGATTGTCTTGGTCGGATGTCTTTGTTATTTGGTTGGCCGTTGCTAAATGCTTTTAGTCTTGGTCTTGGACAGATGGGTCGTGATTCAAATGGGGATGGATGGATTTCTGCACAGGAGGCATTTTGCATTACAAAACCTGTTTTCAACTTGGAATCTTCTATGTTGTGGGCCGCTGCTTTGATGTACTCATATGTCCAATTTAAAAGGGATAATGAAAAGTTACCATTTCTGCAGGCCTGTTCTTCAGTATATATGACATATTGGATGATGCAATCTTTTTCATTATTGTTCTATGGCGCTGCAATGAGAAATTATGCTTCGATGGATGATGGGTGTGCTGGGGAACTGTTGCTAGTTGAACTTTAAGTTAAAATTTGTTATTTTTCCCTGTTTTTCTCTGTTTGCGGCAACATCTAAACAAAAAGATTTATATGGGATTAGAAATAATGAAAGGGTTGAGGAATGATTGATATGAAATATCGTAAAGAAGGCATAGCTTTGTTGATGGTAGTCTTGTTCATTGGAACAGTTTTCTCACCGTCAATTGCAGCCGCTCCTAGTCTTGAAGTTCAACAACAAAGCCTTGAGATGAAAACACTAGGTGAAACCGCTCCTGTAAACACGACAGTGGATGAATATGGTGAGAGCACCGTGATCATCTACGGTAAAGTTGATGAGGTTAGAAACCTTGGGCTTTGGTGGATTTTTGGCCTGTATGTGCCAATTATACCTCGTAGAATAACAGTCACTGCGGTAGGTGGGCAAGGAGAATCTGTTTCTGCCTTTATTGCAGCAGAAGATGATTGGGGTATGTATATTTTGGAAAACGAGATTGAAATCACCCTGCAAGGTGCAAAAGGCGTTATGTTCTGGGGCGGCAAAGCTCGTTTTATGGAAAATATGACCCAACCACCACTTGTTGCTATCTATGCAAACGCAAGGTCTGTTCAAGTGAGCAGGTCAGCAATATAATCTTTTTCTTTTTTCTTTTTTTACTTTTTTCATATAATATATGGTAATACTTAAATAATTAGTAAGCAATTATTTTTTTAGTGATTTATCATGATAAACAAAAAGGCGTTGTTGACTTTTGGAACAGTATGTGTCTTACTGTTTTCCTCTCTTGGTGTTTTTACGGGGGGAGCATTGGACTCATTGAGTGGTGATGCTCAATATAAAAACACGATATTCAAAGACTTAGATTTCTCTTCAGTTATGGCTGAAAGTATTCCGTCGGCAATTGAGGTTTCAGACGCAGATTCTTTTTATGCCTTGATTGCAACTCCGCTTGCTATCCATTATTCTGAATCTGGAGAACAGTCTGTTGTTCCTTTGTATGTTAAAGACCTTGACAATCCATCAGACCCGGTGTTACGTGCAGAAGAGCAAATTGGACTTCCAGTAGATTTTGTGATTAGTGATGCTTTTTCTGCAAAGGATTGGTCTCTGTCTATTGCTGAGTTGTTTTGGGTCGAGTCTGATGCAGTGTTGCTTGTTGAAGAGAGTTTTGAAGGCTATGCTCTTGCAGTTGCTGCAGCACCCATTGCATCTTATCTAAGTATCCCAATAATTGTAACAGACGTCGTTGATTCAGATGTTGAGGATGTTCTTGAAGACCTTGGAGTTGAGACAGTGTTGTCTTGTGGTTTTTTATCGCCTTCAGGTTATGATGTTGTTCCATTGACAGATGCAGGCATGATTGCAAATGAGGTAATTGATCTTGTTGAAGCTCGATTCGGCAATGCAGTAAATTATGTAACATTGACAAATCCTCTTGACACTGTTCATCCAGAGATTCTCGATAGTATTAGTGAAAATTTTGAGGGAGAAGTTGCTTCTATCTCAGTTCTTCCAACACAGTTGTCAAATATGGTCTTAAAAGGAGCGATGACTGCTCACTCATTTGTTGTTCCAAGTGATTATAAATATGCAAAAATTACCTTTGAACTAGAGAATTTAGACAAGCAATATGTTGACAATGTCGGTGACAGATTATCCTTTATGCTTTATGATCCTGATGGAACACGTATCGCATTTGATGGGACTCATGGTGGTATTTCAGTACGTGATGAAGATGGAAATTTAGAAAATGATTGTTTGAAGTTTTCAATCTGTATGTATGATAAGACTGGCGAATATTCCTTAAATGTTTTTGCAAATTATTTTGCAATAAAAAACGGGCATTATCAATTATCGGTAACTGTTGAAAAACTAGACAGTCTTATTGTTCCTTTAATGGATGATCTCTCTTCATTTGCTCCCTATTATACTGCATATCATAACGGGGTTGTACTTGCTAAATCAGATTTTGCTTTTGCCGCAGACGATGATGTTTTGTCCGGGGGCGAGACATGTCCTGGTGTTTCTCAGGCAGGAGCGAATTATCCATTGATTAAACCAGCAAATGATTTTACTGCAAATATTCATGGGCAACTTAATGATCTTTTTTATGAGATTACAGATATTGATGAAGGTAATGTTATTGAGCTAAGAGAGTTTTGTATTGACAATCCTTTCTATATCTCTATTGCAGCGGACCCAACAATGGTCCCTATGTATTTTTACTACAATCCTGATGGTGAAGTGGAAAGTCCAGGTGCAGATTTCTTAGGTTATGCTTTGCCTAGTGATTTTATCTATGCAACTGTTGATCCCGACCCAGCAGATATGGAAAATGACACGGAGACCTATTGGCCGTATATGGAAAATATTATTGCAAGAACGACTGGTCGTAATGCTCAGGATCTCTCTGCTCTGATTGCAAGGACAATTTTTTATGATGAGATAATCGCTGGTCTTGGCGATTGGAAGGATAGGGCTGTAATCCAGACAGGTTGTGGTCTTGAGTTCCAGAATCTCCCTATTATGACCCGGCTTAGTCAACTTATCTATTCTGGTCGTGGTGAACCAACCAAGTTTTTTACTGGAGAAAGCACCTTTATCAATTTGCGTCTTGAAGATATGGCTTCCACAGGGTATGATCTTTCAGAAAGTACGTTTGCCCTTGCCTCTCAACGTGAGGGTTTTTCAAAGGAAGATTTGGCTTTGATTAAGAAGTCAGGCTTGCTAAATCGATTATTGTTCCCTTCGTTTTTGATTTCACTTCTAAACGGAGAAGATCAGGTTGTTGGTGGTCAAAAGCAGATGGATAGTAATCTTATTTTTACTTTTGCTCATGGTTCGTTTAATCTCTTTGAGCATGGAGATGTCTTCATTGATTCGCGTGGTTTTCCTGGTTTGACTTGGATTTCTCGCTATTATCCAACAGTTCGTAGCAGTCTTTCTTGCAAGGGCAGTTATGAACTTCGTGCTGTTGATGACATGGAATATGGACCATCAGTAATTTTTGTTGAGAGTTGTATTACAGCAAGAACCGATGGTCTTGAAGCAGATAATGTCTTGTCTCAGGCATTTATTCATGCTGGTGTCAATGCTTATATCGGTGCAACTCGCGTAACAGCAGATCCCGGTTATCTTGAACCTCGTCCACTTCCGGGTGGTTGGGGTCTTGGCATTCTTGGTTTGATGAATGCTTCTTGGAATCTTGCCGTAAAAGGCGAGTATCCTCAGACGCATTTTGGTGCTGTTATTGCTGAAGATTTCATTGATGATTTGGTACAAAATGATTCTTCTACAGGTCTTGCGCTAAGAAATGCTAAAAATAAATTTTTGCCAAAGGATGCGAATTCAACATTTTTGTGGACTCCTCCTTTGTCGTTGGCTTTGACAGGAAATCCAATTGTTGACCAGGAAATTAATCAGCTTCGCTCTCCTCAGCCCGTCAATGAGCGTACTCGCACTCTTGATAAAAAGTATGTATGTCTTCATGAGTTTACCTTGTATGGGGATCCTGCGTTTAATCCGTATCAATCGGTAAATAACGGCTAAAACAAAAGATAAGATAACTCAAAATTTTTATTTTGAGTTTCTCTTTTTTTTATTTTTTTAATTGATTTAGTGGATATAGAAATAGGTATTTTTCTCTCTGCGGCAATAGACGGGATATCCTAGTCTGCTTTTTTGTTCTGCAAAAATAAAATTTTGTGTTGTTATCGTTCCACTTTTGCCTTTTATGGTGTATGTCCAGACGTTCATCTTGGTTCACCTTTTAGGCAAAGATTGCGTTTAATTAGTATTTATAGCGTAAGTGGAGTTGAGTAAAACTATATGTCTTGTTGTGTAAGGATGCCTTTCTCAGTGATATATCCTTTGACATAGGAATAATCGGTGACATCAAAGGCAGGGTTTTTGACTTGGGTCCATTGTGGCATGATTGTGCAGTTGTTATAGGTGGTGAGTTCTGTTGAACTGCGTTCTTCTATCACGATATCAGAGCCTTTTTTGAGGCTGTAATCAAAGGTGCTGATGGGTGCTGCAACATAGAATGGTATGTTGTTTTCTTTGGCAAGGACTGCTTTTTCATATGTTCCAATTTTGTTTGCAAAATCGCCGTTTTTACAGATGCGGTCAGCACCTGTTATTACCATGTCAATTTCGTTGTTTTTCATATAGTATCCTGCCGCGTTATCTGCAATGACTACATGTGGTATTTCCTCTTGGTATAGTTCAAAAGCAGTGAGTAGTCCTTGTAGTCTTGGGCGTGTTTCATCTGCATAGACAAAAAATTCTTTTCCTTGTTCTTTTGCTATGCGAAAAGGCGCTAGGGCGGTTCCGTAATCAACAGTTGCAAGTGCTCCGGCATTGCAATGGGTGAGTATGTTCATGCCGTCTTTGATGAGTGTTGCTCCATGTTCTCCAATTTTTTTGCAGGATTCTATGATTTTTTTTACGTATGTTTCTGCTGCATCCCAGGGGTCTTTATTTTGTTCTATCTCGTTAAGCATGTAGTCGATGGCGTAAAATAAATCGTAGGCAGTTGGACGTGTTTGGCGCAGTAGTTTTGCTGTTTCTTGCGGACTCTTTGCTCCAAGAGCCATCCCGTAGACAGCAGCACAACCTATTGCAGGTGCGCCTCGTACGGTCATATCTTGTATGATTTCAGCTATGTGCTCGACGGTGGTTGCAGCAACAGTTTCTATTTCAAATGGAAGTTTTTTTTGGTCTAAAAAGTAGATTGTTTGGTCTTCTCGCCAGATTGATCCTCGGTCTTCTCCTTGGATTTTCATTGTATCTGCTCCTTTGATGTATATGGTTATTGCTCTTTTTAATGTGATGGAAAACAAGATGTAAAAAAAGTAGAGGCGTTTTAGTTTTTTGGCCTTAGGTGTCTCTTCGATTTGGACAGATGAAGTAGAGATCTTTGTCGACGAGTTCAAGATGGCCAAAGCGTGGTATTTGATGGTGTTGTCTATGTGTTGACAAGGTGTTTTTTTGGTATCGCATAAAGTATGCCTCTCCCGAAGGCGCGCATGTACTCTTGCTTATTTAATCATTTCCTTTTTTTCTAAAATCTTGTCAGAAGGATAAACTTCATGTAGTGCTTTGGTTTTTGGGGGTGATTAGAGTTGTTGTATGTTTCGTCTAGATTTACATGTCCATTCTGCTTTTTCTGATGATGGTGAAGGTTCGCCCTTAGAGGTCGTTAAATCTCTAAAAGAAAAAAAATTTGATGGAGTTGCTATTACAGACCATAATACGTTGGAGGGTGCGTTGAGGGCAAAGAAGCTTTCTTCAGATGATTTCATCGTATTGGCGGGTGTTGAGATTTCTAGTTGTGATGGGCATGTATTGGCATTAAATGTTGATTCGATGCCAAAAGTTGGTGTCTCTGTTGAAGAAACGGTTGAATCCATCCTTGATTTGGGGGGCATTCCTATTATTCCTCATGTCTTTAGAAATATGTCTGGCGTGTACAGGGATGGTCTTGAGAAGGTGAAGTCAAAATGTTCGTGTATGGAAGTGTTTAATTCTGCGAGCATGCCTCAGTCAAACCTGAAGATGATGAGACTTGCCGATGAGTTTGGTCTCGGGGGAACTGGAGGTAGTGATGCGCATATGCCTAAATATGCTGGTTTCGGCTACACGGAAATTGACTGTGAAGAGTTATCTGTTGATTGTGTTGTTGAGTCTTTGTTGAAGGGCAAGTGTTGGGGCAGGGGTGAGTCTTTGCCTTTTGAGTATCGCCAACAGAGGTTTTTATCAGCTATACGTCGGTATTTTGGCTCTGGTGTGAAAAAAATCTAAAGATATTTTTTAGTTAGTTTGTTAAGGAAGTAAAAGAAGAAGGTTAACCGCTGGTTAACCATGGAAATATTAGATTAGTTGAATTGGCTGTCAAACTCGCCTTCTTCAATGGCTTTGATCATGTCAACAGGTTTTTTACCTTCGACGGTTACACCTATTGAATTGCAAGTTCCAATAATCTCTTTTGTCTTGGCTTTAAGGTCAGCTCCAAGCAGATTCCCGCTTTTCATTCGGGCGATTTTTTGGGCCTGTTCAAGACTAAGATCCCCGACTTTT
>Ga0207831_100134_pt1 | contig 45420 bp, 42 predicted proteins | sample TtanPargueraPR_7_FD_187741 | JGI IMG/M metagenome (GOLD analysis project Ga0207831, IMG submission 187741) | Aerobic enrichment media microbial communities from Bioluminiscent Bay, La Parguera, Puerto Rico - Tt and M1 (2) (SPAdes) | ecosystem: Environmental > Aquatic > Marine > Unclassified ...
AGCTGGGATGAACCAGGAAATTACACTATTTCAGTTGTTGCAAAAGACGCTTATGGAAAATTAAGTATAGAGTCAGAACCACTAACTGTCGTAATGGACCCTCACCCACAATACCCTGAGTTGATTATTGGCCAGATTCTTGGTGGTTTTGGCAGTGTTCGCGTAAAAATCATCAATAATGGTGAAGTCGACGCCTTGGATGTGAATTATACTATTACAACAGACCACGACTATGTGTTCCTTGGCAGAAACTCTTCAGGCTCTGTCGATCGCATTGGACCTCATGAGTATGTTTTTGTTGAATCTGATTTCATTCTTGGTTTTGGAAATGCGATGTTTTATGCTGATGCTGAGGTTGCTGGTCAGTCATATGATTCTGGGTCTCAATCTGTGTATGTGTTTTTGTTTTATGTTCAGATCTTAATCTCTGAGTAAATACATTATTGCCTCCAATTTTTGAGGCAAAATTTTTCCTTTTTATCTCTTTAAAAATTCTTTTGAAAAAAAATGTTTAAAAAAGGGTAGTGCTCCTGTCGGGATTCGAACCCGAGTGACCGGCTCGAAAGGCCGGGATGATTGGCCGGACTACACCACAGGAGCGGCGAGTTTTGTTTAATAGTCCCGCCCAGATTCGAACTGGGGTCGCCAGCTCCAAAGGCTGGCATGATTGACCGCTACACCACGGGACTAGGGCGGATGTGTAGGTGTCCAGGAATACTCTTTCCCTTTTTATGTTTAATGGTAGAAAATGAGCGATAAATTATTTAGTAAATAGCTTTGTTTTCATGCCTATGTGCCAACAAGTAAAAAAAGAATTATTTGAAAAACTTGCTTTTGTACTCTCAGAATCATCGATGCGTTGTGCTGTTGCTGAGTCGTGTAGTGGTGGTTTATTTGCTGATTCTTTAACAGATATTGCTGGAAGCTCTAAGTTTTTTGATTCTGGTTTGGTATGCTATAGTAATGAAGCAAAAATAAGGTTTTTAGGCGTAAATGAAAAATCTCTTATTCAGTTTGGTGCGGTGTCAAGAGAGGTTGCAGAAGAGATGGCTTTTGGCACGTTAGAAAGATGCGGAGTGGATGTGGCTGTTTCGTTGACTGGTATTGCAGGCCCTGGCGGTGGCTCAATCCAAAAGCCTGTTGGTTTGGTGTTTATCGGGGTTGCTTGTAAGAACAGATGTGAAGTTGTGGCCTGTCACTTCAGCGGCAGTAGGCGACAAATAAAGGTTCAATCAGTCAATAAGGCTGTTTCAGTTGCTTTAGAAATGATAGATATATGAGGGTGATTGTAGTCTTAGTAGGTGTTGACTTATGAGCAAAATTGTTGTTGATGGAAGCTATGGTGAAGGAGGAGGCCAACTGCTTCGTTACGCTTCAGCGCTCTCTGTTGTGACAGGAAGAACACTAGAGATAAATAATATTCGTCGTGGCAGATCTGCTCCGGGTCTTCGCCCTCAGCATTTGTGTGTGCTAAGAAGTCTTAGATCTCTTTCTGACGGATATTTGGTCGGAGATGAGGTAGGCTCAACAAAAATTGAGTTTGTGCCAAAAAATGTTGTTTCTGGATGCTATATGATTGAGGTTGGTACTGCAGGAAGTGCAACATTGGTTCTTGAGGCAGTGCTTTTAGCCTGTATTAATTCACCTGGAAGATTTGTCTTTGAGGTGTCAGGGGGCTCTGACGTCATGTGGTCGCCTGGTTGGGACTATTTTTGTAACGTATTTGTGGCCTTGTTGAGACGTATGGGTCTGCAAATCAAGTGTGATCTTCTAAGACGCGGATATTATCCAAAGGGCGGTGGAAAGATGAGGTTAACCTGTGTTGTCCCTGAAAGGTTAACCTCTTTGTCGTTGATAAAAAAGCAAAACTATGGTTGTGTTGAAGGAATAATTCATGGTTGGGGAGTAGATGACCATGTTTTTTCTAAAATCTCTCATTATCTCTCTAAAAAGGCTTTAAAAAACAATATTGGATTGAATATTCGTACTGATATTTCCCAGTCAGATTCTGTTGGTGTAGGAGTTTCGCTTTGGAGTCACGGTTCTTTTGGCGGCATTGTTGGAAGTTCTCTTGTCGGCCGTCGTGGTTTGTCCTCTGAAACGGTTGCTAAAACCGTGTTTGATGAACTATTTTTTGAGATGAACGGTGGCTTTAGTGTTGATTATCGCGGTTTTGATCAGATTCTTCCTTTTTTGGCTGTTACCACAGGTAATTCTGAAGTTGTGATTCGTACACTTAGCAGTCATGCAAGTTCTGCTCTTTGGTTGATTGAACAGTTCTTTGGCCCTTGCTGCACGATTGAAGAAAACTCCAATGCAGGACTTCACGTAAAAGTAATAGGGCAAATGTAACGGTCTTTTGTAAACGTATGTTTATATATGATACTGGTATTTGTTTGTGTGAGTGTGTTGTTGAGGACGTGTTGAGGGCATGACTGAGAGGGACGTTACGATTTGTTCTGATACGCAGACTAAGAATGGTGAAGATGATAAGTATAAGACGTTGTTTGAACAGGTGAATGCTGCTTCGTTTTTAACGACCTTTGATGGCAATATTTTAGAGGCAAATCATAAGGCTCGTGATTTGTTTGGCTTTGGTTGGGGAACTCTTTCTGAGATGTCGCTTTCGCAAGTGTTAGATAAGGGTTTTTTATGGGATCAGTTCAGCGATGAGGTAGCAGCCAGAGGAGGACTTGTTATTGAATCCTTTGGTATTGATGCTTCTGGACGTCGTTTTCCAGTTGAGTTGAGTGTCTCTTTGTTTCGGTTGGATGAAAATCCTGTGATGTTTGTGTTGATGTGGGATATTTCTGAGCGTAAAGAAAATGAGTTTCGTATTGTTGAAAGTGAACGTAAGTATCGTGGGTTGTTTGAAGCAACCTTTGATGGTATGCTGATTTTTGACGTTCGTGGCGGCATTGTTGATGTGAATTCTTCTTTTTGTGAGATGTTTGCTTTGAATCGTAATGATGTGTTGGGCAGAAACTTGTTTAATCTTTCCATTTTTTCTTCTTCTGCCCATCCTGTTGCTATGAAGCAGTTTGAACACTTGTTAAACGGCGAGCCTGGTGGATGCTCTGTTGTTGAGCTAAACGCAGCAGATTCTTCTATTGATGTTGAGATGTCTTCATTTTTCTTATGTAAAAAAGAAGGAGAAGTAGATAATTTTGTGTTGGTTCTCCGCGAGGTGTCTGATCGTAACTTGATTGAGGCTGCTTCTAATAAGGAGTCTTCTATGTTTTCTTTGCTTCTTGAATGTCTTGGGGAACATGTATGCTTTAAGGATTCGTCTCGTTGTTTTAGTCGGCTTAATAGAGCAAAATCTGAGTTTTTAGGGGCATCAGTTAAAGAGTTGATTGGTCGTCCTGAAGATGATTTTTTATCTGAGGACTGTGCAAATCGTCTGCGGGAAATTGAGCAAAATGTATTGCGGTCTGCTCAGTCGTATTCAGGTATGTTTTCTTATGAGCTACGATCAGAGGAGATCATTGATTCAGAAATTTTAGTTGTGCCTCGCTTTGATAAGCATGGCTCCGTGGTTGGGATTTTATCATTGTCTTTGCCAAAGTAGGATCAAATTCTTTTGTAGTGTTTTTGGATATATGAAAAAAGAAAAAGAGAAAAAAAAAAAGTATATTTTTAGAGTCGGTAGAGCAGTATTGCTTGATCTTTTGTATAATCTTCAAAGCCTGAAGCACTAATTGTTACTTTAAGATAGGCTTCGTTGATGTTTGAATCAAGGCTCAGTCCGCTGACAGTAAAGCTTGCTGTCCCACTTGAGTCTGTTGTTTGACTAAATGCTTTTCCGCCTCCAACTAAAGAGACTGTGGCATCTGCTATTGGATCGGCTCTGTCATCTTTTGTGGTGACGTTGACAGTTACAAGTAGGCTACCATTTTGTGTACCGTCTTCTTGTATTTCTATTACTCCAGGGCTTATTTGTGCATTCATCATTTTGTTTGCTTGTGGAATCATCATGACGACTGCTGCAATGACTGCAACGGCAACTATCATGATGATGATAAGATACATTGGTAGTCCTAGGACTTGGGCGTTATTGTTTTTGAGTAGTTTTTTCTTGTGCATGGTGTGTCCCATCCGTTTTTTTGTTATATGTGGTGCTTTTATGTATGATATTCTTCTATTAAAAGCTTTTTTATTTGTTATAAACATAATAATTTATATATCATTAAGGTAACTTCTATTGTATGAAACAGTGATGTGGATAACCAAATGAAATCAGAAAGTAGGAGTTTTTTAAAAGATAATTCAGCAGTTGCAGAAGAGTTTAGCAGTCTTCCTGCACTAACTATTGTTGTTATTGGTCTTTCCATTTTTATTATGTTGATGGCCCAAGCATATGGTGCGTATACTGATCGAGAACAAAGCCATCAACTCTTTGAAGTGGCAAATAAAATTATAGATGATGTGAGCGCTCATGAAAGTTTTATATTAGCAAGTGAAGGCAGAATTGATGGAGATGTCTTTCTTACCAATGATTCTTCTGATGAAAAAGTTGAAGATTTTTTTGGCGCAAAATATGATGGAGTAATTCTACTTAGCTTTGATGAGTTCTCACTGCAACTTCCCCATAACAAGACCATTAGTGATTCTGTGCGTGTTTCTGTTTCCAAAAATGTTGCAATACAAGTAAACGATCTTGAAACAAAAAATGGCGTTTTATCAGTAATCGTCTGGAGGAGACCATGAAGTCTTTTTCTTCATCTGATTCTGCTCTCTCGGTGATGTATGATGCACTACTTTTCATTGTGCTTATTTCCTTGTGTGGTGTTGTGTTGTTACCTGCTCTTCATAGTCCTTTGTTAACTGACCATGAGATTGAGTCATATAAGGAAAATAGAGCAGAATTTGTGTTGGATTCGTTGCTGTTTTCAAAGGTATCTTCTTGTGATTATATGGTTGCAGGAGATCTTCTTCAGAGCGGCAGTCAGAATCTTTCTATCAATATGTCTGAAGGATCTGTGTTGTATGAATTAGTTGCAAGAGTCTTTGAGCGCAATTGTAAGCATCTCACATGTGCTGAACTTGTTTCAGCGGTTCTTGGTTCTCAGTGGAAGGTTCCGATAGGCAGCAGCCTTAGTTTGAATGTATTGACTTCAGATTTTGAAGATCAACTCATTAAGGATGTTGAGATGTTTCTTAACGAGTCTTTACCAAGTCGGTATAACTATTATTTTTCTTCTTCGTGGAGACCGCTCAGTGGTGTTGACTTTGGCGGTTGGTTTGAATGCGGCTCTGCTCCTCCAAGTGGCGTTGATGTGTTTGTTGCTAAACGGTCTATTTCTATGCCGTTTTCTCCTTTGGTTGTTTCTGTTGGTAATGCTTCGTTTGTGTTAAATGAAGGTTTTTTTAAAAATATCTTTAAAAACAATTCTGAGATTTTAATTATCAACGATATTTTTGAGAGTTATAGTCTTTTGTTAAATGATTCTGAACAGGCGAGATCAAGTTTGATTGAAAATTGCTCTTTTTTGTTTTCAGGGCTTTTGTTTGAAGGAATCTATAAAGAAGATGGGCAGCTTGTTGTAAAACCAATAGTTGGCCACCTCATTGATAGTATGTTTTCGCGTTTTGAGCTTTTTTGTGATTCATTAATAACTCAGTATTCAGAAGAGGTCCTCAATGCTGCTGTCGGTGCTTCTTTTGGAAGCATTGATTCGGTCTTTGAGGGGTTAACCATGGGCGGTTCTGATTCTGAAATAATTGATTTTTTCGTTAACCAGATGAGTGATTATGTAGGGGAAGTTATAGATGTTGAATTAGAAAATTCTTCTAGTTTTTTTGAACATTTAGAACAAATGATTTTCTCAAATATTTCTACATTGCTTCAACCGACTATCAATAATTCTGTTGAGTCCTTGGTAGATGCTTGTATAGCTGGCAATACAAGTGATATCTCGTTTTTTATTGATGCAATTATTGATTTTTTCGCTGATCTTGTGTCTTTTTCTGATGCTCAGGTCGTGTTGATGATCTGGTCGTGGGGGGACTTGGATTGATCAAGAAAAGTTTTTTTTATTCTATTGATGCTCGTATCCCATTTGCAGTTGTTGGGATTTTTTTGTTGATTGTTTCTTCGTTTACTTCAGCTGTTGTAATGAGTCTTGAAAGAAATTCTTTGGAGAGTCTTTCAAGTGATGTTTCTGTTGATTCTGAGTCGGTTAACCTGTTGCTGAAAAGCTTTGATCTGCGTTTGAGTCAGGTTATTGATTCTGCGGGGATGAAGGCGATGGCTGAAGTTGGAAGCAGCCCGGTTATTGAGATGGTTAACCCGGAGGTTAACACATTAGGTCTTGGGTTAACCTGTAAGGAAATTAACAAAAATCGTATCCTACAGACAATCCTGGAAGAGGTTAACCTTTTTGTTTGGGCATGTTGTCTAAATGAGTCTTTTAGACAGGGCGATTTTGCTTTAAATGTGGTTGTTGATGAGCAATCAAAAGTAGCCTTGACAAACAGAAATCAACTTGATATAGAAGTAATTAAAATGATATTACATCGCCCTTGCATACCACTTTTGGGCCCAGACCCAGAAAAAGAATTTCCCGTCTATTGGAGAGTCTCTGTTCCACTCACAATCTCAGTTGTTTCATTTTCAGATGGAAGTTGCAATGAGATTCTAAGAAAAGAGATGACGGTAAGTGCTACCATCAACTCACGCTATCCATTACTGGAGGCATTAGTTGAAGAATTTGCATGGTGTATTGATGCTGTTGAAGATCAGGATGGCATTTCTCAGTTATGGTCAACATTGACTCTTTTTTGCAATGTCTATTCTCTTGCTAGAGGATATCTTCATTATAGTTCTTCAAAGCCAATTAATGTGGTGGATAATGATCATCTCTCTGTATTAACAAATGCTGCTTTACTGCTTGAGTGTGCTCAGGTCTTTGGTAGTGTTGATCCTCTTGCTGCTACAGACTTTGTTGTAGAAGGAGTTGATGCTCTCAAAAGATCTTCTTCTGAGCAGATTTCTCAGGATGAGTATGTCGAGCAGTTTAATTCGTTTGAAGCTATGTCTTCGTTGTTTTCTGTTTTTGACTATGTTTCTTTGTCTTCAAATCCAAGTGAGAATCAATCATCTATCTCCCCAAATTTTTATTCAGAGCTTAATCTCTCCGAGGTTGCTTTTGGCATTTTAGAAGATGTTGAGTTAGTGAAGTTAGAATTTTATAATGAGTCTTCTGAGCTGTATCGTTCTGTTTTTATTGATCCCTTCGATATTGAGTTGTTTAATCAAATAATGGATGAAAAACAATCAGAGGGTTTTGTTTTGATTGATTCTTCTCCTTTTGTTAATTCAGTAAATGAGTCAACAAAAACAATTGTAAATAGTATTATTGATGATGTCTACAGCGCTGGTTTTCATTCTGAGATTTCTCGTTTTAATCAGTCAATTGAGTTTGGAGGCCATGAGGGTTTTTCTGTTGATAACGGATCAGGCGAATGGATATGTATGGATGCTACTCCAGCTTTTCCAAGTAAAATCATTCGTTTACCAAATAAGGGAGAAGTTGGCTGTGGGTCTGTTGTCTTTGGTCTTATCTATGATGATCTTTCTTTTATGCGCCAGCATGTGTGGGGAAATGAGTCTGTTGATGAGAATGGTAATGTTTCTTGGTCGTTTGTCTCTACTTCTGATTGGTTGACTGAGTCTGTTGAGGTTATTGTTGTGTTGGATTGGTTTTCTGATGCTGCAGGCTCTGTATGTGATGTTGTTGATGTGTGTTATGAGAATGTGTCAGTTAGTGACCCTAATCTGGCTGATGTGATTGATAGCTATCGTGAGTCTTTTTTTGACTCTTTCTTTTGGTCGTATGTATCAACATTTGGTTGGTCAGCAAGTTTTGGGCAACAAACAGTGTATGGTGATGCAGGCGACTGGGTGTTTGATGAAGCATGGGATCAGTGCATAAGTATTTGCGAAGAGTTAAAATCACTGAATTGTTCTATTGCAGAAGGAAATTGTTTTGATTCGTTATCTTTATGGCAGCAGGCCTCAGCTCATGCAAAAAGTCTTTTAGAAAACGAGTGGGATTCTCTTTTAAACAAACCAGAGTATGTGAGTGATTCGGGAGATTTTTCTTCAGCAGGTTTGAAGTCTGTGTTTGCGATAAAGCTGTGGTTTTTAGAGGAGTTGTCCTGTCGTCTTGACGAGATTTCTTCTGTTGTAGAATCTGGTATTTCTGGGTCGTATGATGTGGCTTTAGGCAATCTTCCATCTGGTATATCTCTTGATGATTTTTCATCAGTTCTAAATGCTGATGTGTTGTCAAATCAGCTAAGTTTTCCTTTTGGCCTTGAGCTGTCTCTTACGAATGATTCAGGATTTGGCCACTCCGAAGATATTTTGTTATCTGTCTCCCAATCCCCTGGTTTTTTATCAACTGAGCAGTCTAATGGGTCTTCGAATCTTGAAATAAGCAACACGTGTTTGTTGGGCCCTTCTGGTTTTCCTGTGTTGCCTCCATATTGGGTGGTGACAACAAATTGCTGGTTGGTAGAAGTAAAAGGTAGAATTGATTCTTTTTCTCTTGTTGATTGCAGTTCTGAATCGTTGTTTGATCCCTTTTTTGGCATGCGTGCTCAGCAATATCTGAGAACTGATGCTGAGGTATACGTTGAAGATGGGGCAGGTGAGTTGGTATTAATTGGCTATAATCGGCCAATTGAATTTGATCTTATGACTGCTTGTTTTGGTCTTGTTCCTTCTTTTGGTGCGATGGTTGGTGATTGGGATGCTTCTTCGTATCCTTCTGAAAGTAATGGAAATGTATCCTAAAAATGAGTTTTTTTGTTAGGAGGAAGGGGTGGGAAGGGCAAAGTAGGGGGGTTTGAGATGTGTTGTCTGGGGGGGTTCATCTCAATTTTTTGGGAGGGGGAATATGAAGCAGGTATGTTGGACGCATATGATGCTTCGTTTTTTGGTGTGTTTTGGGTTGTTTTTTAGGTTTGTTGTGGGTTTGCCTTCCACACCACCTATGAGTAATTTCTGTGAGTGTTAGTATTTAAAGCTGTGTCGGTATTTTGTCATTTTTAGGTTATGTTTTTATAAAGTGTTGTAGTTGGGGTTTTTTGCGTGATGTTGTGGTGTTGTCGGTAAATCTTTCTGCTGCGATGTGGTATCCTTTTGTGCGTTGGTTTAAGCCTTCGCTTGCCTTGCCTCAGTTGAAAGTAAATTCGGTTTCTGATCTTGATTTTAAACGGCTGTATAAATTGGGTTTTCGTGGAGTATGTTTTGATAAGGACAATACCCTTGCATTGCCGTATTCTGATGGGATTTGCTCTTCTGTTGAGAATGCCTTTAATTGTGCTGTGTCGGTATTTGGTTTTGATTTTGTCAAAGTGCTTAGTAATACGGCAGGTACTTTTGATGATAAGAATAATCATTGGGCAAGAGCAATAGAGGAGGATTGGGGAGTTGAAGTCATCAGGCATTGGATAAAAAAGCCAGGATGTGTGAGGGCTGTCCGTGATGCTTTTTGCTCGGTTGGTTGTGATTCTGTGTTGTGTGTTGGCGATAGGATGTTCTCTGATATTGTTCTTGGCAATAGGCTTTCAATGGGGTGTGTATTAGTTGATCCGTTATCGTGGGGCAGTGAGATTGGAGTTGCTGTTCGTGCGCAATCTCATGAACATTCTTTGTTTAAAAAGTATGAAGCAAAAGGTCTTTGCGCAAAGCCCCATAATCTTCTGTCTCAGTATTAATTTTTTAGATAGTTGGTAAGTTGGGTGATGTAGTCTTGTGTTTGATGTTTGGGGATGATTGCCCCAAGGACTTGTTTTTTTCCTCCACAGTTAAATCCTATCTGTTTTCCTAGTTGTATCATGGGCTCTAGGTCTTTTGTTGATCGTGCGTAAAGTTGGTCATGATCTGGGAAATATCCTGTGTTGATGACGATGGTATGGTGATGTGTTTTCCAGTAGATTTTTCGTGTGATGGTGCTGATAAGGTTATAGGAGTTGTTCATAGTCTTTATGATGACGCCGTCTTGGGGCTTTGGTATGTTGTCGAGTTGTGTTGCTAGTTCTTGGGTGATGCTATCGTTGTTTTTTTTCCATTGGTTGTTGTTGAGTATGAAGTTGGGGTCTTCAGAGTGGTTGTTAAGTTGGTATGGTGCTTGTTCGACTGCTTTTTTATCTCCGATTTTGTAGTTTGAGTCAAGAAGATAGACCATGGTGAGCAGGTCTTGAAAACTGAACTTGTGTGTTTCTTGGAGTGTCTGTATGTGTGCTTTGAAGAGAGGATTTTCATTGATGCTGCATTCGTGATCACCAATGACGCCAAGAAGCGAGTAGAGAGTAGCTGGGTTGTGTAAGTAGGAGTTGACAATCCAACTAGCGCTGGGGTAGTCATCTGGGTCTTCTCCATCAATGATTGGATTGTGATGAAGAAGTGCTTTTTGGTGTTTTTCTTGGAGATGATGATCAAAGATAAGAAGTTGTTTGTCTGCACTGAGGATGTCAAGGTTGCTGTGTGGTAGTGCCATGTCACAGACAATGATGTAGTCGTAGGCTTGGGTTTCTCTGAGTTCTTTTTCTGTGAGGAAATAGTTTCCAAGTGTTGGTGTTAGAGTGGTGATTTGGTGGTCTTTTAGGTACTGAAGCATTAGAGCAGCACTGGTAATTCCGTCGGTGTCCCAGTGATGAATGAGCAGCCCTTTTCCGGTGAGTGTGTCTAGTGGGTTTGTCATTTTTCTTGTTTCCTGTGTTTTTTTATCTTTTTGTGGTATGGGTGCTCTGTTTTTTAATGTGTTTGGATTTGTTGCATACCAAAATTTTTATAGTAACAATATGATATTTGTATGTATGTTGAAGAGTGGACGTTGTCTGGCACTTGTTTTTTTACTTGTTTCTGTAGCTATCATTGAGCCGTTGTCTACTCAGGTTGAATCTGTTGATCCTCCAAATCTGTTTTTAGAGGACCGTCTAGTGGTCGCTTTGACGCTGCAAGAATGGGACTATATGGATAAGTTATGTTACTATTTTTTCATGTATTATTATCAGAATCGTCTCTCTGAGATTGAACGCGAGTACGATATTGAGTGCGATGTTCAGATTTTTTGGGATAGTCGCGATGGCGGAGACATTCAAAATGGCTTGTTAGAACATCTTGATGTGGATGTGTTGATTGGTCCTGGAGGTGTTGGTAGTCTTCATACTCCTCGTCAGTATCGCTCTGAGATTCGTAAGTTTATCCGTAGTGGCGGTGGTTTTATTGGTGTCTGTGGTGACTCATATCTTTGTACAGGCGGGGCAATAAACGATCCTTGGTATCTTAAAGTGGCATTGTTAAAGTTGTTTGGCTATGCGTGGATGTCTCCTCCGTTGATGGTCTCTAATCTTCGCAGTGATGGTCAGGCTATTGTTGATGTTTTCTCAGGCTTTATGTCTCGCAATAATATTGCAGTTGTTGGTTTTCTTGCGGGGTTATTTTTTTCAAATGCTGAGATGTATATCCCAGAGGATTCTGATTTGCCATTTGGGCAATCCTTGCGAGGTCAAAAGATTAGTGTGATGACTGGTATGACTCCTCTTATTGAGGGACCTGATATGCTTGATTTTCTGTACCCTAAAGATTATGTGATTGGTGTTTTTGGTGAGAGTAAGTCTCCATATGATCAGCTTGATTTGATGGGAAAATATGCAATGGTCGCAACTGAGTATGGTAAAGGCCGTGTGGTTGCATCTCCTGTACATTCTGAGATCAGTCCTCTTAGGGTAAAGGCTCATCAGTTGTTTAATGAGGCTGTGTTGTGGGCTGGCGGCTATATTTAATAGCATCTCTTGCCATTCTATCCAAAAATTTATAGTACCAATTTTCATATGACTTATTTAGAGATGTGGAGAGTGGATGATTTCTTTGAAAAAATCCATGGCATTTAGAGGGGCTACTGCCAAGAGATTTGCTATCTATTGTAGTGTGATAGTGTGTGTTTTCATTCTTGTTGTTGGTTCGAACACGCTTTGTGCCGACCCCCTCTTAGAAGTCTCGGTTTCTCTTATTGAAGAGGAGTTTTTTAGCCCTGGCGATACGATTCATTCGATTGTGGAGATTAGGAATCGTGATTCTTCGGGGCGTATTGATGTGGTGGTAGAGTATGGTATTTTGGATGAGTCAGGATCAACCGTGTTATCCGACACCAAAACAGTTGCAATTGAGACAAAGTCTTCGTTTGCTGAGTCTTTTGTGCTTCCTTCATATTTGTCGGAAGGAACGTATTCACTATATGCTAAGGTGTCTAGTCTTGACGGTAGTGTGAGTAAGAGTGCAAGTACTTCTTTTGATGTGTTGGAGGTATCAAGTTCAGCCCAGTATCTTGTTGAGTTTGTGATGGGCACAGCTCTTGTCTCGACTTTTGTTGCGTTATTTTATGAGCATAGGAGGATTTCTCGTTTGAAGGTGTCTGAAGTGGATTTTAAGGATTTTGTGCGTAGGAGAGGTGAGTAAGAGATGGATATTGCAGGTATTGGCATTGCTGGTGCACTGAAATTGTTATTTTTCTTTATTGGGTTGTTGTTCATACCCGTGCTGTATAATCTGTATCGGCGCACCCAAGAAGACATTAAGCTTAATTTTTTGTTGATGTTGATTGCAGGTGTATTGTTTGCAGGTTTTGGTTTTGTAACTTCGATGACTTTTTTGCGTGTGTTTTCTATTCCTTTGCTTGAAGAGGCTTTTCTTGCAGGTTTTATTGTATTGTTGTTTGTCTCGTTGTGGCGTATGCAGTTGTTTGTGCAGCATATTGCAGATTCAGGACAATCATTAGTTCTTGTCTCTGAAAGCGACCATGCACAAAAGCTTGCTTCGTTGAGCGGTGATGGAGAAAAGGTATGTGTGGTTTCAACAAAGTGGCCTTCTAAGGAGTTGTATGCAAAACTTGCTTCGTTTCATGTGAATGCAAAAAATGTGGTGGTCTTAGATGCATCTTCTGTTGCTTGCCAGGGCGATGGTGCCTGTAAAAGTGTTGGAAATAGTCCTGATGATTTGAAAAATGCACTTGATCGCATGTTAAAGGAGAAGTCTTTTAGTCGTGTGATTGTTGATGATATCAGCAGTATTAGTGGTGTTCAGGATTTTGAGATGCCGCTGGTTGTGCAACAACTCTCTGAGGTGATTAAGGCAAATGATGCTCAAGGGTTGTTTATTGGTGAGAAAGAACGTTTAGATGAGAAGATTATTAGCGATATTGCTATGATTGTGGATAATACAAAAAAGGAGTGATGAAGAGTATGAAAAAGATTTTGGTAGTTGATGATGCAAAAGATACAGTTTCTATGGTAAAAAAGCTTCTTGAATCAGATGGTTTTACAACCGAGCAGGCCTATGATGGTAAGCAGGCTTTAGATCTGTTAAAAAACAGTGAGCAGAAGCCTGATTTGGTGATTTTAGATATGTTTATGCCTGAGATGAGTGGTCGTGAGGTTGCTGAGAAGATGAGGGCAGATGAGTCTCTAAAGAATGTGAAGGTGATTTTCTTTACTGCAGCAGCATTTAAGAATCCAGGTAAGGAGTTGTTGACTGAGTTGGATGTGTCTGATTATATCATTAAACCGTTTGACACGATTGATTTTTTAAAGAGGGTCCATCAGGTAGTTGATGAGTAATCCCTTTTCATTTTCTTCCTTTTTTGGGTGATGTAGTCTGGCAGGTATGTCGTTAGATTTTTGGCTGTTGGTAACTGAGTTTGGTTCAGGTATTGCCTATATGGCGATTCTTCCCCTGGTTTTTTGGTGTGTTGACCGCAAGGTTGGAAGAAAATTGTTTGTGATGTTGTGTGCAGCAACGTTTTTGATTGGGGCTTTGAAGTTTATCTTTAAAGTCCCTCGTCCGTATTGGACTCAGACTGGCATGCCCGTTAGTGCTGCTGAGCAGTCGTTTTCTTTTCCTTCCGGTCATGCGTTGAGTGCTGGTGCAGTGTGGGGCTCGTTGACGTGGTATCTTTTGCGGTGGTGGTTTGTAGTCTTTGGTGTGGTGTTGACTGCTCTTGTAGGCATTTCTCGGGTGATGATCGGGGTGCATTCATGGTTGGATGTGTTGTTTGGTTGGGTGTTTGGTATTGTGTTGTTAAATGTTCTTGTTGATATTGATGAAAGGTTTTCTGGGCGTATCAGCAGGCTTGGTTTTTTGAAGAAGTTGGGTTTGGTTGTTGTGTGTAGTGGTGCTATTGTGGCATTCTCTGTTCTTCTTAATCCTTTGGTGTGGGGCTTTGAGGTTCCTGAGTTGTGGAATGTGTATGCAATACTCAATAGTGGTGTTAGAGTAGATCCCTTGTCTCCGTTGTTTGGTGTGATTGCTGGTGGGGTGTTGCTTGGTTTTGGTTGTGGTGAAGTGGTGTGTTTGCGCTTTGTCGCTTGGTCTGTTGACGGTAGTGTACTTAAGAAGATGCTCCGTGGTGTTTTTGGGCTATTTGGTTTGTTGTGCATTTTTTATGTTTCTAATGTGTTGTTGCCTCAGAGCGGGAATCTTTTGGTGTGGATTTCTTGGTTTTGTGTGTATGCTTTTCTTGGGCTTTGGGTGAGTTTTGTTGCTCCTTTGTGTTTTGTGGCTTTTGAGAAGTTTTTTTGTAGGATTGGTTGTGGAAAGGGGAGTGTTTTTAAAGGATAAATTGTTGTTGTGCTTGCTCATATATTTTTAGATACGAGTATATGAGTTATCTATGATATCTTTGAAGGATTGTGTGCTATGTTTAAGGATAAAAAAGTCGTGGTGACTGGCGGTGCTGGTTTTATTGGCTCTAATCTTGCTCGTCATTTATGTGAAGAGAATCATGTGATTGTAATCGATAATCTTTCTACTGGCTATAAGCATAATATTGATGATTTGATAAATCAAGAGAAAATCGTGTTTTTAGAAGAGTCTGTGACAAGTACCGACTTGTTGTTAGATGTGTTTTCTGATGTTGATTTTGTGTTTCATCAAGCAGCAGTCCCCTCTGTTCCTAGAAGTGTTGCTGATCCTTTAACTTCAAATGAGGCAAATGTGACAGGCACTCTTTCTGTGCTGTGGGCTGCAAAGCAGTGTGGTGTTAAAAAAGTGGTGTTTGCATCTTCTAGTAGTGTGTATGGTGATACGCCTACGCTTCCTAAGCATGAGGCTATGAGTCTTTCTCCTTTGTCTCCGTATGCAGTAGGAAAGCTTGCTGATGAGCTGTATGCTGATGTGTTTGAGAAGATGTATGATTTTAAATCAGTGGGTCTTCGATATTTTAATGTGTTTGGTCCGTTTCAGGATCCAAACAGCGAGTATGCTGCTGTGGTTCCTAAGTTTATCTCGCTTGCAAAGCAGGGAAAGTCTCCTGTTATTTATGGTGATGGTGAGCAGACAAGGGATTTTACTTTTGTAGGAGATGTGGTGCAAGCTAACATATTGGCTGCAGTCTCTGATGCTTCTGGTGTGTTTAATATTGCAGGTGGTAAGCGGGTGTCGGTGAACGTGTTGGCTGATTCTATTATTGATCTTGTGGGTGTTTCTGGGCTGTCTGCTGTCTATGAGCCAGCTCGTCCTGGAGATATTTTACATTCTCTTGCTGATGTTTCAAAAGCAAAAGAGGCATTTGGTTTTGTTCCAAAGTTTAGTTTGGTTGATGGTTTGAAGGTGACTGTTGAATGGTTTTTAAAGACAATGTAAAAGATGCAAAAGTGTGTGTAATTGGTCTTGGCTATGTTGGTCTTCCTCTTGCGGTTCTTGCAAAACGTAAGGGTTTTGATGTAGTGGGAATCGATAAAGATGAGTCTGTTGTAAAAAAATGCCAGCAGGGTGTTTCTCATATTGATGAGGCTTTTTTGCATGAGTGGTTTGCAGAGATTGGCAGTCTTGATGCTCGCTTGGATGTTGTCTGCTCTGATGTCTATATTATTTGTGTTCCAACTCCTGTTGATAAGAAGAAGTATCCTGATTTAGGCTTTGTGAAAGCTGCTGTTGCTGAGGTGGCATCTGTTGTTGAGGATAATCAGTTGGTGATTGTTGAGTCGACGATTAATCCTGGTGTGTGTGAAGAAGTCGTGTTGCCACTGTTGCAGGCTTCAGGCAAAAACGTGTTGCTTGCTCATTGTCCTGAGCGCATTAATCCTGGCGATGCTAAGTGGCATGTTGATAATATTCCTCGTGTTGTTGGTGGAATCTCCATAGAAGCTGGAGAGTATGCTAAAGCAGTATATGACCAATTATTGGATGCTGAGGTGACGTTGCTTAGTGAGATTAAGGCTGCTGAGGCAACTAAAATTATGGAAAACACCTTTCGTGATGTCAACATTGCTTTTGTAAACGAGATGGCGATGTCGTTTTATCGGATGGGTATTGATGTCTCTGAAGTGATTCGTGGTGCAAAAACAAAACCGTTTTCATTTTTAGCTCATTATCCTGGTATGGGGGTTGGTGGTCATTGTATTGCTGTTGATCCGTATTATATGATTGAGCGTGGTCGCGATAAGGGCTTTGAGCATAATTTTTTGATTCGTGCAAGAAAAATCAATGCTGGTATGCCTCGTTTTGTAGCGAATTTGCTTCAGAGTCGCCTTAATTTTTTGAAGTATCCAGTTAATGGCACGCGTATTGCGGTGTTGGGTCTGTCGTATAAGCCTGGTGTTGCTGATGATCGTGAGAGTCCTTCGTATGATTTGATTAATATTTTGCGTGCTCGTGGTGCTGATTTGGCGGTGTTTGATCCATATATGCCTGATAAATCATCTGTTGGCTCACTTGAGGAGGCTTTGGATGGTGCGGTGTGTGTGGTGATTGCAACGGCCCATGAGCAGTTTGTAGACGAATCCTTGTATAGTGGGGTGAAGTTGCTCGTTGATGGGAGAAATTGTTTGGATAAAAGCAAGGTTTCTGATGATGTGTTGTATGTTGGTGTTGGTGTCTCTCGTTAAATGAACAGGTTCTTGTTTTCTTGGATTTTGTTTGTGTTGTGTGGTGGTAAATAAGTTGAGGATGAAGTAGATGGATCAGTCTAATACTAACAAGGAAAAGAAGGTATCTCGATCGGAGATTGAGGATTGTTTTAAGTGGCGTCTTGAAGATATCTTTGATTGTGATGAGTCGTGGGAAAAAGAGTTTGGTCGTGTTGATGGGATTGTTGAGTCATTGTCTGCTTTTCGTGGTAGGGTTGTTGAGTCTGATGAGTCGTTGCTTTCTGTGCTGCAGTTGTCTGATGAATTGGGGCTGTGTTTTGAGCGGTTGTATGTGTATGCCCATATGAGGATGCATGAGGACACGCGTGTTGCTAAGTATCAGGAGATGAGTGGTAGGATTGAGCAGATGGGCTCTTCTGTTTCTGCTGCACATGCTTTTGTTGTACCTGAGATTGTCTCTGCTTCTCCTGATGTTGTGTGGGGTTTTGTTGAGAAGAATCCGGGCTTAGCCTTGTATTCGCATCTGTTGGATGATGTTTTACGGTTGAAAAAGCATGTGTTATCTGAGTCTGAGGAGCGTTTACTTGCCTTGTTTGGTGATGTTGCTCGTACTCCTCGAGTGGTGTTTGGTATGTTTAATGATGCAGACACTGTTTTTCCAAAGATTGTTGGTGAAGATGGTAGTTCTGTTGAGGTGACACATGGTAATTTTGGTCGTTTGATGAAGTCAAAGACTCGTCGTGTGCGTCGTGATGCTTATGAGGCTTTGTATGCAACATATTTGAAGCATAAAAATACACTTGCAGCGTTGTTGAATGCCTCAGTGCGAAAGGAGATTGTCTATAGTTCTGTTCGAGGCTATGAGTCTCCTCTTCATGCTGCGTTGATGGGAGATAATATCGATGTCGAGGTGTATTTTGGTTTGTTGGATGCTGTATCGTCTAAGACTCATCTTCTCTGCAAGTATGTGAAGCTGCGTGCTGAGGTGTTAGGTCTTAAAGATGGTATCCATAAGTATGATTTGTCTGTTCCTTTTGTTAGCGATATTGATAGGACTTATAGTTTTGATGAGGCTAAATCGTTGGTTCGTGATGCTCTTAGGCCTCTTGGTGAAAAATATTTGCAGATTGTTGATGAAGGTTTTTCGTCTGGTTGGATTGATGTCTTTGAAACAGAAGGAAAAAGAAGTGGTGGCTATAGTTGGGGTGCTTTTGGAACGCATCCCTATATTTTGTTAAATTTTGAAGGGACTCTTAATGATGTGTTTACGTTGGCTCATGAAATGGGTCATGCTGTGCATAGTCATTTGTCGATGGAGTCGCAGCCCTTTGTGTATGCTGAGTATAAGATTTTTCTTGCTGAGATTGCATCAACAGTCAATGAGGTGTTGTTGATGCGTCATCTGCTCAGCAAAGCAGAGGATCCAGCGTTGAAAGTGTTTTTGTTAGATCATTTTGTGCAGCAGTTTAGGGGTACGGTGTTTGCTCAGAGTCTGTTTGCTGAGTTTGAGAAAAATATTCATGAGTTGGGCTCAAAAAATGTGACGTTGACTGCAGAGGTGCTTGCTGAGCAGTATGGTGGTTTGGTTGAGAAGTACTATGGTAAAGACTTGTTGTGCGATGATGGACTCTCTGTTGAGTGGGGCATTGTCCCTCATTTTTATTCGCCGTTTTATGTGTATCAGTATGCAACTGGTTTTTCTGCTGCTCTGAGTTTTAGTGAGAAGATTTTGTCTGGCGATAGTGAAAGTGTTGAGCGTTATTTTGGCTTTTTGCGTGCAGGTAATTCAAAATATCCGTTGGATGTGTTGCGTGATGCTGGCCTTGAGATGGTTGGTGGCAGTCCAGTAAGGCAAGGTTTAGGCGTATATGAGGATTTGTTGTCTGATCTTAAGCACGCTCTTGGCAATCTTTAAGTTGTCGTGTGGGTTTTTTTGTTTTTTGTGTTGGTTTTGTATTGGTGGCCTATAAGCTAGGTGTTGGTAGGCTATTTGTAGTTTTTTTGCATAGCTATTTATAGTGTTGTGCTTGTGTTATGTCTCTTATATGAAGGTTGATCCTTTTGAGTTGACCTATGAGCCTCTTGCTGGTTGTACGGTTGGAAATCTGTGGCGTTTGTTTGCTGAAAATAAGTTTTATATCTCGCCTCTTGGCTATGCTCGGGCGCTGTATTGTGTGATGTTGACTGCTGTGATTAGCCCTTTTAATGTGATTGATCGTTTGTTGTATGATCGTAAGATTTGGGCAACGCAGATTTCTGAGCCTTTGTTTATTTTAGGTCATTGGCGTAGTGGTACGACGTTTTTACATAATTTGTTGAGTCAGGATGCTCGTTTTTGTTTTCCAACAACCTATCAGACGCTTCTTCCTGCATCTTTTTTGAGCTCTGAGTTTTTAACTCGCCCTATTACTGAGGCAAGTCTTCCTGAGACGCGTCCGCAGGACAATATTGAACTTGGCTGTGATCTTCCTCAAGAAGAGGAATATGCTCTGGGCAATCTGTCTTCGTTTAGTTTTTATAATGCATGGTGTTTTCCGCGTGGTAAGAAACGCTACCATGAGTATACGCTCCTTGATGAAGCGGTAGTTTCTCCAAGGGAAATTGAGTCATTTAAGTGGGTGTATGATTATTTTTTAAGAAAAGTGGTGTTTGCTGCTGGTGGAACTAAGCAGGTGGTAGTGAAGAATCCTTCAAATACTGCTCGTATTAAGCTTCTTCTTGAGTTGTATCCAGATGCTCGTTTTGTCAATATTCATCGTGATCCGGTGACTGTGATTCTTTCTACAGTGCGTATGTTGTTAAGTGAGATGCCGGGCCATACGTTTCAAAAGCCCCCCAAAGATTTTGATCCGATGCTTGATGTTTTGGAGATGTATCAGGCGATGCATGAGAAATATTTTAGAGAGGTTTCTTTGATTGCAAAAGATCGTTTTGTCGATATTGAGTATGATGAGTTGAAGTTTCATCCTGTGGAGACGATGAACAAGATTTATGCTGAGTTGGGTTATGAGAATTTTTCAAAGATGAAGCCTATTTTTGAGAAGTATGTAAAAGGTCTTGGTAAGGTGAAGACAGCGTCTTATTCTATTGATGAGGAGGTACGCAGGCAGTGTTTACCCTATGTTAAGGATGCTGCAAAGAAATGGAAGTATGAGGTAGTGTGAGGCTTTTTTTATTGCGGGCTGTTAAGCATAATTATTTTTGCATGGAGTATGTCCTCCAGCAGGTGTGGATTGTCAAGTTTAATCATTGTTTTTTTTGTATGCTTTTATATATGCACCAGTATGTTTTTATCTTTAAGTTGTCTTAGAATAACTATATATAGGCTATCTGTCTTGTGGGGCTCGCCCCTAAGGAATTGTCGTAGTTGTCAGTTTGTTGGTTAACTCTTGGTTGCAAAGTGACGTTGATCTCTTCATTTCTTGTGTCATCTGACTCAGTGTGTACACAAAAAAGTGTGGTCTGGATTTTGTTTCAGTCTGCTTTTTTTCACTGATGTGTGTGGCTCTGTTAGGGAGCTCTATGTCGAAGTGACATTTCGGTGAAAGAAAAAATGAAGTTTGACGAGTTAGAAATTAGTGAGAAGTTAAAATCTGCTCTTGCAGATGGAAACTTTGTTGAGTTAACTGAGGTTCAAAAACAGTGTATTCCTGCAATTCTTGCTGGTAAAGATGTTGTTGGTCAGGGTGAGACAGGCTCTGGAAAAACACTTGCTTTTGTGCTTCCGTTGTTAGAAAAGGTGTTTGTTGGTGGCGGTCTTCAGATTTTGGTGTTGACGCCGACTCGTGAGTTGTGTGTTCAGGTTGCAGATGTCTTTGATGATTTTGGTAAAGTGTTAGGTGTTCGGACACTTTCTGTATTTGGTGGTGTGGGAATTACCGCTCAGTTAAAGAAGATCCGTAAAGTAGAAGTAGTGGTTGCAACGCCAGGTCGTCTTCTTGATATCTTAGGAAGAAAAGTGGTTGATTTTTCTGATTTTGAGTTTTTAGTGGTTGATGAGACGGATAAGATGTTTGAGATGGGTTTTATTGATGATGTCAAAAAAATTATTTCTCATATTCCTGGGAAAAGGCAGACACTTATGTTTAGTGCGACAATTTCTTCTCAGGTGCAGCGTCTTATGGATAGGTATTTGGAAGACCCTGTTGTTGTTCGCACAAAGGCTCTTGTTGATACGAGTAAGTTGAATCAGTCGTTTTTTGATATGTCTAATGAGATGCATAAGTTTTCGTTGTTAACTCATTTGTTAAAGGAGCAAGAATCGGGTGGTCTTGCTATTGTATTTTGCGCAACTCGAGTGAAAACTGATGTGGTGTGTCGTAATCTTCGTGCTCATAAAGTTAAGGCTGCTGCGATTCATGGTGGTATGTCTCAAAATGAGCGTTTGAGGACTCTTGAGGCGTTAAAGAAAAAGAAGTTGCGGGTGCTTGTGGCAACTGATGTTGCTGCTCGTGGTCTTGATATTAAGGATGTGACAAATATCTATAATTATGATGTGCCACCAACATCTGTTGATTATGTGCATCGTATCGGTAGGACTGCGCGTGCTGGTGAAGAAGGCTCTGCGGTGACGTTGTTGACTCGTAAGGATTATGAAAAGTTTTCTCGTCTTGATAATGATGAGGAATTGGTGATTGAAAAGTCTGTTGCACCTCAGTATCCTCAGCTTGATTTTGATAGGAATATTTTAGATAGTGATGGTGGCCGTAGTAAGAACGGTAATTCTAGAGGTCGTGGTAAAGGCGGTTATTCAAAGAAAGGATACCGAAAGGATAGTGGTGGTTCTCAATTTTATCGACAAAAGGGCGGCAATTCTAATGGGCCTGGTAAAGTAAATGCCCATAAGACGCATGGTTCAAAAGAGAAGAAAAAGTATTCAAAGGGTCCTTATGAGGGCTCTAAAGACAAGAAAAATTTTTCAAAGGACTCTTCTAAGAACTCAGGATTCTCTGGAAAAGAGAAGCCTTTTTCTGAGAAGAATAAAGAAAAATCTTTTTCTAAGGATGGTAAATCTTTTGAAAAGAAAAAAGATTTTTCAAGTCGTCCAAGAAAAGATGGCCTGCCTCAGAAAAAGCCTGGCTATAGCAATAAGAAGAGATCTAGCGGTAAGAAGTATTCTAATAAAAAATATGATTCTTCAAAGAGATATGATTCTTCGAATAAGTACGGTTCGGACAAAAAGAAGAATTCAAAAAATCCGCAGTATTCGAAAGGAAAAAGCGATTGGAAGAAGAAAAAATCCAGTCGTTAGTCCTTTTTTAAAAAGAAATATTTAAGTATTTCAGCTTTTTCTTGTTTTTTTGCTTTATGCATCCTTAGTTTTTTTGGGAGGAAGAAGAAAATGATAAGAAAATCTGTAAAATCAGTCTTGATAGTTTTTTTAACAATTGTTACAATCATACCTGCATTTAGTGTTGTTTACCAAGCTGCTCCCCCGCCTTCTGAAAAGACACAGTATTTTTATGCTGATGGTGCTGTCTATGTCTCTGAGGAGGCAGCAAATACTAATTTTGATTCTGGTGTTCAAAGCTATAATCTTCGTGTTGGTGAGGGTGCTGAGTTTTTGTATGATTATCTCAGTTTTGTGAAGTTTAGTTCTCTTGAGCTTCCTGAGGATGCTGAGATTGTTGAAGCTGAAATTGGTTTGTATTTGACCTCTGCTTCAACGAGTGCTTCGGTGAAGATGTTTTATGTTCGTGAGTTTTGGATTGAAGACTTTGTAACGTGGAATGATAAGCCGGTCTATAAGGTGTGGTCATCTAAGTATAGTCGTTATCTTGGCCTCATTGATGAGGTAACGGTTTCAACAACAACAGGTTGGAAGTATTTTGATGCTACAAGTCTTGTTGAGGATTGGGTTGATGGCTCTAAGTATAATGACGGTGTGTGTTTTGAATCCTTAGAAGGCCATGATTTTGTCTTTGCTAGTGATGATTCGAGTTATTATAAGCCTCGTTTGAGAGTAACCTATGTTTCTTCTGGTGGTTCTTCTGAGTCTCCACCCGAGGATCCGCCCGAGGATACGACTCCTTGTTCTATTGAGTATTCTGTGTCTCCTGCTGAACCGATGTCTGGCGATAATGTGACGATTTCTGTGACTGCTTCTGATGATACGGCTATGGAGTATGTTTCAATACACAAGGGTGGTGTTGAGGTTTCTTTGTGTGAGGCTGTTGGCACGCAGACGTCTCTTTCGTGTTCTTACTCTGAGGTTTTGTATGCAGGCACTCATGGTTTTAGTGTGTTTGCAGATGATAAGGGTTCATCTGCTGTGCAGGGAGAAACATTTTGGGTGAACGTTACTGGCAGCGGGACTTCCCCCGTGGTAAGTCTGGATGTTGAGTTTCGTGATATGAATGCTATTCCTGAGAAGTATCGTCTGTTGCCTGGAGATAATCAGATGATTAATGTGACGATAAGCGCATCTGATCCTGAAGGCATTGATTTTATGACCTTTGATTCTTCTATTTCTATTCCTGAGGATGTGAGTTTTGACCCACCGGTAACAGAAGTGGTTCATAAGTTTTCTGTGCTAAATGATGATGTGTCTGATAGGTCGTTTAGTTGTTATGTGCGCGTCTATGATGTGGAGGATGAGTCGACACGTGTTGATTCTGAGGACTTTGAGATTGGTGTGCCATATCAGTGGTATTGGGGTCTTCCGTTTGATAATTGGGGTGTTTCTGACAACGATACGTGGTCTTGGGAGATGATGGAGTTTATTTTTGGCGAGGATGAGGTCTGGATTGAAAAAGACTGGGATTGGAAGCGTCCTCGTGCACAGCATTTGTTTGAAGAAAAAATTGAGACAGGTGGTCGCAATGGTCAGTGTTATGGTATGTGCGCATTGTCTCTTGAGCTTGCTGATCCTCATTCGGATTTGTATGCAAATTATCTTGAGAGTTCTGCTGTCTCAATTGATAATCTTTCTGCCATGGAGTGGAATTATACTTGGAGGTATTATTTTGCGCGTCAGATGGGACAGTATTGTTATCAGGTGCAGGATGTAAAAGCAGATCAGTTTTGGGCTCAAGAGGAAGAAGAATCTGTGAGATCGTCTGGTCTTCAGCCTCATCTTGATGACATTTTAGATGATATTATCGATGATTTGGAGTCTGATATCCCTGGTATCTTGGGTATTCATGGCTCTGGTGGTCATGCAGTGGTTCCTTGGCGTGTTGTGCCTGGTGTTGGTGATAATCCTACTAAGGTGTTTGTCTATGATCCAAACCGGGAGTTTGCAAGTACGTATGATTCGATTGATTATGGTAATATCTGGAAGTATCCGTATGTTGAAGTAGGTGTTGATTCTCGCTATGAAGGATGGTGGTCGTATACCTGGAATAGTACGTCAGATTGGGATGAGAACATCTATTATTTCCCCTTTGATCTTGTGATGGGAAATCCTGGTAAGTTGAATTATCTTGGCTCTGTTGGTATTTCTGATCAGTCTCTTCCAAGTTCTACTCAGATTTCTGCAATGGGTATGGGTGATGTTGGCTTTTATGCGATTGATTCTTCTGGTCGTAAGTCAGGCATAATCAATGGTTCTGTTGTTGCTGAGATCCCTGGCTCTTTTCCTGTTGAAGAATACGCTGGTGCTTCTTCGTCTCAGTGGTGGATGTATCCATCAGATGTTGAGTTGGAGTTTCATCTGGTAGGCTCTGTTGAGAACGGTCTTGGTGTGTATGGGCTGTCTCTGTGGGATGAGTCTGGTTTTTATGAGCTTTCTAATGCTTCATGTGAAAAGGGCTCAGAAGATATTTTGGTGGTATCTCCATCGCAATCATCGTCCCAGCAGGATGGATATGCTCTGCGATTTATCCGTGATGACCTTGTTGGTCTTCGTGCTTCAGACCCTCTTGATTTTTCGCTTAAGTTTGGAAAAGAAGTCTCTCTTCGTGGAAGTGAGGCGTATCGAGAATATGTCTTTTCTGCTTCTGCTGCTAAGGATTCTGATGTGGAGGTGTCTGTTTCTGGAGATCGTGATTCTTTGGTGGTTGAGTCGTTTGGATCAGCACTTGATTTTTCTGTGTTGACGAGAAGTTCTGAGTCTCTTTTAGAAAATCCAAATCTTGAGTTTATCCCTAAGTCTTTTGGGCAGTTTTCACTTGGGCAGTTTGAGAAGACGAGTCTTTCTCCCGAGTCCTGGCAGACTGATGAGGTTTCTGGTGCGTTTTCTTCTAGTGATGAGCTGCAACCAGAATCAAGCGATGATCAAGTTCCTGGATTTGAAGTGGCAGTGTTGGTTGCTGCAATTTTTATCTGTCTTGTGTTTTTGAAGAAGAAAGAGTAGTTTTTTCTTCTTTTTTCTTTTATTTTTTGCTCTTTTATCGAAGCATAAAATGAGAATATTTGAAACGAAAAACATTATAATAATAGAAGGAGTATAATGATATTGGCGATAAAAATAATGAAAAAACTCAGTATAATGCTTATTATTCTTCTTCTATTTTCACAATTTTCTATAAATGCAGTGTCTGATAATGAGAAAAATACAATCTACGTGGATGATGACAACACACAAGGACCATGGGATGGAACACAAGACAATCCATACCAATTTATTCAAGATGGAGTAGATGCCTCTGAAACAGGAGATACTGTCTATGTGTATGGCGGATTCTATAATGAACAAGTCAGCATAGATAAACCACTTAATCTACGGGGGGAGTCGATTGATGACACCATCATTGATGGAACTGGGTTAGGAAGAATCTGTGCGATTGAAGAGACAACTAATGTCGTGGTCTCAGGTTTTACCTTTCAGAATGCAGAAAAGGAGATCGAGGCATTGTATCTCTCTGATTCAAGTTCAGTTGTTGTTGAACAGAACCGGTTTATTGATAACGAGGGTTTACCCATATTTTTAGGCGGCTCCAATAATATAGTCCAGGAAAATGAAATCATGAATAATACTTGTCGGCTACATAACATCTGGGTCACATCTAATCAGGGAATCATCAGGAATAATACCATCAAAAATAACAAAGGAAACGCTATTACCATCAATGCACCAGACAATAAAATAATGGGCAATATCATTGAAGACAATGCGGAGTATGGTATTTCCATCCGAAATATCCTCTTTGTGGATTATATGGTCATCTCTGACAACATAATACAAGGCAATACAGTTGGCATTAAAGCTCCATCCAGAACATGGTGGCATACGATTACAAATAATACAATCAGTGTAAATACAATAGCTGGTATTGTTTTACATGCTTGGGGAAGCACCATTTCCCATAACACTTTTGAAAAAAACCCCATTGCCCTTAAAGTACTTGGTTCAGCATCAAACAATATTTCACATAATACCTTCTCTTCAAATATTGTTGGAATAAAAACTATCGAAACCAATTCAAATTCATACACTGAAAATAACTTCATCAAAAACATGGTTCATGCATCATTTTTCAATATTCTACCACTTTCTTGTTATAGGGTTGGAACAACTGAATTTGATACTTGGGATAACAACTACTGGGATAACTGGAAAATCGGTCTTCCAAAACCAATTTTTGGATTGTACTGCGTAATCATACCGTTTTGTTTATTTGACAAAAACCCAGCATCAGAACCTTTTGACATCTAAAAAAACCACAACTATCTCTTCTTTGCTTAAAGATTTGTTTCTCACATCAATTTTAAAAAAACAGAGAGAACTGATTAAGTTGCAAAGCCTTGATTTTGAAAAACTTTTTATGCTATTGTTGATATATTCATGGTAGAGAATTGCTTTAAATAGTCATGAGCGCTTTTTCACGAAAGCAGCCTGATTTTTTAATATTTAAATTTTACCCCAAAAATGACGATTTTAAACCTGTTGCCCAGATTTTGCCGAAGCATTTATATCTGTACATATGTTATTTTACTATAGTATTGGGGAATAAGTTTATGAAAATAGTCGCGCTGTGTATGGTTCTGCTCCTAACAATTAGTGGTCTTGGAGTGGTTGCTTTACCTCCAGTTTCTGATGCTGATGAGTTGTCTGTTGTTGGTGCCCAAAATATTGTTGTTTCTGATTTTTCTATAAAATCTGTAGATAATCAGTATGTAAAGGTTTCGTTGGCTGGCTCTGATGAGCTTTTGTTGAATCCTGGCTGTCCGGTTCTTCCGGTGATGACTGAGGTTTTTGAACTTCCTTTTGGTGCAACTGATATTGATGTTGAAGTGAACTCCTTTGGTGTTGAATCAGTGAGTTTGGATTTAGAAGTTCTGCCTGCTCCTGCTCCTATGCCTCTTGGTGGCGAGTTTGAGTATGCTGCGTCTGCAGAAAAGGACAGCTCTGTGTATGGTAGCTCTAATCCCTATCCTTCAAAGAATTTTGCCTACAATGTTGGTGTTGGGCTAAATGATGAGTTTGAGCATGTGACCTTTGTCTCTGTTCATGTCTATCCTATGCAGTATAAGCCAAGCTGTGATGAGTTGTTAGTTGCAGATTCTGTTGACATCTCTATCTCCTACAAGCAGCCAAAAAATCCTGTTGTCTTTGGCAATGAGTTTGATATGGTTGTCATTGGCCCAGAGATTTTTTCAAAGGAGATGCAGCCTTTACTTGTGCATAAGACCAATCATGGTGTACCTACTTTTTATCGCTCTACTGAGGCTATTTATGGTCAGTATGACGGTGCTGATCAGGCCGAAGAAATCAAGATGTTTATTAAGGATGCTATTGAGGAGTTTGGGATAAAATATGTGCTTCTTGCAGGCGGCTTGCAGTCTACGTTGTATGCCAAGCCAAGAGATGATGCAAATATTGGTGCTTCTGGCTGGATTGTTCCAGTAAGATACTCTAATCTCCGTTGTAATGGCGATCCTGGCTATCCAACTGATTTGTATTATGCTGATATCTATAAAGAGGGCGGAGTCTTTGATGATTGGGATTCTGATGGCGATGGTATTTTTGCTGAGTGGGCTGAGTTTGATGGTCCGCCAGATGATGATGCTGATTTGTTGCCAGATGTTGCTGTTGGTCGTCTTGCTTCTTCTAGTGGTAAGGAGATTGCTGAGATGGTCGATAAAATCATTCGTTATGAAACAACAACTGCTGGTCTTGATGATTTTGAGAAGATGATTGTGGTCTCTGGAGATGGTTTTCTAGATCAATTTGATTTAGACATTCAGTGGGATACGTCATCTGTTGAAGATGGTCAGTATACGATTTGTGCTCAGAGTTTTAATCCACAGGGAGATGAGGGGCCTGTTGATCGTGTACCGGTGACTGTTGATAAGACGCTGCCATCTGTTGTCGTGTTTAATCATGATGATAATTTAAATCCTGCTCTTGAGGCAGGGTATCCTGCACCACCGATTGCAGAAATTGTTTCTGTTTCTCCAGGCGACATTCTTGGAAATACTGATGTTGAGTATGACCCTGGTGAAGGTCTTGCTTATTGTAATAGTCTGTTTTGGTGGGCTAATGTCTCTTATGTTGATGAGGTGCTCACAATCCGTGGTAAGAGCTATGACCCAAAACCATACGGCAATATGACTGATCTTCACGTGTGGGTTGAGGATAGCTCACAAACTGTGGTGTTCTCTGAGTGGGTCTATGATAATCCTACATATTATGAGGGTGAGTGGGCGACTGGTGCTGAAGTAGTCAATGGTCGTGGTGGTGCACTGTCTCGCATGCCGACTAGTTTTGAGTCTGAGATTTTGTGGACGTCTAATGGAGCATTTACTGGTCCTGATGATGTGATTGAGTCTTTTAGTAACGGTGCTGGTTTTGTGTTTTTCTCAGGCCATGGTAGTCCTGGTACGTGGGGCGATCAGTATCCTGGTATTCCTGGTAATCGCGCTGGTAGCTCTATTACCGGTCTTTCTGTCTCTAATCTTCAGCTGTTACCTCCATTCATACGCAGTTTTCCAGCATTTCCAATGAAGCAACTTACAAATTCTGAATTATATCCAGTAACTGTTGTTGGTGGTTGTCATAATAGTTTGTTTAATGTGTCAATGATTCCATCTGCTCTGCATTATTTCAGTATGCTTCTTGGTAGGGATAATGGTATGTGGACGTATTTCCAGGCTGTTCCTCAGTGTTGGAGTTGGTATTTGACCCAGCTTCCAAATGCTGGATCGATTGCTACAATTGGTAATACTGGCCTTGGTTGGGGTTGGGAAGGCGAATTTTGTACGGTTGGTGCTGGTGACGGCTGGGTGACTTCTGAGTTCTTTGGTACCTATGGCGACCATTATGGAGAGGAAGGCTTTGATATGCTTGGTAACGTCTATGTATCGACGCAGACAACGTATGTGAATACGTTTTCGGAGTTTACGCTTCCTGAGTGTTGGTGGGCTCCTGATCTTGGTTGGGATGCTATTGACCAGCAGGCAATTGAGCAGTGGGTCCTTCTTGGCGACCCGAGTTTGAAGATTGGTGGCTACGACTAAAGGTTTCGTAGTCTTCTTCTTTTTCTTTTTCTTTTCTTTTTTTAAAAAATACAATAGTTTTTTAGTCTGGGACTTGTTATATCTTTATTGTGGTTAGTGAGAGAGCCATGTGTTGTTGTACTGTGTAGGCTGAGAAGATGAATGTGTATTCGTTGTTTCCGTTGCTTTCTTTTTTATCAACGCTTGCATTAGGCATGTATCTGTTGTTGATTAATAGGAGCGATAAGAGGAATCTGTTGTTTTTTGGTGTGTGTAGTTTTCTTGCGTTGTGGTCTCTTTCTCATTATATGATGTTTACTGCTACGGTTTTAAGTGATGCATTGTGGTGGGACCGGCTTGCTACGGTTGGTTCTGTTTTTCAGGGTGCTTTTTTGTTGCATTTTGTGTTGGTGTTTACAAAAAATCGATTTCAAAAATCTGTTGTGGTGCTCTCAGCTTTGTATGCGTCTGCCTTTGTTTTTAGTGCTATTGATATTTTTACTAAGGCTTTTACTGGCGCTATTAGTATGCAGTATTGGGGTTTTTCAAGTGAGAATGGCTCGTGGTATTTGGCATTAGCTATCTATGTTGTGGTGGTGGGCGTATCCTCATTTTTGATTTCTCTTACTAGTTTTTTGTCTGAAAACAAAGGCTCTGAGAAGGCTCAGTTAGGCCTTCTTGCATTTGGGATTTCTATTCCTTTGGTTGGCGGCATTGCAACACAGCTGATTGGTCCTGCTTTTGGCGTGATTATGTTTCCTTTGACATCGACTCTTACTGCAGTGATGGCAATAATCATTGCATTTTCTATTTCTCGTTTTAGGATGTTTAAATCGAATTTGTTTTCGATTCGTAAGAAGTTGCTGGTGAGTTTTTTTATAATTAGTTTGCTTTCTGCTGTGTTAGGTCATGCTGCTCTTACCAGTAGTGAAGATGCTTTGTATGAGGAGATTGGTAAGAGCTCTGTTATTCTTGCTGATGAGACTCTTCATAAGATCAATCGTGTTATAAACGAGCAAATTGAGCATTGGTCTTTTGTGTCTCATTCTTGTCTTTTGCTTTCAAAGAGTCTTACTCAATCAAACGCTGAGTTTGATGCAATGGGTAATACGTCTGATTTTATTTCTCAGATGGATGAGAAATGGACGTCGAATGATTCTAATGCTTCAGTCTTTGTTGAAGAAATCCTTGCTAATAATTTGTCGAAGTTGTTTGATTCATATGAGGAGTTTTATGATGAGAATAGCTCAAATAATCTGATTGCTTTAATTTATGCTACAAACAAGTATGGAGCAATTGTTGCGCAGACTAGTAAGGCTTCTGATTATGATCAGTCTGATGAGCAGTGGTTTATTGATACAGCGGTAAATGGTACATATGCCTCTGATGTTCAGGTGGATGAAAGTACTGGGGAGAAGAATACTGTTGCTATTTGTATTCGTGTTGATAATGAAGCTGGGCAGATGTTGGGCGTGTTGAAGGTAATTTTTAATGTTGAGCCGTTGTTTGAGATTTTACAGAGTTTAAGTGACAGTGAGTCTCATTCGATGAGTTTTTCTCTTTTGACAAGTGAAGGTAACATTATCTATTCAATTCATGAGTATTCGTTTTTTGATCCGTTTCCGGCACGAATTTTTTCTCAGTTGGATAGTGATGATTCTTCGCGCTACTTTTTAACAGAGAATGGATCTGGAGCTCATTGTGGTGAGGTGCTTGTTGCCTATGCTTTTTCTTCAGGGTATGGTCAGTTTGATGGCAATAATTGGATCTTGGTTTTTGAACAGCATACTGATGTTGTGTTTGCCCCCATTAATGAGTTGATGGTCATAATTCTCATTGTGACTGCTTTTATTGTTATGTGTTCGCTTGTCTTTGGTTTTTGGTTTTCTAAGTCGTTTTCTCGCCCAATTCTTTTGTTAAACGATGCTGCTTTGAGGATGAGTAAGGGGAATTTGGATGAAAAAATCGATGTTTCTACTGATGATGAGATTGGTCAGCTTGCTGATTCTTTTGAGGAGATGAGAAAAAATCTAAGCAAGTTGCGTGATGACCTTGAGCTGCGGGTTAGACAGCGTACTGCTGATTTGAATTCAAAGGTTGAGGAACTTGAGAAGTTTAAGTCTGTGACGGTGAATCGTGAGCTTCGTATGCTTGAGTTAAAAGAGGAACTTGATAGGTTAAAAGAAAAAGTAGATGATGATTCATCTAATGAGTAGTATTTTGTTGTTGTTTTATAGTATTGCTCCAATAAGTATTGCTAGAAGTGCGAGTGCTGCTGCTTTTCTGATGAGCTGTATGCTTGGTCCGGTTTTGGTGATATCTTTGAGTGTACTTATTATGCTGTACGCCCAGATGAGGTCTACAAGTATCATGAAGGCAAGATAGCCAAGTCCAAAGTTGTAGTAGAGATACGGTATCGGTGTGATGAGTATTGCGATTGCTAGGGAGGTTGACCCGATTATGGCTGCATTTTTTTCTCCTATTTTCATGGGGAGTGTGATTCTGTTGAGGGTGTCTCCTTCGACGTCGTGGACGTCTTTGTAGATTTCTATTGCAACAAAGAGGAAGAATGTGATCAGTGAGAAGATGATTGCGGCTGTTGGGTTATTGACTGCTGCTCCTCCGAAGGTAAAGGAAAGAGAAGAGAGAAAGGCTACAGTGATGTTTCCTGCAAGTCCTTGGTTTTTAAACAACAGTTCGTAGGAGAGTAGGACTAGTAGTGTAAAACCTAGCATGAGTAGGCAGAGCAGGTTGATTTGTGTGGTGAGTAGTGTTGCTAGTAAAAAGAGTGCGATTGCATAGTAGAGCAGTGTTTTTGGTTTGAGGATTTTGTTTGGGAGTGGTCGTTCGGGGTGTGAGATTTTGTCGATGTCTCGGTCGAGGTAGTCGTTGTAGGCCATGCTTGAAGCGGTGGTGAGTGCTACTGCGGTCATGGCAAGAATGAGTGGTGTGCTTGTTGGTTCTGCTCCTGCGATGATTCCTCCCAGATATGTCCCGGCGAGAGCTAGCAGGATGGTAAGTGGGCGTATGGTCATAAAGAGTGCGGTGATTTTTTGGGTAGTGGTTGCCATCTGTGTTTTCCCCAGGAAGTTTGTTCTTTTTGTATTATTAGTTTTTTGGTATTATATACTTTCTATAATATCCCTTATATTTTATTTGTTACGTTTGTTGTTTTTAAAACTTCTTTGAGAGATTTTTTTATATTTTTTTGGCTTCAGGTATGGTTTAGAAGCTTTTTAGCATCTTTTGTGTTCTGTAAAAAAGTTTTTTTTGTAGTATTAATTCACTTTTTTTTATCAGAGGCCTTAGCTAAGTTTTATGTATCAAAAGCAACAAAGAAGTAAGACGATGATTAAAAAATCCTTGATGTGTTTTGCAGCAATCTTTGTCTTAGTAAGTCTTAGTTTTTCTACTGTCGCTCTTAGAAGCACTGAAGATATTGCTGAAAATGCAACAATTCAAGGTATTGTAAAAGAAGCAGTCACCTGTGTTCCAAATCCTTTGATAAATGCAAAAGTCTCTGCTTTTTCTGTTTTTCGTGGAAGATATGATGATATGACAGATGAGAATGGTAGTTTTTCTCTGTCTGTTCCACCGGGAATTTATGTTGTGATTGCCAGAAAAGATGGCTATCGCCAGGCATCACCAATACTTTGCCATGTTGTTGTAGCAAGGCAGGGTGAAGTTATTGATCTTTCATTTATGATGAAACTCAGAATTCTTGATTAAATCATCTTTTTTTAACCAAGTAATTTTTAAAGAATGTTTTTAAACTCTAGTTTCTTGCCTGTTTTTTGTAAGAATACATTGTTGGGTGTGATGTACAATGATTGAGCGTAAGGTGAGATGCCCTTCGTGTGGCTCGGTTCAGTCTGTTTCTGGAAGTCCTTTGGAGTCTGTTGAGGTAGTATGTGCTACTTGTGGCAAGAAGGGCCGTGTTTCTCTGCCAGCCGAAGGTTCTAGCAGAGACACTGGAAATAATCTGGTTGTTCTTGAAAATTTAACCAAGCGATATAAGCATTTGTTGGCTCTTGATCATGTCAGCTTTTCGTTAAAGCCTGGTGAAGTGTTTGGCTATATTGGTCCTAATGGTGCAGGTAAGACCACGACAATTAAACTGATGGTTGGCCTGCTTTCTGAAGATGAGGGTAGGTGTCTTATTGATGGCTTTGAGATGCCAAAAGATAAGATAAATATTCATCGGTTGATTGGCTATCTTCCTCAGAATGTGTCGTTTCAGAGTTGGAGGACTGTTGATCACGCCTTGTTTTCGTTTGGCCGGCTTTCTGGTATGTCTGATGAGAAAATAGAGCAGCGCATTGTTGAGCTGCTAAAGTTATTTGAACTCTCTCACGTACGAGAAAAGAAGGTCTCTGAGTTGTCTGGTGGGATGATGCAAAAAATTGGGTTGGTACAAGCCTTGCTTCATGAGCCTAAGTTGTTGATTTTAGATGAGCCGTTGGCTGGTCTTGATCCTGAGTCTCGCTTTAAGGTTAAAGAAATCATCAAAAAGATTAGTCGGCAGGGGACAACAGTGTTTTTTTCATCTCACATTCTTAGTGATGTGCAGGATATTGCAAGTCGTATCGGCATCTTGAATTATGGCCATATTGAAGCCTTTGGGACGCTTGAACAGTTAAAGCAAAAATTTGTCTCAAAACATGTCTTAGAACTTGAGGTGGATCATAGTTTTTCTGATGTATCGTTTTTATCTTCTGTTTCGGGTGTTGATTCTGTAGAAAAAATCAAAGATAATGTTGTGCGCATCCATATGCGAAAAGAGGATGATTCTGATGAGCTGAGAAATAAGCTGTTGGTCAGTGTACTTGAGGCTGGATTTAAAGTCAGAAAGTTTGCTCCTCTTTCTCCCAATCTTGATGAGTTGTATCAAGCCTATGTTGCTGTGGAGGTAAATGCATGAACAGTTTTTCTCTTTTGTTTTTGGATGAGTTAAAGGGTTTTTATAAATCTAAAGTGATGGTGTTTTTGTGGGTTGGTCTTCCGCTTCTTGCTATTCTTCTGCATTATGGTTCATCGTCTGATCTTGACGGTATTCCTTTATCGCTTTTGTCTAGTCTGTTGGTGTCAAGTATTGGTGGAACGCTTGCATCAGCTATGCTTGCTGTCTCAATTATCCATGAAAAGGAACGTAGGACCTATGATTTGTTTTTGATTCGGCCTCTTCAGCGTTGGGAGTTGATGCTCTCTAAGTTTTGTGCAGTGTATCTGTGTGTTGGTATTGCAAGTGTTCTTGCAATTGTCTTGGGTGTTGTTGTTGATGTGATGCAGTCGCCTCTTGGCTTTGAAGCAGTCTTTGAGATGATTGCTGAGCCCTTTGTGTTGAGTCTTGCAATGACTGGTATTGCTAGTGCTGCTGGTGTCTTGATTGGTGTGGTCTCACCATCTGTATTGGTGGGAGTTATTTTGGTCATCTACATTGGTGGTAATGTGTCGTCTCTTCCTTCCCTTCCACTTGTCTTTGGCATGGAGAATAGCACTGCCTTAGTTGTTGGTGCTGGAGTTGTTGCAACGGTGCTTTTGTTGTATTTGTCGGTGTATCTATTTAATAAAAAGCAGTTTTAGCGTTCATTGTAGAAAATATTTGAAAATAAATAAATCCCTTTCCCTCATCCATTTGTTTTTGTTGCACAAAAGGGGCATGTTTGTTTTCTCCTAATAGCTCTCGGCTATATAGTAGTCCAAAACCAAGAATCAGAAATATTGAGAGTTTTGGAACTAATGGTATTGGTTTGAAATGCATGTATTTTTGTTGGGTTTGTGTATTAGTTATTCCTTCATTAATAGTGAAGAAAAGCACAATGTTAACATACCCTGTTTTATACAAAAGTAAAGCCTTTTTTGTGTAATAAAGATTTATTAACACTTCTTTGTTTTTGCAGAAGAGTATGGCTAAAAAAACTGGTTTTCGTGGAAATGAGATGCCTGTCTATGATGTTTCTTTTACATCTATTTATAGAATACTCCTTTTGTTTTTTGCTCCTGTCGTTGCATGGACTCTTAGCTTGATTCCACCTGCAAGCGTTTTGTGGCTTGCTTTTAGGTATCTGAACCTTACGCTTTTCTCTCATCTTATATTGTTATGTCTTGTTTTGGTGTCGGCATTTTTTGTTTTTTGCTTTAGTTTTGTATTAATTCCTGGCTTGTTCATCTGGCTTTTTAGAATTAAAGTTAGAGAGGGCTCATATAATATCTCGATTAAAGAGTGGGAGTTTTTTAAGCTTGGTCTTCATGCATTGTTGTATCGTCCACCGCTTAAGTTTATCGAGCAGTTCAAACTGCTTGGCCTGCGTAGAATCATGCATAGGCTCGCTGGTGCAAAAATTGGCAAAACAACCGTTCTTCCAGGAACAGAGCTGTTTTATGATCCGTATGTGCTTGAGATTGGTGAGAATTGTATGATTGGTGGCTATGTGAAGATCACTGGTCATCTCGCCGATGAGAAGATGAACCTTAAAAAGGTTAAGATTGGAAACAACGTCCTTCTTGGGGCTGAGTGTTGGATTATGGCTGGAGCAATCATTGAAGATGATGTCAAAATTGGCATCCGCTCTGTTGTGACTTCTAAGCAGGTGCTTAAGAAAGGGAAAACCTATGTTGGTTGTCCTGCAAAGGAAATCTGATCTAAGAAATAAGACTTAAGACGAGGGTGTGCTGCTTTGATTATTGGCACATGAGTTGTTTCAACGGTTGTATTGTTATATCTGTTAAAGATATTATTTAATAAAAAGCGGTTTTAAGCATTCTGATTAAAGGGTTTTGGTGATTCTTAGTAAATAAGTAATATCAAGTATTTAGTAATCTGTATGAACTCAAGAACAATTTTGTCCGCACTAAGCTTGATTTCTAAAATATATTTGCAAGGAATGTCTCTTGGAAAATCTTCAAATAAGAATGTTTTTTTCTTTATAGGAATCTTTTTTCATCTTATATCTCTCCATCCAATGATTCCCCGCAAAAAAAGATACTCTCGTTTTAGAGTGGTCCCTATCTTCGATTTTGCAGGCACTTTCCTTTGAAAGTATGTAAGGATAACATGCAATCTATATATAAGAATTACCATTTTTGAAGAGGTTTTTTGATATAAAATATATATTTATAAATAAATATAATTTTTAATATTATTATAATAATAATTTTATATTAAAAATGTTACGAATAAAGGAAATAAAAAATTCACAAGAAAAAACTTTAAAAAAGATTTTATAAATATTTATCGATCAGTTTTTTAAGTTCCCCAAGCGATTGCACCCCGCTCGTGCCTGTTGTATTTTTACCAAAAACAAAAAGTAAAAACTTTGGTACCCCCAGAATCTTATATTTTTTGGCAAGAGCCGGATTCAAAGCAATGTTGACTGAACCAACAGCCATACGTCCTTCATAGTGGTCTGCAAGTCGTCTCATACGAGGAATCATGATGCGACAGGGCCTACAGGTTGGAGACCAGAAATCAATAAAGCAGACTGGATACGTAGAAATAAACTCAGAAAAGTCATCTTCACTAAGATGCACAACTCCATCAGGCCATGAAATCGGATGAACAAAACGTTCTTGGTTCTTTTTATCTTTGGAAAAAATTTCTTCAAAGAAACCCATAGTATCCTAACAAAAACCCAGAGTATACTTCGTATTAATTAGTGTTACTATCACACTCATCAAAACAATAGCATAATTTCATCAAATAAAGAGGTCTCTTTATATGTACCTAGGAAATCTCTTCAAATCTATATATCTTTTATATGTGCTATGACTCCCTGCATCGTTTTAACGTAGAAAGGAAATCTAAGTGATGCTTTGAAAATTCTCCTCGTTTAAACATCTCAATCAGTATACGAAAACAAATTTTTTGGCGAATAACGTAATGTCAGCAAAAGATCAACAAACACCATCGATAAGTTGATTGAATAAAAGATGATGACGTAATCATAATTGCCAAGAAGTTTGTAGACTATCCCACATAGATAGCCAGTTAGGATGATACAGAGAAAAAGAGGGCTTTTGCCAGTTGAGTTTTTAGTTTTCCATGTTTTATAAAGAGAAAAGGGCCAAGCTGCCCCAAAGCAACAAATCATAATTGCTTCTAGATAAGATGAATCAACGTACATTGGCATTTATATAATCAAAACCGGTATTTCAACCTTCACTAAGAAAAGAAGAATAAAACTAACGGTTCTTTAGATGTAGCTTCCTTCATCTTTAGAGGCAATAGTTTCTGCAGCAGGGTAATTCTGCATATCAAAAATCTCTGGTTTGTCAGCATACCAATGAACAAGCCCACAACATGCGCAGACAAAGGGCGTAAGATGATAATCTTCATCACCTGTCGGTGGTGTTGGTGTCAGTGGTTCAGCATATAAGTTTGGTGTATCTCGGCATATGGTGAGTTGGCCACCACAACCTGTACAGATTCGCTCCATTTTTCCAATCCTCCTCAAACAGTGTATATCATTTTTCACATATATTAGTATCGTAAAAAACAAAGAAGTCCAAGAAGGGGTTTGAGTGGATATGGGAAGTTTTCTGAAAGGGTAAAGGGGGGAAAGGGAAGTTGGAAGAAAGGCCCCATATCCACATTTCTAAAATGTGGTAAATAGCCTCTGGTTTTTAAGGTTTATAGTGGGTTTTTTGGATTATTCCAAAGAATCTACGGCATCCTTTTAGGCTATTGTCGTAAAAAGCCTGATCTCTTCTAATAATTTCTCGTTAGAATGTGTGTACAAAATTCCAAGAAGACGTTGTTGAAAAGGGTGGGTGGTGGGGGAAGTATTTTGGTGTAAGCATGGGGTAACGCACAAGGCGTTGGGTGATGCTTACAACACTCCCCCCGGGGTGTTTGGATTTTAGTTGTTTTGTGGGTAAATCCAGTTATTGCCACAGTGGTACTTATAGTTTTTGTAAAACCAACTCAAAACTGTAAAGATTATCTTTAAAAGAAAGCATTGAGCTTTTACCAGCGATGATTTATGGTTTAAATAAAATGATATTGTATTAGCGAAAGTATTACATGAGTCCAATAGCAACAACTATAAGAAAGCAGGCATTGTTAATCTATTACTGCAAACAATAAGAACGGGAGAGATTAAAGAATGAACAAAAAAACCCACCGAGTCCAAATTAATACTGCCCTCTGTGTCGTTTACATCCCAAGGTGAATCTCTGGCTGTTTGTAAAGAAATCCAATTCAGGAGACTAAAAAAATGGCGTATCCATTTGACATCATCGTTCTCTTACTTTCTTTGATGGTGTTGAGTGGCCCAGGGATTATTTGGAGCTACATTTTTTTTGAAAAAATAAGTCTTCTTGAACGTTTGATGTTTGGATTCATCCTTGGAGTTAGCTTTGTCATTGGCAGTTTTTTTTTACTTGACATGCTGCTTGCAATTCCCCTAAGCCAGCTGAAGCTGCAAATCCTTGTGCTTGTCTATTGGCTGGTGGGCTTTGTGGTCTTTGCACTGTCTCGCTACTACTACCGTATCCGATCAGACAGCGATCCTCTACATCTTCCTCATCTTGATGTAAGTGGCTGGGAGAATCATCTTCTCTTATTTGGCATACTTATTGTTGCTTTTCTGCTTGGATTACTGCCTCATCTTGATGGAAGCTACTACATTCCCTTGCATGTGGATGAATGGATCCATTGGTCGTATAGTAGCTCTGTGATGGAGACAGGTTCAAGCTCTTTTGTCTCACCATATACTGGCTCAGGACTGATCAGAGACCTTGAAAGCGGACATCACTATCTTACTGCAGGACTCATCTGGCTGTCTGGTGTCTCGATGAGAACACTTTTTGTCTTCATACCAGCACTGCTTGTCTGCATCTCAAGTATTTTTGCTTACATGATAGGTGAAAACCACAAACAAAAATTTGGTCTTATTGCAGCTCTCTTTGTACCGCTTGTACCGACAACCTGCAGGTATCTGGGACCATCTTTTTTTGTACCTGTTGCTCTTGGAATGGTCTTTATCTTGGCAGTCATCTGGCTTACGCAGCTGAAATCGTGGTGGGCAACATTGATGCTTCCAGGATTTTTGTGGATAGTATTTTTGATTCATCCGCCAACTGCTCTTGCAGCAATAATTGCTGCGTTTCTTGGCATGGTGATGCTTCTCTTTGAAAAACGCTATCTCCTCGGAGGAGTTGGCATAATAATCTCACTTCTACCAATTGTAGGCGTCTTTGCTCTTGCCTCTCGTTGGGAGGCATCACTGCAGCAGGTAATCGATGCGTTCATCTATGGCATGAATATGGGCTTTGACTTAACCCTCCCACGGGTTCTTGTGCAGTTTGGCTATCTGTCAACGGTTGTCTGGATTCTTGCAATAATTGGGGTGTTTGCAGCCTTTGCCTACGGCAGTATGGCAACACGCACCATCTCAGCTTGTGCGATGGCCTACATGGGTTTTATTGTGCTCTACGACCGCTTTGGCTATGGTATTGCAATCATGTATGAACGCTCATTTCTCTATGTGTTTTTGATGATATGTCTTCTTGGCGCATGGGGTCTTGTGTGGTCGAGTAAATTTGTAATTGATCTCCTCAAACAATACTACAACAGATTTTCAAAAAAACAATACAATCTCATCCACAAATCTGCAATAATTGGAATCTGTATACTTGTTCTTGCAACAGCAATTCCAACACAACTGGAAATCCCCTATTATCATCTCATCTCAGAGAGCGAGTTTGAAGATTTCTCCTGGCTAAACGAGGAAATACAAGTCTTAGAAGCTCAAAACATTTCTTTAGAAAAAGGCCTTATCGATCCCTACAAGGCAAGTCCGTTTTCAGCAGTAAGCCGACTTCACATCATCAGTTCAAACATGAACCCAATCTACGGTATCTCACTTGCAGATGAAGTACGAGAATTCCTCCGAGATGGATGTATCAACCAAACTTTCTTAGACCATTATGATATCGATGTCATCTATTCGCCAAGTTGTGAGAATGAAAATCTAACAAATATTTATGAAAATATCTATTTGGTAGATAGCACCTAACTAAATTAAATCAAAAGTATCATAAAGCACTCTTCGTTATAGAAGAAGTGGAGAGAGGAAGGCTGAAAAACTATGCCAAAGGTATTAATTGTTGATGACGACCCAGATATCCGTTCGATGGTCCAAGCAATCATGAAAACAGAAGGCTATGAAACAGACCTTGCAGTTGATGGGCAGGATTTTTTAGATAAAGTCACAGACTATGACCCTGATGTGGTAACCCTTGATGTGATGATGCCTGGCCTTAATACTTGGGAGGTGCTCTCGCAGCTTCATGAACTACCTGTCAATCCAAAGGTTATTTTGTTAACAATTGTGCGATATTCACCATCTGAGCGCCAGAAATTATTTGAGATGGGAAACGTTGTCGATTATATACAAAAGCCGTTTGACATTGAGGATTTAAAGAAAGCTGTTCGTCAGGCGACTGAGATGAAAGCTGAGGTGTGAGAGAGGATGAGCTTAGAGGTATGTTCTGATATAGATGTGATGAGTACAAGTTCTCGTCAGATGAATTTTTGGCGTGGAGTCAATCATGAGATAACCCAGACACTGGATGGAATCACTGGTGTTGTGCTTCTTGCCTATGATGGCATGGAGTTTTCAGATTTTATAGATATCCTAAATCAGACGAATCCTTCGATGCATGGTAACGTGTTGTATGTCAGTATGGTACGATCCTACAACTTTATGAAGAGTGTGCTTTCATCAAAGCCTCTCAAAAACAAACAACTGTTTTTCATCGACTGTGTCAGTGGTTTTGCTTTTCCAAGTGAGGGAGATGATGACAACTGTATGTATCATAAACCTCCGCAGAGTCTTGATGAGATGAAAGAAATCATTAATTTTGGAATAAAAAAAGCAGGTCCAAACATAATCATCATTGATTCCTTGACTCAGTTTATGAATTTTGCTCACTGCAGTGATGATGAACTAAAAGAGTTTACAGCCTTTCTTGACAATATCAAATCAAGCTCTATTGATCAAGCTCGTCAAGCCTGTTTCTTACTCTATGATGCTAAGATGGGGCGTCTTGGCGGGATTCCTGATGTTTGTGCTGATTTGTTGTTAAAAGTTGAAGTCGAAGCAAAAGAGGATACTCCTTCATTTGAATCATCAATCAAGTTAATGTAAAAAAAATCCTCTAAAACACTTTTTTTCTTTTTTTATCATTTTTTTATTCGTAGCGAACTGCTTCAATGGGACTCATCTTTGCTGCTTTTCGTGCAGGATAAAGACTAGACAAAAGTCCTACAAGAAGGCTGACAAGCATGCCAAGAAGAACGCTCATAGGTGTGACAACAGCAGAAAATCCTCCACCAGACATGTTGCCTAAAAAGTAGGTAAGAAGTGTTGCTCCAACATAGCCCATAAAAACGCCAAAGCATCCTCCAATAAAGCTGATTAGAAGACCTTCGGTAAGAAAAATCGAGAGAACATCGGTGTTTCGCGCTCCGATTGCTTTCATAATCCCTATTTCTCGTGTTCGCTCCATGACTGAAGTAAGCATCGTATTCATAATACCAATGGAGGCAACAACAAGTGCGATGCTTGCAATCGATAAAAGAACGATGTTGACAATAGAAAACACTGATTGGATACTATCAATAATTGAGGCAGTGGTAGTAACTGAGGCAAAGTCATCATCGCCATGGTTTTTGTCAAGTTGGTATTCAATGCTTTGGGCAATACTTTCGATATTATCAAGATCAGCTGCTCTCACAATGACTGTTGAGATGTCATTTGAGCCGGTGATTTTTTCAAAGTCGTTCATGCTAAGATGTATCACATCATCAGTAAGGGTTGAAAGGCCTATTCCTTGAAGGTTGTAGATACCTGAGACATAAAATTTTTCTCCGTTGATTCTGATTTTATCGCCCACATGAACGTTGTTTTCAAAAGTATCATCAGCAATGTTTGCACCGACGATACATTTGTTTTTATCACCTTCATTTGGAAATTCTCCTGAGGAAAGTCCTATTGCGTTGATGCCAAAGATATCTTTCATATCTGTTGGTGTTATGCCAAGAATAGAAAGGCCCTGTGTTTCTCCACCATAGGTAATCATCGCACCAGAAAACGCTACAGGACTGACTTTAGATACTCCTGGTGTTCGTTGGATGACAGAAAGATCTCTCTCGGTAAAATAGATATCACTTGGATCAAAGTCTCCACCCATGGCACTGGCATCGATTTGTCCTGTGGTAACAAACATGGTATCAGAAAGACTGGAGAGCTCTTCAGTGATTGCTGCCTGCATACCTTCTCCAATCCCCATGAGGCTGATGATGGCCATGATGCCAATGGTAATACCAAGTAGAGTGAGACCTGAGCGTGTTTTTCTCTCCCAGACATTTGAAACTGCCATTTTGAGATTATCACTCATCATGTCTCAGAGACCTCCCCGTCTTGTATGGTGAGGGTGCGTGATGCTCGTTTGGCAACGTTGGGGTCGTGGGTGACAATGATGATGGTTTCTCCCTGTGAGTTGATGCGCTCAAGCATGTCCATGATGATGGCTCCTGCTTTGGTATCAACGTTTCCTGTGGGCTCATCAGCTAGAAGGATTGCAGGATTGTTTGCTAGTGCTCTTGCAATGGCCACTCGTTGTTGTTCTCCTCCGCTCATCATGCTTGGTTTGTGGGTGAGCCGGTGGCCAAGTTGGACTTGTTTGAGCAGTTCTTCTGCTCTTTCGTGTCGTTTTGCAGAGGAGACTCCGGCAAAGCTCATGGAAAGTGCTACGTTTTGTGTGGCGTTGAGAGTGGGAAGAAGATTGTATTTTTGAAAGATAAAGCCGATTTTTTCTCGCCTGATTTTAGCGAGTTGGTCTTCTCGAAGCGTTGAGACATCGATACCATCGATGTAGAGGTGTCCATCTGTCGGTGTATCAAGGCATCCTAAAAGATTCATAAACGTGCTTTTTCCACTGCCCGAGGGTCCGATGATGGCGATGTAGTCCCCTTTGTTGATGGTGATATTGGTTGCTTTGAGTGCTTCAACTGCGATATCGTGACCTAGATTGTAGGTTTTTGAGAGATTTTTGGTGGTGATGACCGGTTGAGTCTGCTTCATTTATGTTTTCGCCTCTCTCGGAGGAACAGATAGCCTAGGACCATGATTGCAAGAAATCCTATGATCATAATTGGTGTAGTGAGGTCTGCTGATTGTGACGAGACACTATTTGTTACGCTGTAGCTGTAACTTTTTAAGGGTGTTTCGTAATAATCACTTCCTTGTTTGAATATAACCTTAAATCCAAGGGTGTGGTTGCCAACAGACGCACTCGATGAATCAAGAGTAAAACTTGCAGAAAACACATCATCAGCATCCATCTCACCGATGAAATACTCAGAAGGAATAACCATCGACCCATCATCAGTGACAGGAACTATCGTGACACCAGAAATACCGGTCTGCTTAGCATTATACACTTCAAGTCTGATAGTATCAGAGGAACCCTTCATAAGAGAAGATGGCATCGTATACATCACAGCAGACACATCAAGGGTATCGACAACTTCAGTAAAAATCGAAGCATTGGTATGATGAAGATTATGACCATTGTAATACTCAACAGAAAAATTAAGACTATACTCACCAATAGAGCTTGGCTCTAAATCAAAGAGAACTTCTTGGGAGCTATGAGCCTCAAGACTAGACACATACACCGAGGAAGGACTGATGCAAAGACCCTCGCAGGATTCAGGAACAATACTAATAGAATCAAAAGACGCACCTCGACGATTCAAAAGATTAAGAGAAATCTGAGTCGACCCACCCACACTAATCTTGTTTGGCACAACATGTTCTTCAACTTCAAGACCAATGGAAGACACCTCAACAACGACAGGAAGAGAAGCATCGTTTTCAGCACCATCAGTATCAATGCTGACTTTTGGAAGATACACACCATCATTCATATCCTCTTCACATAAGAGTTTGAAGGGAACAGAAAGACTCACGCCCGGTGCAAGATACGTGACATCATTATACAAAGTATCTGGTTTTAATCGTCCACCAGAAACAATAGTGTTGATACTGATACGCTCGATTTCTACACCATCCATACCAACAATAGTGGCAACATCATAAGGACTTGACCCATACGACACCGACTCACTAGAAGTTGCTTCTCCATTGGTAATGACCAGATTCAGTATTGCTTCATCCCCAGGCATAAGCACACTGGGACTCAAGCTGTAACTTGAGATGATGATGCTAGCACCACCAGAGACACTGGGAATTGTAAAGCTAAAAAGCAGAGTTATCACTAAAAGTAGCCCTATAAGTTGTTTGAAATTCACTCTTCTTCACCACACACAATCAAAACAAAAAAAATGAATTTTGTTTTGTTTTTTTGCTGTGGGAAATTAAAGACTTTCCTATAAGAAGTTTTGGTTTTAAACAAAAAAAGTGTTTAGTGTTGTTGTGAGAGTTTTTCTAAAAGATAGGCTTTGATGTCAGCAGGCTCTTTATGTTTGATGCCAAAATATTCTGGAAAATAAGTACTGGTGCAAAGCACCTTAGTAACACCTTCAGGCTCAGAGTCGATGAGGTGCATCTCTTCAAGGTTGACGACGTGAGAATAGATTTTTTCTCCAAGCATCTTACGCAACTCGCTTTGCCTGATTGGTTGATGAAACGCAATAAGTGAGAGTGTACGTAAAAGATCACTATCAATCTCAGGTGCAGAAACCAGATTACCCCGTTCAGTATAGGCTTTTTTAATCTGCATCACGTATTTATCGCCTGCTTGGACAATCTCAAGGCTGCTGGTCTTTTTCTGCTCGACATTATAACGATGCATAAGAGCACAAAGTGCTGAATCGACTTCTTTTTTAGAAAGACCCGTTGACTCTTTTATCTGAGCGACACTCACCGGTCCAGTTGATGAAAACAATACAGCTTCTACGCTGCGTTCTGCGATGATACCCATCGTGCCTGCAGTCCTCCATAACACTCTCTATGTGTCTTCTCTGTTTGCATGGTTTTTATAAGTTCAACCTTTTTATGATTATCTGCCCATAGGGAAATCGTTTTTGAGTAAGACTTATCTTTCCCTCCATTGCAAGAAATAAAATCGAAAGAAACGCACGGACGCGAGACTCATAATCTCCTTTTGTGTGCAGTTCAGTAAGTTTGA
>Ga0207831_100138_pt1 | contig 43275 bp, 39 predicted proteins | sample TtanPargueraPR_7_FD_187741 | JGI IMG/M metagenome (GOLD analysis project Ga0207831, IMG submission 187741) | Aerobic enrichment media microbial communities from Bioluminiscent Bay, La Parguera, Puerto Rico - Tt and M1 (2) (SPAdes) | ecosystem: Environmental > Aquatic > Marine > Unclassified ...
TTTTTGATGAACAGATTTTCTTCCAGAAAAACGAGATATCTTCTTCAAGATGATCCTCATGAGCAGACCCCGTCATCCTCTGGTGTGCTCGTGCTAAAAGCTCATCTTTTTCTTTTCGTCTAAGACTATCGATGAGCTGAAAACGCTGTGTCTCCTTTCGTGCTTCTTCAAAAGCAGAAAGAAGCTCCATAAGAGTAATTCGTCGTTTTCCTTCGCGTCGAAGTGGCGGTTGGTCAAGCGGAGGAGTCTCTGATTGAAGCATCATATGTGTTGCACTTATATCATCAAGTTCATCCCAGCTGGCAAAGGGAAGATCCTCCCATCCTGAGTCAAAATCAAGTCCTGAGTCTTCAAGACTGCTTTGCTCAACGCGGTCTGCAAGATGATTGCTTTGAAGCGCAAGCACTCGCCAGGCCATATGGATGATGCGCCCAGCAGTGATAAGATCAAATTCTGAGTCGTTTTTTGCATGAGTTAGATAAAGGCTTGTGAAGTTGACAAGATCAATATCCCAAGGATCAAGTTCTCCTTCAAAGACACTTGAAAAGACAAGATGAATGCTTTTATCAATCGGGTTTGTCAAGCCCGCTGACTCGGAGTCTTCTAGAGTTTGTGCAAGTTTCAGATAGTGATTGATCTGCGTGGTATCAGTTTCTTCAAGACTTTTATGAAACAAAAGATGTGAGACGACTTTGTTGTCAAATGATTCAATGCTGACCTGCTCCATCTACTGCTTCCTCCGAGTAGTTAGCAGCTGTCCTTTGGGTCCGACATTGTCTGCATGAAGATTGCCGATAAGCTCACTTACCCCAGTATCAAGCATGGTGACTCCATAGATGTGATTGGCACCAGAAAGCACGACTTTTCGAAGACTCACATTGATAAATTGGGTCTGATCAGAATTCATCCGAAGAATGCGGCTGATAGTCTCAGCATTGACTCCATCAAGAAACATATCGACTTCATCAAGCACATAAAAGGGACTGGGATCATAGCGTTGAAGTGAGAAGATAAATCCAAGGCTTGCCATGCTCTTCTCACCACCTGAAAGTGCACTGAGCCGTAGGATCTTTTTTCCTCTGGGCCGTGCTTTAATGGTAAGGCCTCCGTCAAAGACTGAGTCAGGATTTTCAAGCAGAAGTTCTGCTTCTCCACCCTCACTCATATCAGAGTAGATTTGTTTGAAGTTAGAATTGATTTCATGAAACGCTAAGTAAAAACGCTGCTGTTTTTTCTCAGTGATATCTGAGACAAGTGATTCAAGATTTCGTTTTTGTTTACGCAAGCGTTTGATGTCAGATTCAAAGGCTTCTTTTCGTTTAGCTTGATGGTCGTATTCTTCAAGGGCTCTCATGTTGACGGGTTCAAGTTCAATCATGGTCTCTTGCACTCTTGATAAATCTTCTTTTAAAGAGACAAGACTTGGCAGAGGAATATCCGAATCAAGGCTAACTTTATAGAGTTGTAGTTCACCTTGAAGCTCTCCTGCTGCTTCTTCAAGGGTGGGAAGACGGAATTGTGCTCGTTGGATGAGATCGTTGTAACTCTCGATTTTTGTAGAAAGCATGTCGAGTTGTTGGCTAAGATCAACACTTTCTTTGTAGAGAGTATCACGTTTTGTTGAGAGTTCTTTGAGCTGCCCGCTTTGTGTTGATTCAACATGCATCAGTGAGTCAAGTTTTTCTTTTTGCAAGCTTTTTTTGCCATCAAGTGTGCTTAGTTTTGTAAAAACGTCTTCTAAGTCGCTTTTTTCGTCACTACGTTTTTGGAGTAATTCTTCTTTTCTTGCTTGCTCTATATCGATTTTTTTATGAAGTGTTTCAAGATCAGATTTTAGTGTTAGCACATGCTGTGTCTTGGCCGTGATCTCATCTTCAAGTGTTTTGAGTTGTTCTCCAATCTTTTGAGAACTTGAGCTAAGAAGTTTTTTGCCAAGAGTATTTTTTTGTTCTTCAAGACCTGTTATTTTTTCTTGTGTCTTGGCGATAAGTGAAAGGATTTCTTCATGATCGGATGTAAGGGTGTTGTGTTCTTCTAAAAGACTTTGAAGTTGGTCTTCAACTGCACCAAGTTTTGCTTGATAGTCTTTCTTTTGTAGGCTCAGATCAGAGATTTTTGTTGAAACATCAGATCCATTTCTAATCTGAGAAAGTGACTCTTCTATACCACCGATTTGTTCTCGCACCGAATTGATTTTTTCTGAGACTTCATCTTGATGGGCAGTTGCAGCAGAAAGCTCAAGTAAGAGACTATCAAGTTTGCTTCTATCAACATTGCCAAAGCCAAGATTCGTCTTTGGAATACTCCCACCAATAATTGCACCGCTTGCTTCAATGAGATTGCCTTTAAGATCAACGAGTCTGACTCCGCCCATCATTCGTCGTGCATCACTAAGTGATTCAACAATGACGGTATCACCAAACACATACCAAAATGCAGAGGCATATTGCTCGGAGTAATCGACAAGATCAAGTGCAAAGCCAACTGCTGCTTCGTCTTTGACAGCAAGAAGCGGTTTTGCTCGTGGTTTTCCCACATACATCTTGTTGAGAGGCAGAAATGTTGCTCGTCCTAGCCGTCGGTCTTTTAGATAAGAAATTGCTCGTGCTGCAGCAGAATCATCTTCAACAACAATGCTTTGCATCCGTCCCCCTGCAGCAATACTAAGGGCCGTTGCATAGCTTTCTTCAACAGATGCAAGCTCAGCAATCGTGCCATGAATTCCTGAAAGTTCCTTGTTGTCTCGTGCAGCAAGAAGTGCGTTGACAGCAGGATTGTATTTGTTTGAAACCTGTGCTATGGCATCAAGTTCTGCTTGGAGTTTTGATGATTCTCTTTGAAGTCGATAAATTGTTTTTGAAAGATCAGAAAGCTGTGAGGTAAGATCACTTTCAAGTTTTTTTAGTGAAAAGAGCTCTTTTTCTTTCTCCCCCAGCATTTTTTGTCTATCTTTTGTTTGAGCTCGTAGGTCTTTAAGCAAAAATTCAATATCTGCAATCTCTGTGCTGTACTGCTCTTTACTTGAGCTAAGCTCTGTCTTTGTATGTGAAAGTGCGCTAAGTGAATCAGAGATTCTATCAGATTTTAAGTTGAGTTCATGAAGCTCGCTTTGTGCTTCATTGTAGGCTTCTCGCATGCCAAGGAGTTGGTCACTGAGTTGTTGGGTGGAGCTGTCTTGGGAGTTGAGTTGGTCTTTGAGGCTTTGATATTTTTGTTGATGAGATTCTAAAAGCTCTTGTTCATCTGTTAACTCTGAAGAGATTTTTTCTTTTTGTTTACTATACTCTAAAAGGGTTGTCTCAATGCCCGATATCTGATTTTCAAGTGAATTAAGCTCAGTTTTGATGTCGCGTTGTTGACTTCTAAGATAATGTGCTTGTTCTTCAGATTTAACAAGTTCTGCTCTAAGGGTATCGATTTGAACTTTGAGTTGCGCTGCTTCTTCTCCACCAGAATCTGCAATTTTTTGTTCAACCAGATGAAGTTCTTTATTAACAGAGTTAAGAGTAATGCCAAGTTTTTGTTTTGACTGCATCTTTTCTTTTTGATCGTTTTGATAAGAAGTTATCTGTGAGTGCAGCTCTGCAATCTGAGACTGTATCTCGTTGAGTTTTTTTGTTGCAATCTGTGTTTTGATGCGATAGGAGTCTTCTTGGAGTTCTTTATAGCGATAGGCTTCATCACGTTCGCGTTTGAGATTACGTAACTGAGCGTTTATCTCATTGAGAATGATTGAGATGCGCTCCATGTTGTGCTCAACTTCTTTTTTCTCAGAATCTGCCTTTTTTAAATCTGAATCATAGGTACTGATCCCTGCAACATCTTCGATGATACGTCGTCGTTCCACTGGACCCATCTTGACAATGTCGGTGATATCTCCCTGTTTGACGATGTTGTAGCCATCACCGGTGATGCGGGCATGAGAGAGAAGGTCTATAAATCCTGAAAGAGAAGCTGATTTGTTGTTGATGTAGTAGTAGCTGTAGTAGTTGTCAGGATCAGATTTTAAAGGTGCTCGTTTAATCATCCTGGTAAGGATGACAGTGTCTTCATCAAGGGGAAGTTTTCTGTCTTCGTTGTCAAAAACCAGGCTGACTTTACAGTATTTTGCAGGGTTTTTTTGTTTTTTCCCACCATTAAAAATAAGGTCGGTTAGTCGTCCTGCTCGCATGACCTTGCTGCTTTTTGGACCGAGCACAAAGAGAATGGCATCAACGATATTGCTTTTTCCAGAGCCATTTGGGCCTGTAATTGCAGTAAATCCTGGGAAAAAGGGCACAGTGAGTTTTCGCCCAAAGGATTTGAAATTCTCCATCCTCACTTCTTTTAAATACAGTGTTTATCCCTCACACTGATGCGTTGATATCTTTATTGTCCATCTCTCATAGCTTTTTTTGTTATGAGTATCTCTATGCATCCCTACTAATGCATCTTCATATGGGATTTGTGTTTATAAAATTTTGTTGAAAAAAAAGACTTTAAAAAAATTGGTATGGGTGGCATGGGAGCGTGTGCAAGCCGTTGTATTCCCCCTGCACACTTCCCCCGTGCGGATGAGGTAGTTCCTTTCTCCAGGCCCCTTCGCTTCCCCTTTTAACCCCCTAGATTTCTAATATTAGCGGCGATATATAAGAGTTGCTCTTCTAAAAGGCGTTTTTGGGGGAAATATTTATAAGTAAGAACTTTGCGCTGGATTTGTTGAGCAAAAATCAATAGGTTAACTTTAGGGTTAAAAATGTTTCATTTGAATATAAAATGGGTTTAAAATAGGTAAAAAGTTTATTTAACAAATGTTATAAAAAAAATTGTAGTGGACACCAGTTAGATGTCCATTTTGTACATGACAAGACCAGAGAGCATCTTAGGCAAGAAATACGTTGATTTCTGAGGCATATGCTCTCCACCATCGGCAATCATCTTGAGTTCTTCGATTTTTGTTGCATTCATCAGAATCGAAAAATCATACGTTCCATCATCAACAAATTCGATTGCTTCGTCATTCTCACGTGTATATTTGATGTGGTCTTGCAGGTTCTTCTCATTAATACCAAGATATTTTTCAAGAATTGCCCTATGAAGAATAGACACATCAAGAGTACGCCATGTCTCACTGTGATCACCAGCAAGCTCATCCATCATCGACTCATCCTTAAGGGTAAGAACATAAAATTCTCCATCTTTATAAAGAGCAAAACAGTGGTTGTCATCACTTTCAATAGTCTTCATAATCTCATCGCCACAGGAAGCATAGTTTCCAGGATTGCTGCAGCTGTGTTTTTCAACAGAGAAGTCTTCAGAAAGTTGCAAAAGAAACGAGTCAAGATCGACATCTTTTTTGATGAAACGATGTGTTGGAAAGATGCTTAAACCCTCATCAAACATGTTGGCTAAAATGACCATGCGATAATTAAAATCTGCATCAGGATCAGAATTACCCGTTTTCTCTTTCATCTCCTCAGCGTAGTTGATTGCTGTCTGATAGCGGTGATGACCATCAGCAATAAAGAGAATTTCATCGTCAAGATGAGAACTGACTGTTTCTATGACAGACGGATCTGTGATTTTGTAAAGGACATGACGAAATCCATCATAGCCAACAACATCAATGACTGGCTCACCAAGATGATCATCAATAGTCTTTCGCACAAGATCTGCTTCATCGATATATAAGAGCTGGATGGGCTCAAGATTTGCTTGACAAGCGCGCATCATCTCAAGACGATCAGCCTTTGCTTTACTGAGGGTGCGCTCATGTGCTTTGACGAGTTTGTAGTCTGGATCAAGTTTAAGTCGGCAGAAAAACCCATTCATCGTTCTAACAATTCCATTGACTTCATAGGTGATCTTGTAAGCATAAAGAGCTGGCTCATTGTCTTGAGTAAGTATTGCTTGTTTCTGCCACTCAGAAAAAAGTTGTTGTGCACGAGTATAGCGGTTGTTGTCTTTTGAGTCATCTTCAAATTGTTTGCCAAAGATGATTTTTACAAAGTTGTTCTCATGTTTTTCGTAGAGTTGCTCTTGGAGTCTTGGAGGTATGATATCATAGGGTGGAGACATGACATCATCAAGATTTGGGATTTTCTCTTTGCTGTATCGGATTCCTTTGAAAGCTTTGATTTCAACCATACTTTTTGCCTCCCTAAAAACTTCAAAGCAAAAATTGCTTTGTTTGGCTGAGTGTCGAAATATAAAATGTCTATTAAAAACCTTGCCAAAACAAAGCTAGGATACAAACAAAAACTCTCAGTATCCTTTTTATAAGAAAGACCAATCCCTCTGCGTAAGCATCCTATGACCGAAACAATACAGATAACAGCAACAAAGATTCAAAATGACCATCTGCTCTGCAACGATTGCCTCGGAAGACTCTTAAGAACAGAAGAGACAAGAGACGTATCAGAAAAACAAAGAGGAAGGCAGTATCAAACAGACAAAAGCAAAACAATATCGCATAAAGAGTGCTGTCTCTGCCAAGGCGTTCTTGATGAAATCAACCATTTTGTTGAAATCATAAAAGAAGATCTAAAACCCTATGAGTTTTCAAGTTTTTTAATCGGCTGCAGACTACCTGATGATATTGTCGATAAAGAAAAAGAGCTCATTGAAAACTACGGCTTAGAAGATGCAGACCCACTTAAGATGCAAATCAACCGTGAAATCGGATCAATCCTAGAAAAAGAATGGAAAAAAGAAGTCTCTTTTAACGACCCAGATATCGTCATTGTAATCTACACCAGCTTTGATGTACTTCATCTGCAGATAAAATCTGTCTATTTTTATGGAAGATACAACAAATTCTCCCGCTCAATACCGCAGACCCATTGGGGATGCCGAGTCTGTCAAGGAGTGGGATGCAGAGAATGCAGCTATAGAGGAAAACTCTATGCAACTAGTGTTGAAGAGCTAGCTGCAAATCCGCTTCTTGAACTGACCCAAGGAGAATCTGAATCATTTCATGGCTGTGGAAGAGAAGACGTCGATGCACGCATGCTTGGCTTGGGAAGACCATTTGTTGTTGAGATAAAAAACCCGATTCTTCGCTCAATAAACTGTGAAGCCGCACAACAAATGATAAACGAGTCTGCAGAAGAAAAAATCAAGATAAACAGTCTAAAACCAACTGATAAAAGCGATATCGAGCGCCTCAAAAAAGCAACATTTAACAAAAAATACGAAGTCCTAATAGAAGGAAAACAAGACTTTGAAGACAAAAAATTTAAATCGGCCTGCAAGCATTTAAGTGGCGTTACACTTGACCAATCAACACCTTCACGTGTTGCTCATCGTAGAGCAGATAAGATTAGACGGAGAAAGATATATAAGTGTGATGTAGCATGGCTTGAAGGAAATCGAGCTCGCCTACAGCTTGAAACAGAGTCCGGAACATACGTTAAGGAACTCATCTCTGGCGATAACGGTAGAACACAGCCAAATCTAAGTGAACTGATTGGCAACCCCTCCTACGTCCTAGAACTCGATGTACTCGAGATTATGGGGGAGTAAAAAAATGGTAAAGCGATCAAAAGGAATCCGAAGTAAAAGTAGACACATCTTACGAAAAAAACCCAGACACCGTGGGATGTCTCCATTGACAAGAGCACTACAGCAATTCGAAGTAGGAGACTCGGTAAACATCATTATAGACCCATCCGTACATCACGGAATGCCACATATTCGTTTTCAAGGTTTAACTGGGAAGATAGAAGGTATGCAGGGGAGATCATACCTTGTTGGTCTTCGCGATGGTAAAAAACAAAAAACTCTTGTTGTACGTCCAGAACATCTTGGGAGAGTAAACTAACATGGCAGTTGACCCCAACGTCCGTCCAGTCTCACTTTCTGAAGTAAAAAACATATTAAAAAAGGCTGAAAAAGACCGCGAGGGTGAACTTATCTATGAGCAGCGTATCGCCTATGACCACGCGATAAAATTTGCTCCACTTCCAGCCAATAAAATAAAGGATCTCATCAAAGAACTCATGGGAATCGAAGGCATGGAAGAAAAGATGGCCTACAAGATTGCAGATATTCTACCAACAACAGAAGATGATGTAAAAGCACTGTTTGCAAAACAGCGAAATACACCAAAGGATATAAAGGCCGTCATCACTGTCGTTGATAAGTATTACGTACGATGAGACGTTAAAAAACTCGGGGAGGAACCCTATGGAAGACTACGTATATGTCTTGGATTATTTGAAGGAAGGACGTGGCGATGTACCAGCCTTTAAGCGTAAGCCAGTGGTCTATGGCCTTGGCGAATCACAATTCACGTTTTTAGAACTTATTCCAAGACCAAACGCAGCTATTACAATCGGCGAGAGGCTTTATGTAGGTAAAGATGGTGAACGCCGTAAAAAGATTGAAAAAATTAAAGGGAGAGTCAACTATGATGAGCTAACCTCAACTGCTCATGGTGAACTTCCCTACGTCATTGAAGATATTGTCAAAGGTGAAGAACAAAAATATGTGAAGTTCTTCAATGAAGCATCAGCAATATCAACTCGTTTTCATACCCTTGAACTTATCCCGGGTCTTGGGAAAAAGACGATGCATGAGATTCTTGACCAGCGTAAGAAAAAACCCTTTGAGAGTTTTGCTGATATGGAAGAGCGAGTCGATGTACTTCGTGCTCCAGAAAAACATATTGCAAAGCGTATTGCATTAGAACTCACTGATCCGACTCAGAAATACCGCATTTTTACAAGAGCACCAGTAACCCATGAAGAAGGGCGTAATCAGCGCTTTGGCTCTGGCGATAGGCGTCAAAGATTTGGTGGACGCAGGGATTTTAGATATCGCCGATAAAAGGGTGGACGTCTGTTATGGGTGCACGCTATGGTCAGCATTTTCTTATCGATGAGTCAGTAATAGACCAAGAACTAGCCCTTGCAAACTTAAAGCCAGATGACGTAGTTTTAGAAGTAGGCCCTGGAAAAGGTGCACTGACAAAAAGACTTGCAGAGCAAGTTAAAGAAGTAATCGCAGTAGAAGTCGACCGTTTTTTAATTAAATCCCTTGAATCTGAAATCCCAGGAAACGTCAAATTAATTGAAGGAGATATTGTAAAACTTGGCCTTGAGACTCTGCCAAAATTCAACAAGGTAGTGACAAATCTTCCCTATCAGATTTCTTCTCCATTTACCTTTCAGTTGTTAAAATATCCATTTGAGCGTGCTGCAATCATCTATCAGCTCGATTTTGCGTTAAGGATGACTGCTGAGCCTTGGATGTATGATTATAGTCGCCTGAGTGTCGGTGTCTATTATTATTCAGAGTGTGAGCTGATACGAAAGATCCCTCCTGGTGCTTTTCGGCCTCAACCCCGGGTTGACTCTGCTCTTGTAACTCTGTTACCAAGAAGTAAGCCTGCTTTTGAAGTCAAAGATGAAGAGTTCTTCTTTGATATTGTCCGTGTATTGTTTAATCATAGAAGAAAGACAGTTCGAGCAGTTCTTAAGAATCATTTGAAAAGTATTGATGAAGACCTTCCGTTTTTGTCATTGAGAGTCGAGGAGATGAGCCCAGAAGAGATTGGTTTGCTTTCAAATCTGCTCTTTGAGGCTCAATAGTTATAAACCCTAGGAGTAAGGTTTTTTAATAATGCCTGTTATGCGGTTTTTACATGAAGAAGGAGACCTGCCCTTTTTGTGGAAATAGATGGACGCGTGCTGACGATGAAAACCCAGTGGTCTGCCCTAGTTGCGAAAGGGAATTGCCAGCTGAGTGGATCAATCGTCCAAGACTCTACTAAGGCTGGTCGTTTTTAAAAAAATCAAGTTTTTTTGTGTTTGGCTATTGTTTCCCAATCATTGAGGAGCATAGTGACAATTAGTTTGTCTCCGTCAACAAAGCAATAGTCTGTGATTTGGTCTTTTGCTACCCAGACAGCATCTTGGGCATCAAGAAGTCTGATTGGGCCTTGTGTTAGGGTGGTTGTGTAGACATGAAGCTCAACTGTCCGCTGCTTTGGAGTCCTGTAGGTATGATAGTGAGTAAGATAGCGCTCAAGATTGCCTACTTCGATTCCAAGCTCTTCTCTGAGTTCTCGTCTGATGCAGTCTTCAAAAGTTTCAGATTCTTTGAGTTTTCCACCAGGAAACTCCCATTTATTTGGCTCAAAAAGACTGTTTGAGTGTCGTTGAGCAATTAATATTCTGCCTTCTAAGACAACAATTGCACAGCCCACTTGCACCGTCTTCATAGTAGTTTAGCTCCCAAGAAGAATAGTCCAGAATCGTTGTAGCCCACTAAAAAAACTCTTACATAAATGAGGCAAGAAGGTTTTGTATGGTATCAAAGACGCCGACATAGTCAAGTCCAAAGAGAATAAGTGCTGCAACAACGATGACAAGAAAGATTTTGAAAGCAAATTTGATGATTTTCCAAGCAATCAGTGCAATGACAAGTATGCCTAAAACAGCAATCCATGTGGTAAGACCTATCCCTAAGAATTCCATAGGTTTCTCCTCAAAGTAGTGCTATGAGCTGTCACATATTTAATAGTTTGTTTATTCTCCCCTGGAAACGTTGAAGTAGGCAGAAGTCATGTTGAGATTGTGTGTTTGTAAAAAAAGAGTTGATCAAACCTGATGCTTTGGAGAGAAGAGACTATCAAATAAATATTGCAAAGCAGTCAGAAGAACAATCCACCCTTGTTGTCCTACCAACAGGCATGGGAAAGACAGTAGTTGCTTTACTGCTAATCGCCCATCACCTAAAAAAAAATAAAGACAAAAAAATACTGTTTTTAGCGCCAACAAAGCCTCTTGCAAGTCAACATTTCCGCTTCCTTTTACGTTTTTTAGAAGTTGATGAAGCAAAAATCACCTTGTTTACTGGAGAAGTCAGCCCAAAGAAAAGAAAGCAACTCTGGGAAGACTCAACAATTGTTGTCTCAACACCTCAAGTAATTGAAAACGACCTTGTCAATCGTCGAATCGACCTAAAAGAGGTTGGATTCATCGTCTTTGATGAAGTCCATCGTGCCGTTGGTAACTATGCCTATGTTTTTATTGGTGAAGTCTACAACAATCAGGTGAAAAATCCTCTTGTGCTTGGAATAACGGCATCTCCAGGTAATGATGTTGAAAAGATCCTTGAAGTCTGTAAAAACATTGGCATCAAACACATTGAGATTAGAACAAAAAAAGATTTGGATGTAAAGCCCTATATTCAGGAGTTAAAGATTCATTGGAAAGAAGTTGAACTCCCCCAGGATTTTAATCGGGTCGTTGTTTTGCTTCAAAAAGCACTTTCAAAAAGGCTCTATGATTTAAAAGATCTAAAGATAATTGAGTCTGCCTCTCTTTCTCTTCTCAATAGACGGCGTCTTTTGGAGCTACAATCAATCATCCAATCCAAGATCCGCTCAGAGCTTAATCCTCCAAAGGAGTTGTTTAGGGCAGCGTCCATTCAAAATGCAGCATTAAAGCTCTATCATGGTATAGAGTTGTTACAGACTCAAGGGATAAACGCTCTTTTGAATTATTTTTCTCGCATGGGTCGCGAGGCAAAATCAAAACAGGGAAGTAAGGCGTCTAGAGAGGTTATTTCAGATCCTTTGGTAGTAGAAGCTCTTGCCTACGCTCATGATATCTCTGTTCAGCATCCTAAGATTCCAGCGGTAAAAGAAATAGTTAATCATCAACTCCAGCTCAATGCTAAATCAAAGATTATTGTGTTTACCAATTATCGTGCTACGGCAAGCTATGTATTACGTGAACTAGAAGAGATAAAAAACGCAAAGCCTGTTCGTTTTGTTGGCCAAGCAAAGACTCAGGATGATAAAGGACTCTCACAAAAAGATCAGATTGGCGTGATTGATGATTTTCGCTCCGGAACCTATAACATTCTTGTGGCAACGTCTGTTGCAGAGGAAGGACTTGACATCCCGGCAACAGATCTTGTAGTATTTTATGAACCTGTTCCAAGTGAGATTCGCTCGATTCAAAGAAGAGGTCGTACTGGCCGTCAGATGACTGGAAAAGTAGTGGTCTTAATCACTAAAGGAACTGCAGATGAAGGATATCATTGGTCGGCAAAAAGAAAAGAAAAACAGATGATACGCCAGCTTGAATTGCTTCGGGCATCATTACAAAACAAAATACAAGGGTTTTCAGAACAATCATCTGATTCATTAAAGCAAAAAAATGCTGTAAATGAGTCTCAGGCAACTCTTCCTCTTGAAAAAAATGAGTCGTCTTCAGAGGTAAAAATTGTTGTTGATAATCGGGAAAGCAGATCAAAGATTGTGCGTTTTCTTGCAGTAAAACAAGAGGTCTTAGTTGAATCAAAGCAACTTGAAGTAGGAGATTATGTGCTCTCCTCTCGTATTGGTGTTGAGCGTAAAGAAGTCGATGATTTTTTAAACTCGATGCTAAACGGAAGACTCTTTGTTCAGATGAAAAATCTTCGTGAAGCATATGCTCGTCCTGTGCTCATTTTAGAAGGTGAGGATTTACTTGAACGTCGTAACATCAATCATAACGCAATCTTTGGAGCATTGTCTTCAATTGTCGTTGATTATGGCATTGCAGTCTTTCAGACAAAATCTGCAAGGGAGACTGCTGATGTGTTGTATGTGATGGCAAGACGTGAGCAGTTCCGCGATCAAAAAGAAGTAGCCATTCGTAGTGGAAAAGTCGCAATGAGCCTTGGTGAGCAGCAGCGTTTTATTGTAGAAGGTCTTCCTAATGTCTCAGCAGTCCTTGCAAAGCGTCTTCTTTCTCATTTTGGCTCGATTTATGCCTTGGTGAATGCCAACGTTGAGGAGCTTGCAGAAGTGCAAGGAATCGGTAAGCAAAGCGCTGAGCAGATTTATTATACTCTCCGCTCTGATTATGAGGTAAAAAAAGAAAAGAAGTAAAAAGACAAAACAACCCTTTTTAGTTGTCTGTCTTTCGTTTTATGATGATGTTTTTGGGACATTTCTCGATGCTTGCTTCTGCAAGTTTGCATGCTTCAGCATCAAAAGTTGGTAGGTCTTTTTTCTCATCCCATCCAACTTCACCATCTTCTGCTGCTTTAAGGCAGAGTCTGCAGTGGATACATCCATCGTCGCAGCGTTCTCGTCCGGGGATGTTTTTTTTGCTTTCGTAGTTACATCCTAGGTATTGCGGCATGCGATCGGGGATGATTTCTATGAGTTTTTGTGGACAGGTTTCGACGCAGAGTCCACAGCCAATGCAGGTCTTTGGGTCGATTTCTGCAACGTTTTTTTCAGCATTTATTGTTATTGCAGAAACAGGGCAGACCGCTGCACAGTCTCCAAAGCCAAGACAGCTGTAGGGACATTTGTTGTAGCCAGAACTCAGCTGCATTGCAGAAACACAGCTGTCGACTCCCTCATAGTCATAGAGTGGCTCACTACCACCTACGCAGTGAACAATAGCAACCTTTTTTTCACCGCAGGAAAGCTCAACACCAAGTACGCCTCCAAGTTGGCACAAGTTATCTTCATCACTCATAAGAGCCATACAAGGACTGGTCTGCAGGGTATCAATGTCTCGTGCAACAGCACCAGCATAGGCAAAACATCCTGGATGGCCACAGGCACCACAGTTCATACCGGGAAGATACGAACTGATTTCTTCTGTTTTTTTAAGCATTGCATCTTCTTCAGGAAGAAATCTGTTCACCAAGAAAATCGCAATACCACAGCCAAGTCCAACAAGGGTGAGGATGACGACGATAAGCAGTGTGTTATCCATCTTAGACCAATCCTCCAAAGGCAATAAAGCTGATTCCAAGAAGCATGGCAACTATGAAGGCTATGGGGATTCCTTCAAAGCTTTTGGGCACATCGGCAATATCAAGTCGTTCACGAATACCACTCATCATGGCAAGAACAAGTGTAAATCCTACTCCTGCTCCAAGTGAACTCACAATTGTTTCTGCAAGGCCAAAGCCGTTGTCGACGTTGATGAAGGTGACTCCAAGCACAGCACAATTAGTGGTAATCAGTGGTAGATAGATTCCAAGTGCGTTGTATAAGCTGACATTTGTTCTTCGTATGGTAAGCTCTAAGATTTGTACAAGACTTGCAATGACTAAGATGAAGATGACGGTTCGCATATACATGATGTCGTAGGCTTCTAAGATTCCATAGTAAAGAAGCCAGGAGACAACGCTTGCAGCAAACATGACAACAACAACTGCAACTCCCATGGAGACTGCGTTTTTGAGTTTTTTACTCACACCAAAAAACGGACAGAGTCCAAGGAATTTTGATAAGATTAAGTTGTTGACAAGAGCCATGGTAATAAAGATACCAAAAAGTGATGTTGAACTATCCATTCTTTCTCACCTCCAGATAACGCATGGTGGCAAGCAGACAGCCAAGCACCATGAAGGCACCATAGGGTAAAATGAAGATTGCCATTGGATTTGCTGAAAGGCCAGGAAGACTCAGTCCTACTCCAAAGAGGCTGACTTCGCCTGTTCCAAGTAGTTGTCTAAAAAAGCTTACAAGAAAGATTGCAACTCCAAATCCAACACCCATTCCAAGGGCATCAGCTACACTGTCTTTGAGGCTGTTTTTTGAAGCAAAGGCTTCTGCTCGTCCTAGGATGATACAGTTGACCACGATAAGTGGGATGAACATGCCAAGGCTTTCACTGAGATCTGGAAGAAATGCTTGCATGCTTAAATCAACGATGGTAACTAGTGTTGCGATGATGACAATAAAAACTGGAATGCGCACTTTTTCTGGAGTGAAGTTTCTAATCAGACTAACAATGATATTTGCGCTGATTAACACAAACAAAACCGCTGCAGTCATTCCAAGAGCGTTGTCAAGACTGGTACTCACAGCAAGTGTGGGACACAGTCCTAAAAGTAAGACAAGAACGGGGTTTTCTTTGAGTATTCCTTTGTTGAAGTTTTTAAAAAACGCCATTTAGCTCACCTCCGAGTTGAGTTGTCGTAAGTCTTCTATTTTATCAGCAATACTTTGAGAAACAGCATCTGTTACTGCACTGCTGCTGATGGTAGCACCGGTGATAGCATCGATTTGCCCTCCGTTTTGACTGAGGGCAATATCATCAGAATTAAGGTCTTGGAATTGAGTAAGGAAGGTATCTTCAAGTATTTTTGTTCCAAGTCCTGGAGTTTCTTTTTGACTGATGATGCTGATCCCTTGTAAGATGATATTTCCATCGCTGAGATCTGTTTTTTGCACTCCAACAAGGATATCTATTGCTCCTCCGTATCCATTTCCTGAAATCGAATAGGAGTATCCTATGACATCTGAGTTTTGTTTGATGATGTAGATTGCTGTTGCATCATCATAGCTGTAATCAGTCATCTCAGGGAAGAGTTCACTGAGCAGTGCGACAGTAGCAGAGACTTTTCCATCTTCGATTTGTTTGTTTGTTGCATCGTTTGTAAGAGTGAGTGCTATGACTGCGATACACACTACGATGGTAAGAAATAAGACTGGTATGAGTTCTTTTTTCATGGAGGGTTTTTTGCTCATTTTTTCTTGCCTCCTTTGTTTTGAGAAGCTGGTTTTTTCTTTTGGGTGTTTTTCTTATTGACTTTGCATTCTTCTGTTTCTTTGAGTTTTTCTTTTTTGAAGAATCCGCCTTTCTTTTCAGGTGCTACGTACCCGTAGGGTTTTGGTCGGACGTACCGGTCGATGAGTGGTGTAAATCCATTCATAAGAAGAATGCTAAAGGCAACTCCCTCTGGCATGTTGCCATAGAGTCGTATTATGACAACAATAAGTCCTGCAGAGAAGGCAAAAATCATCTGCCCTCTGCGAGTCATTGGTATAGTGACATAGTCAGTTGCCATGAAGAATGCTCCAAGGAAGAGTCCTCCTGCAAGGATGTGAAAGAGTGGGTCTTGTCCTAAAAGCAAGGTAAAAAGTCCAACTGTTCCTATGTAGATGACTGGGATATGCCATTTGATGATGCCGGTAAACATGAGGATGAGTCCAGCAATAAGGATGAGCAGCGCACTTGTCTCTCCGATGCATCCTCCTATGTTTCCAAGAAGCATGTCGGTGTAGAGTTGTGTTTGTGACCCTGCCCAGATGAAGTTTTCACTAAGTGGTGTTGCAGTAGTTACTGTGTCAACGCCAAGTGGATTTTGAACCGGTGCAACCCAGGTGGTCATGGTAAGTGCAAAACAGATTGCAAGAAATGCTCGCCCTGCAAGTGCTGGGTTAAAGATATTGTAGCCAAGTCCACCAAATGCTTCTTTGACGATTCCAATGGCAATTGCAGCTCCAAGGATTACCATCCAAAGCGGGACGGTGGGCGGTAGGACAAGAGCAAACAGTATTCCTGTAACAACCGCGCTGTAATCAAGGTGATATTTTTGTTCTCGAAGTCGTTTTGCCACGTATTCGACAAGAACACAGGTAATCACACTAGTGAGCACGACGAGAAGGGCATTGAGTCCAAAGTAGTAGATTCCACCAAATGTTGGGAGCAGTAAGATGATGCTTAAAAACTTCATGAGCTGTGTTGTGTTGTGTTTGCTTCTTAGGTGTGGTGCTGGTCCAACAGTGAGCCGTGAAGAAGTGGTATCACTCATTGTTTTGCCTCCAGTTTTTTAAGTTGGCCTTTTCCTGTTTTGATGTATTGAACTATTGGGATATTGGCTGGACAGATGTAGGCACAGCTTCCACATTCAACACAGTTGCTGATGTGGAATTGGTACAAGTCTTCCCACAGTGATTTTTTAACGTAAGCAACATAGTTCATCGGCATAAGGTTCTGTGGACAGACATTGACACAGTTTCCACAGCGTATGCAGTTTGTTTCTTCTGGGCATTTGTCTTTGCTCACAAGTATGCAGTTTGTTCCTTTGGTGATGGGCTGATCTGTTGTGGTCTGTGCAATTCCCATCATTGGTCCGCCGAAGATCACTTTGTAAAGGGGTCCTTTGGCTCCTCCGCAGTAGTCGATGAGTTCTTGTGCACTTGTTCCAAAACGACAGAGCAGATTTTTGTGTTCTTTGAGATCCCCAGTAATCGTGACGACACGCTCGATGAGTGGTTTCCCTAAATAAACAGCATCATGTATTGCTTTAAGGGTGGCAACATTTTGTACGACAACACCTACATCCATCGGAAGTCCACCGATGGGCACTTCTTTTCCAAGGATGCGTTTGAGTAGTGTTTTTTCTGCACCCATTGGGTATTGTGCTGGAAGCTCTGAAACAGTGATGTCTCCTTTGAGTTTGAGCTCTCCGATACGTTTTTTCATATGGATGATGGCATCGGGTTTGTTATCTTCGATTCCAATGTATGCTTTAGAAACACCAAGGACGTTCATACACAAAGAAAGGCCTTTGAGTATCTCATCGGCATTTTCTATCATGAGTCGATGATCAGAAGTGATATAGGGTTCGCATTCGCATCCGTTGACGATGACACAGTCGATTGGTTTGTCTTTTGGTGGTTGGAGTTTGATGTGTGTGGGAAATGTTGCCCCGCCCATACCAACGATTCCTGCTTCTTTGATGAGCTCGATGATTTTTTGTTTGGAGAGTTTTTCTGCATCTTTGTTCTCGGTTAGTTCTATCCATTCGTCTTGTTCGTCTGATTCAATCTGAATTGTGTTGACAATGGCATTGGATGCTGGATTAATGCTTGAAACAATTTTTTTTACTGTTCCACTGACAGGTGAGTGGATGGTGGCACTGCAAAATGCTTCTGATTCTGCAATTTTTTGCCCAGTTTTTACGCTATCTCCTTTTTTGACTAGTGGTTGTGCTGGTGCTCCGATGTGTTGACTAAGTGGTATGTTGACTGTCTTTGGAATTGGCCCTGGCTCGATCTTGTTGTTTTTGGAGATTTTGAAGTGTGGCGGGTGTATTCCTTGGCTTTTTTTGTTATCTTTGAATGCAAACATGTAATCCCCCGGATGTGTAAACCCCTACAGTCATCTGTAGCGGTAGGGTTTGTATGTTGTTTGGGGGGATTTAATCAAAGCTTATAAAAGTATCTAAATAAGAAGGAGGCTAGATGGAGGATCTAGCTATCTTTTCTCCTGTTGGCCTTTTTTTATTTTTGCGGGAAATGGTTTTAAACACTGATGAAACTGATGCTTATGGTAAAGGTGAATGTAAATAACCAAAGGTAGGTCATACATTGGATGAAGAATGATTTGTATTGTTCTTCAGGTATTGTTTCTTTACTTTTGATGATAGATTCTTTGTGATCATCTTTAAATTCCTTCCAAAAACCTGAGAGGTCTTTGTTGAGGTTTGTTTTCCAATCTTCGAATTCTTCTTCGGTGATTGAGGGTTGGGGTTTTTCGCGTGCAAAGATGTGTTTTGGCCATATCATGACAATGTCCTCCAAACTAGCGATTGTCATGCTATACTTTATCAGCGTTAGTATTTAAAAGCGCGGTGAAAAAATGTCAAAACGACAAAAAAATATGAAGAGATCATAAGCCATAAAATTGGCTTATTCCCTCCGAGACAGCCATATCTTGAGGATCATCATAGGAAAGGACCATCGCCTCAATATCATCAAGAGAATCTACAACAAAAATGCCCTCATCTGGACCTAGGACAAATATCCCAGTAGCAAGAATATCTGCAACCGTACAGTTGGGCGCAATTATTGTACAACTCGAACTTGCAACCGAGGTTCTCCCGCTTATTGGATCAAGGATATGTCCTGCAGAGGCGTTCTCATCAAAATATCTGATATAGTTCCCACTGGTTGCAATGGCTTGGCCCGCTAGCTTAAAAGTCGCCACATACTCTGAGGTATTCTCAGGGTTGACCAACGCAGCAGTCCAAAGACTTCCATCAGGCTTTGCTCCACTGGTGACAATATCTCCTCCTGCATCAATTAAGCAATATTCAAACCCAAGTTCACCAAGACGTTTGATGCCAAGGTCTGCTGCATAGCCTTTTGCAATACCATCAAGTGTGAGCAGAGATCCTTCTTTCAGAGAAACAGAATTTTCAGAAACTGTGATTTTATCTGAGCCAATCAAGGTTTTTGTCTGGTTGATATAATAGCTTTGAGAGTCATAAGGTAGATACCAAAAATTGGCGGTAATTAAAATCTCATCGTCGTGAAGGAGGAGATAGTATTTCTGCCAGTTTGAAGAAACAGTCCAGGATTGATACTCATCACTCCAAGTTATGGTCGGACTTTCATTAAGAGCATAAAGAATTGGTTCAAAACCTTCAAATTCATCCAGGAGATTCTGTGGCAAGATACTGTTGTTTAATGATTCAGCAATGGATGAATTCACAGCAAAAAGACTAAGTGGCTTCTCCCAAAGATCAAGAAGAGGGAGAACAGTGATATCAAACGCTCCGTTGGTGATTTGGTTATACGTAATGCTTGTCTGTATCATTGAGACAAGATCAGAGGAAGGCGATTCAATGATTCCTTCTGAGTTGAGTTCGTAAAGCTCAGAGTTTGGATCAAATCGTGAAGCAATACTGTTGACATAGTCAAATTGATCAAATGCTTCTTCAAAGCCAAGGTCTGCTGTAGCTTGGTCTTCAGCATAGAGTGTGATGGTGATATAGGTGTCCATCTTCTCTTGTGTTTCTGTAAAAACCAAAAGCTCTGATTGTTGGACAGCATCATCTGATGGCTGGTAAAAACTTCCAACAACAACAAGCACGACAAGTGCTATCAAGAGCCCGGAGATGATTTGTATATCTTTTGTGTTCATATGAGTCGTCCACCTTCTCTTTGTTGATTTGGCGCTGGGTGCATCAGAAATCTTATTTTTAAAAGCTTTGTCTTAAACGACTTGTGTGTTTTTCCAAAAAAGGCATTGATAAGATTTATATATACTATGACATAATTAACAATATAGTCAAATAAATCTGGGGACAATTCATGAAAAAAATCATAGTCTTATTACTTATAGGCATGCTAGTATTTAGCAGTATTGGTGTTTTTGGTGCCCAACTCCAACAGGAGGAAAGCCAAGAAAAAATAATTACTTCTCTAAGCTTTTCAGATCCTCAAATACTACTTGAAGAGCAAGGAGCATCAATAAGTTTTGAAGAGATGACAGGATCAACCATCATCCCAAAAAGCCCGATGCTTCCAAAATATACTGAGCTCTATACTCTTCCATTGGGCTCAACTATTGATGATATCTCTGTTGAGTGCTCAAATGAGCGGTTTTTTAGTCTTTCTGAAGAAGTTATGCCAGCACCATCCTACCAGTTTATAAATGAATTTTCTCAACCTGTCTATGAGAAAGGACCAATCTATGAAACAAATACATGGTATCCACAGAAAAGTTTTGAATATGACCTAGGAGCAGGTATTGTCAACGGAGAGCGTTGTCTGATTGTTTCAGTGACATGTTATCCAATCTCCTATCAACCAAGTTCAAATGAGTTGAAGATGTTTGAAAGCCAAGCAATAGAAGTGACCTATACTCCTCCAGAGCAACCAATTGTTTTTGCAGATGAATACGACCTTGTAATCATTACCGATGAGAAGTTTTCTTCAAGTGTGCAGAGGCTTGCTGACCATAAGAATCAGATGGGAGTAAGTACAGTGATTCAGACCACTCAAGAGATCCAGAGTGGATATAGTGGTAGTGATGACCCAGAAAAAATCAAACATTTCATCCGTGATGCCGTTGAATCCTGGGGAATTGATTATGTGCTTATGATAGGCGACAGCTTTGCAATGCCAATGCGAATGGCACATGTACGAGCATGGGATTATGATGAGATTCCAACTGATTTGTACTATGCCGATGTCTATGATGAAGAACTAGATTTTTGTGATTGGGATAGAGACAACGATGGCAGATATGGTGAATATGACTGGGAGATGGGTCCAACTGATGGCCAAGACATGTATCCTGATGTCTACATCGGAAGACTGCCATGTAAAAGTAGTTTTGATCTTGGAATAATGATTAAAAAAATAATCACATATGAAACGTCTGCTGCAGGATCTTCCTGGGCAAATCGTGCTCTTCTTATGGGCGGAGATACCTTCCCAAGTCATGGAGTCATCGAAGGAGAAGTAGTCACACAGGCAATTGCCGACGAACTTTCAGGTTTTGACATAACCAAGCTGTGGACCTCTCAAGGCAACTACAATCCTCTTTCAATCAATACACAGTGGTCTAAAGGCGCTGGTTTTGTCAGTTATTCTGGTCATGGATATATGCATGGTTGGGGTACGTCACCTCCAAACACCGAACAACGTATCGAATATTACTCACCATATATTCTTGGAATGTTGAATTTTAATAAACTTCCAATCGTCTTCTTTGATGCATGTTCGACTGGACATTTTGATTATCTCTTAAACGGCATCTCTGTTTCAAGTATTGCTTGTCTGTTGTTGATGATCCCGTTTGGCGGGGCAGTAGCAACGATTGGATCAACGCGTGTTGCATACACACACGTAGGCCATGATGGCATCAATGGTGGAGCAGGATATTTGAATCTTCATTTCTTCAAGGCCTATGAGGACGGTACCTCTCTTGGAGATATGTTTGCTTCTTCAATCAGTGATTATCTGACCTATGTGCATCCTGATTGTTTGACTCTTGATGAGTTCACCTTGTTTGGCGATCCAAGCTTAAAGATTGGTGGCTACTAAAAAAAGAATGTGAAAAAAACTCTCCCTTCTTCTTTTTCTTTTTTTTAAATATTGTATATCTGTCCTAGTGGCAATAGCGATATGCTTATAAGGAGCCGTTATAGTGCGGTGCTTGGTTTTTACCCATATGAAATTTAAAAATTATATCCTAGATCCTTTTCAAAAGGAATCTATTCAATGCATTGAAAATCATCATTCTGTAGTGGTATCTGCAGCGACAGGAACCGGCAAGACGTTGGTTGCAGACTATGTTATTGATAAATATCTAAAAACCCATAGAAAAATCATCTATACTGCCCCAATTAAAGCGCTTTCAAATCAGAAATTCAAAGATTTTAGAGCAACCTATGGTGAACAGGCAATTGGGATTCTTACTGGAGACATCGTCATCAATGCAGAAGCTCAGGTATTGATTATGACAACTGAGATTTTCCGAAATATGTTGATGGCCCACGACCCGTTGGTTGAAGAGGTAGAATACGTAGTCTTTGATGAAATCCATTATATGAATGATCCTGAACGGGGGACAGTTTGGGAAGAAGCTATTCTTTTGAGTCCGAAACATCTCAGGTTTTTATGTCTTTCAGCAACGATTCCAAATGCAAAGGAGTTTGCTGCTTGGATGAGTGAAGTAAAAGACCACACTGTTGATGTGGTACGCTACAAAAAGCGTGCTGTTCCACTTAAACATCTCACCTTTGATACTCGATTTGGCTTGGTAAGCCCTGATGATCTTGTTGAAAAGCTCCAGGCATATCGTGCAGCTGAAAACAGAAGGAATCGTAAGAAAAAAGGCAAAAAGAAAAAACCTCGGATTCAGCCTGGCTCTCCAAACGATGTTGTCTGTTTAATGGAGGATAATCTTCCTGCAATTGTGTTTTCTTTTTCAAGAAAAGCTTGTGTTAATGAAGCAGTCGAACTTGGTGCGAATCATGACTTTCTGTGTTCTGATGAAGAACGATTTGAGATTAAAGAGATGTGCAATCGATTTTTTTCTGATGAGATCTTTAGAATCGAAACAACACAGGTGTTATGCGGCGTCCTTGAACAAGGAATTGCTTTTCATCATGCAGGCCTTCTCCCCCAACATAAAACAGTTGTTGAGGAATTGTTTAGCCGTGGTTTGATTCGGGTCTTGTTTGCAACCGAGACTTTTAGTGTGGGCATAAACATGCCTGCAAAAACGGTGATATTCAACGGTTTTCGTAAGTATGATGGAAAGACTTTCAGGGTACTAAATAGCAAAGAATATTTTCAGCTTGCAGGCCGTGCTGGCCGTAGAGGTATTGATACAGTAGGCTATGTGGTCTCGATTTTTGATGAACGCGATATTTCAGCTGAAGAACTTGCAAAGATTAGCAAGGCAGATACTGAACCTATCCGCAGTCAGTTTCAGCTTTCATATAATACGGTGTTGAATCTGCTTGCAGAACATACAAGTGAAGAGATTGATGATATCTTAAGAAATAATTTTGATGTCTATTTGAGAAAGAAGTCAAGTAAACGTCAGTTGAGAATCAAGACGTCTTTTGCAAATCTTCGTCGTACTCTTGAGAGGATGGGCTATCTTGATGATCGTGGCATTTTGACAAATAAAGGATTGTTTGCTAGATACATCTATGCCAATGAATTGTTGCTCACTGAACTTTGTACGACTCCTCGGTTGTATGAGTCGCTGACAAATACCGAGTTGTTGCAGGTGATTGCTGCAATTATGTATGAGCCGCGTCAGACCGATCATTTCAGTTTCCGTGGTATCAATAGTCAATACAAGGTGTTGTTGACAAAATTAAGGAAAAATGGCTATGTTGCTCGTGATCTTAATAAGCTATCGCTGAAGAGAATGATGGGTATTGTGGGTTTGTGGAGTGATGGTGCTGATTTTGAAGAACTCATGGAGATGACCAAGTTAAGCGAAGGGGACATCATCCGACTGTTTCGCCGTTTGATTGATGTGTTGATGCAGATTCGTCGTGCTACACTTGATGATGAGTTTTCAGCTCGTATTGATGAATGTAGAGAACGTATTGACCGAGATTTGGTTTCTGTCTCGATTTAAAGGTTTTTTTACAGAAGAAAACTCAGATCAGATCCAGCTTTGTATTCAACTGGATCTTTATCTTTTAAAAAGAGCCTAGCACCAGTGCTTCCAAGAAGTGTTATTGTATCTCCATTGATGTGAAGCATCGCTCCTTCTCGCAGGCCGATGACTGCTGTGCTGTTGTAGTTGTGAAATTCTTTGATGCGTTTTTCTCGTGTTTCTCCCATGTGGGTGCTTGTTGGATCGGTGTCTATGTAGTGGGGGTTGAGATTAAATGCTACAAGGTTAAGTGAGTCAAAGCTGGGCGGATAGAGGATAGGCATATCGTTTGTTGTTTTGATGTTTGGTGTTGCAATATTGCTTCCTGCACTGGTGCCGATGTAGGGTGTGCCGTTGTTGACTGCCTTTTGGAGGGGGTTTATGAGTTTGTTTTTGTACAGTTCGTTGAGAAGCACAAAGGTGTTGCCGCCGCCTGTAAAGATTGCATCTGTATGTTCTATTGCCCAGATTGGGTCTTTATAGGAATGTATTCCTTTGAGTTGGTATCCCATCTGTAAAAATTTTTCTTCTGCAATTGTTGTGTAATCATCATGACTCATTCCTCCCGGTCGTGCATAAGGTATGAAGAGAACTGTTTTGATGGTGTTTCCTAAGAACTTTTGTATTTGGTCTTCACAGTGTTCAAGATAGCGACTGCCATGAAGAGTACTGTTACTGATGAGAAGTAGTTTTTTTGTCATAGAACAAAAAATGTTATGTCGCTGTATGATTTAGTGTTTTGGTTGTGGAAGTGAGTGTGTGATGGGTAGTGATTTGAGATAGGAGATGATGCTTTGTGGTACGAATTCTTCCCAGGGTTGATGAGTGAGCATACATGTTCTGATGAAGGCTCCTTTGAGTTGCTGTCGATTCTGAAGTCCTGGACAAATGACGTTTTTTCCGGCTTGTTTAAAGAGTGTTTTTGTTTGTGTGTTGTTAGTAATAACTACCTCAAAATCTGAGATGATCGTTGTGAGGTGCGAAACCCAGTTTGGTGGATCGTGGATATCTGGGATTGAATGAATGGCATAGGAGCTATAGTTCTGAGAAGAAAAATAGAGCTTTAGCATCTCTTGGCGTTGCTCATTAGTATAGGGGTTTTCAAAAGTGTCATGGTATTGGCTTGAACCAATACCGATGTGAAGAAAGTCAAAGTGTTGTATAGCATAGTCGATGAGACTTACGTGTCCGTTGTGGAGTGGTTGGAATCGCCCTATTATTAGTGCTTTCATGACTCTTTTTTTCCTACTTGTCCTTCAAGATGTTTTGTTGGTTTTGATTGGCTTGAATCTTTTTTGACAGGTTTTGGATGTTGGTCATATTCAGCATCGACTTTTCCAGTGACACTGGGTGGTCTGAGATGTTTGAGTTTGGTGAGAAGCTCATCTTTTCCTGGTCCTTTGAGTGCATGGCTAAGAACGTCATTGAGTGTTGCAACGGGGATTATTTTGACTTTTTCTTTATATTTGTCTTCGATGAGTATGTCATGTTCATTGCTTTTTGGAATAAGAACAGTAGTCAGTCCTGCTTCTGCTGCTGCCTCTATTTTTGCAGTAGCCCCACCGATTGGAAGAACATCTCCTCGTATGCTTATTGATCCTGTCATAGCAAGATCTTGTCGTACTGCGATGTTTTCCATGGCACTGATGACTGCAGTGATGATACTGATGCTTGCACTGTCTCCTTCGACTCCTTCGTATGTTCCGATGAATTGGATGTGGATGTCGTGATTACTGATATCTCGTCCCATGTATTTCTTGATGATAGCACTGATGTTAAGAACGCTTTCTTTTGCGATTTCTCCAAGTTTTCCTGTAGCAATTATTTTTCCTTCATTGGTGCTTCCAGCAGGAGTTACTTCTGCTACAATTGGCATGACAAGCCCTGAAAATTCACTCATGCTTGGATCAGCGCTTTGCACTGCAAGGCCATTGACAATTCCTACATGGCTTCCTGAGGTATGGAAGCGTTGGTAGATTTGCTGCATTTGTAGTGCTCTGTCTGCGACTTGTTGTTCTAGGCTCCGTGCGGTTTTTTTTGCCCTAAGGACATGATCTGAAGTAACAGTCTTTGAGTTATCTTTGTAGGCAATATCTCCTGCAACACGGACAAGTCCTCCAAGTTCTCGAAGTCGGAGACTGAGTCTTCCTTTTCGTCCTGCTCGTCGTTGTCCTTCATGGATGATTTCTGCGACGGCATCTTTTTCAAAGTGTGGGATTTTTCCATCTTTTTTGACTTCTTGTGCGACAAACCGGATGATTTTTCTTCTGTTTTCATCGCTATCATCCATGCTGCTTTGCAGATAGACTTCATAGCCGTATCCTCTAATTCTTGATCTGAGTGCTGGATGCATTCCTTGCAGTGCATCAAGATTTCCAGCGCTAATTAAGATGAAGTCACAAGGTGCTGGCTCTGTTTTGACCATGGCTCCAAAGGATCGGTCGCTTTGTCCGGTAATCTGGAATTTTTTCTCTTGTAATGCTGTAAGAAGGTGTTGTTGACTGGGAAGTCCTAACGTGTTGATTTCATCGATGTAGAGTACTCCTTTGTGTGCTTTGTGTATTGATCCTGCTTCTACCAGTTGATGTGGTGGTGTTTCAAGTCCAGCACTTTGGAATGGATCATGTCGTACATCTCCTAGGAGTGCTCCGCTGTGCGCTGCTGTTGCATCTACAAATGGTGGAGCATCTTTTGTTTCATGTCCGACAAGGATTTTTGGCACGAGTTGGAGTTCTCGTTTTTGTCCAAGTCCTCCCCTTGCAACAAGAACATAAATCATGATTGCTGCAATGATTCCAAAAAGGGCATATTCAAACTGTCCGGTATAGATTGCTCCAAAAAGACTAAAGGCAACAATCATGAGCACAATCGTCATGATGACGCTGTTTTGCTGCTCCATTTTCTTTTTTGCTTCTTGACGCTGTGCTTTGACTATCTCTGTCCCTTTTCCACCAGGTACAACCCTGATGTGTGGCATGTTGGGATCATCATTGTTTGGATAGGCTATGATGTCTTCAAGCTCGCCTTTTGGCAAAAACTCCGTCATTGCTCTGGCAACCATACTTTTTCCGGTTCCTGGGTCTCCGATGAGCATGACATGTCGTTTTTGTTCTGCTGCTTTTTTGACGATGTCGACTGTTCTGTCTTGTCCGATGACTTGATCGATGAGTTTTTTTGGAACTTCGATGTCTGCTGTTGTCTTGAAGTCAACTTCTTTTATCCACTCATGTATTGGTTTGAGTTTTTTTGTTGACTCTTGTTGTGTTTTTTCTTGTGTATCCTCTTTGTTGAGAAATGATGTCATTTGAGAAGGCCTCGAAGCATTGTGTTGTCGGTTAGGTATGGGTCGTTGATATTTCAATCTTTCTTTATATATTAGTTATTGGTGTATGTTTGATTTTTTGTTGTAGCGGTGTCTTTATATCTTGCTGTTTGTTATCATTTTGTTAATGGCTTTCGACAGAAAGACTCTTGTCATTCCTGACAAGACGAGGTTTGAGGATAAAGAGATTGAAACCACAGGGGATGTGGTTGTTGGCGACCGTACGATGCTTCAGTTTGGCCTGGAGACAAAAGGTCGTATTTTTGTTGGAGAACATGTGGTCACAGGCGGAGATCTTAATGCTAGTGACGACATCCGCATTGATATTTTTTCAGATATAGGCGGCTCGGTCATTAGTGGTGGCAACGTGTATCTTGCTGAAAAAGTCCATGTGAAGGGTAAGTTGTCGCTTCAGGGAGACCTTGATGTCGGCGATAGTGTTGAAATTGATAATGGTTTTGAGGCAAAGGGTTGGATTAATATTCGTAGTCCAATTCCTGTTGTCATCTATGTGTTCATTTATTTGATGCAGTTGCTTAAGATGGGTAAGAGCGAGGAAATTGAACGCATTCTTGCAGAACTTGAGCAAAATGATTGTGAGACGATTCCGATTTCTGAGTCGTTTTTCTTTATCCCTAATGGTGCAATCATTGGTCTTTCTAAGTCGTCTGTTGATTGCAATATGCATGTTGGAAAAAACTGTCTTGCAACAGGCAATTTTGACTGTAAGGGAAATGTGTATGTTGATGAAAACTCAGAGCTTCGTGGGTCGTTGAATGCTTCTGAGAATGTGTTTTGTGGAAGAAAAGTAAAGATTTTAGGAAATATCAAGAGTGGGGGAACGGTCTATCTTGATGAAGATGTGTCAGTCTCTGGAAATGTCGAGTCGACGAAGTTGTTTTTGACAAAGACTTCATCTGTTGGAGGCATGCTTAAGGCTCGTGATGGTGTTCGCTTTATGGATTCTGATGAGTTTAAGGCCGGCCAGAAGTTAAAGCGTTGGCAGAGTTCTGCGTCTCTTGTTGATGAGGTTGTTGAATTGTTAGAATAGTTGAGGTGTATTAGGTATGCAGCTTGGTATTGTTGGTAAGCCAAATGTTGGAAAATCCACGTTTTTTAATGCATCAACTGATGCTCATGCTGAGATTGCAAATTATCCGTTTACAACAATTGATGCAAATAAAGGTGTCATGTACATTCGTAAGCCTTGTCCTTGCAAGGATTTTGAGTTGAGTTGTACGCCTCGAAATTCTGAATGTAAGAATGGTACTCGTTTTGTTCCAATAGAGGCTATTGATGTTGCAGGACTTGTTCCTGATGCACATAAGGGCAAGGGTCTTGGAAATAAATTTTTAGATGATCTTCGTCAGGCTCATGCGTTGATTCATATTATTGATGCAAGTGGGTCGACTGATGCTGAGGGCAATCCTTGTGAGGCTGGCTCTCATGACCCTTTAGAAGACATTGCTTTTTTAGATGAGGAGATTACGTTTTGGGTAAAAGGCATCATTGAGAAGAATTGGGATAAGATATCAAGGATGTCACGTATGGAGGGCGAGAAGATTGAGTCGTTGCTTTCTGAGCAGCTGACTGGTCTTGGTATTCGTGAGGAACATGTGAAGCTTGCGATGAGAAGGTCTGAGTTGAGAAGTGATGGTGTTGGGTCGTGGGGTGAAGATGAGTTGTTGAAGTTGTCTTCTGAGTTGGTGGGCATCAGCAAACCCATGATTCTTGCGTTTAATAAGGCCGATAAGGCTTCTGATGAGATGCTTGAAAAGATAAAGCAGGTTTCTGGCAGTCGTCTTGCGATTGCAACAAGTGCTGAAAGTGAACTGGCTTTGTCTCATGCTGCTGAGAAGAATCTTATCAACTATCTCCCGGGTTCTGATAGTTTTTCATTAGTGGATGCTGCTTCGTTGTCTGAGAAGCAAAAACATGCCTTAGACTATATTGATGAGCATGTGTTGAAGCGTTTTGGTGGTACAGGCATTCAGCGTTGTATTGATGAGGCAGTGAGTCTTTTGGATCTTATTGTGGTCTATCCGGTTGAAGATGATCATAAGCTGACCGATAAGGAAGGTCGTGTTCTTCCTGATGCTCATCTAGTTCCTCGTGGGACTACGGCAAAGGAGCTTGCGTTTTTGGTGCATACGGATCTTGGGCAAAACTTTATTCGAGCTATCGATTGTCGTACGAAGCGTGTGGTTGGAGCTGACCATGTACTTGAGGATGGCGATGTCATCTCAATCATTGCAAATGCGTGAGGAAGTCTGACATATTTTTGCCTGAGTTTTCTGTAGGTGCATAAGTAGCTGCATAGTCAGTTGCAAAAATGGTTTTTATAGCCTGTATGCATTACGTTTTTTGGGATTCGCTCTAGTTTGCTCAAAATTAATTTTTTGGGCTTTATAGGAGGAAATGGATGTACACAAGCATAATCAATAAGACAGGACTCTCTCGACCTATAACCAAGAAAGTGTTAAATAAAAACGTCAAAAACAAAGGAAGTATTGATTTAGAAGAGATTCCTTTTGCAACGATTCGTTTGACGATGCATGCACTGAGATGGGTCTTCTTGTTGGTGTTTTTGTATCTTTTCGTCAGTATTATCATTGTCTTATGGCAGGGTGGTACAGAGTCGATTACCCAGATTTTGGTATACAGTATTACTGGTTTTTTTACATTTTTTATGGGATATTTTGGATGGGAGTTTGCTCGTAGTGTCTCTGAGATTATGAGTGGTCGTCAGAGTAGAAAGGATCAATTCTAAAAATTACATCTAAATATCTTCATATTTGGCCTTATTCGGTTAGGAATGGTTCTTTTTTCATAGAAAAGATTTTATGTAGTGAGTTTATTAATTTTTAATTGAAAGAGGGAGAAGAATATGATTTTTCAAAAGAAAAAGGAAAAATGGACATGTAAAACATGTGGTTTTGAAACAAATGAAGAGATACTATATTTGACCCATATCTTGGAAAAACATCCTGAGGTAACTAAAGACCAGTTAGTTGCTGCATGTGAGTTCTATAAGACATTTTGTAACAGGATGAAATTTTTTCTTGAGCAGCATGGGGAAGACCTGCCAGAAGACCAACGCGTAATCGTTGGTGATTACCTCGCCGAAAATGATTTCAAGGGATTTGACAAATGGTTATTTTATTATGCCTTTGAACATATGTTCGAAGATAACAATCATAAAACCGTCGTATCCTTATAGTACAAAGTTAAGATTAGTAGGGATCAATCATTGAATCTGCTAAAATATTTATATTCTGATTCTTCTTTGTCTTCTAAGTAGGTTTGATTCTTACCATGAAAAAGAGTATATTTATTGTCGATAATCACATGCATCTTCAACGAAATGGTCTGTACCTTGAAGCTGTAAAACAGTTTCAGCAGGCAGGCGGCACCCATATTGTGTTGGTTCAGCATCCTAATACTGGACTTGTAGCACAAAACAAAAGTTATCTTCCTTTGTATGAAGAGACACTTAACATGGCCGATGAGATTAGAAAAAATTGTTCTGTTGGTGTGTTTGTTGTTGTTGGTCCTTATCCTGTGGATCTTTTGGTGCTTGTTGAAAAATTTAATCTGACTCTTGATGTAGCAACAAATCTGATGAAGCAGGGTATGGTTGAGGCAGCAGCCCTTGCAGAGGAAGGATCTATCATAGGAATTGGTGAGATTGGACGACCTCATTTTGAGGTAAATAAAGAGATATGGGATGCTTCAAATGAGATTTTGTCTTTTGGCATGTCGGCTGCAAAAGAAGTAGATGTTCCAGTGATTCTTCATACTGAGCATACAACAAAACAGACTTGTGAGGAGTTTGTTGGCATGGCAAAACGTGTTGGTCTTTCTAAAAAGAGGGTGATTAAACATTTTTCTCCACCCTTGGTTTTAAAAGAAGAAAACTTTGGTTTGATGCCTTCGATAATTGCTCGTGAAAAAAACATTATAAAAGCAATCGATAAAGGGTCGTTTCGTTTTTTGATGGAGACGGATTATATCGATGATCTGAGTCACCCAGGTATGGTCTGTGGACCTAAAACGGTACCTAAGACAACAAATAAACTTATTGAAAAGGGCTTGTTGTCTGTTGAGGATTCGCAAAAAATCCATATTGATTCATTTAAAGAAACATATGGATTTTCTTTGGAGGAGTGAAAGGGGAGCTGTTTTGGTATGTCAAGTGAAAGTGTTCGGTGCTTTGTTGCAGCAAAGATTGATTCAAACCAAAAAATTAAGTCTTTTATTGATGAATTGAGTAGATCTGATGCAAAGATAAAAACTGTTGAATCAAAAAATCTGCATATCACGTTTAAATTCCTTGGTGATACGCCAGTAGATAGAATAGATGATGTTGTTTCTGCTTTGAAGAAAGCCTGTCAAGACGTTTCTTCTTTTGAATTGTCAGTGGAAGGTGTGGGAGTATTCCCAAAACGTGAGTATGTTAAGGTAGTATGGATTGGTTTAAAGAAGGGAGAAGTAAAATTAAAGGAACTTGCTTCAAGTATTGATGAGGAATTGCAAAAGATTGGTTTTTCTGCTGAAAAACGCAAATTTAGTTCTCATGTAACGGTTGGAAGAGTAAAATTTGTAAAAGATAAATCTTCGTTTCTTGAGCTGATTGATACGTATTGTGATGTGTGTTTTTCAAAACAGAAGATCTCTCAATTGATGTTGATGAAAAGTACTTTGACTCCTTCTGGCCCTATCTATGAACCTTTAGGAGAAATCCCCTTAGAGTAGGAAGTAGTATTTTTGTTTGAGGGTTGGTTTTTTATGCTTTGTTTTGTTTGTAGATTTTGTCGTTGTATATGATTGATGGTGCAGACGCTGTTGAAAAAGAAGTGCTAAGAAAAATCACCCCGTCTAGTGAAGAGCATGAGGAGTTGATAAATCATATCCTTGATTTGATGGATAAGGTAGAAAAGCAGCTCAGCTTTCTTTCTGTCTCTGCAGATGTTGAGTTGGTAGGCTCCACTGCTAAGGGCACCTATCTTGTTGGAAATATGGATGTGGACGTTTTTCTGGTGTTTGACCGAGATATTGAACGTAGTGTTCTTGCAAAGACTGCTCTAAAAATCGGTCGAGCTCTTTTAAGCAATACTGAGGAGTGTTATGCTGAACATCCCTATATTCGTGGTATGTTTGAGGGTTTAAAATCTGAGATTGTTCCGTGTTATAGGATTGATGTTGCTGATGAGTTGGTTTCTGCTGTTGATAGGACTCCGCTTCATACAAGATATGTTTTGGATACTCTTTCTGATAATCAGCGCGGCGAGGTTCGGCTGTTAAAGCAGTTTTTAAAAGGTATTGGTTGTTATGGTGCCGAAGCTGAGGTAGAGGGCTTTTCTGGGTATTTGTGTGAGCTTTTGATTATTCGTTTTGGATCGTTTGATAATTTGTTGCTTGAAGCTATGGATTGGTCTGCTGATGTCAGGCTTTCTTTATCAAAGGTGAGTTTTTCTGGTTTTGAGGGACCTTTGATTTTTATTGATCCCGTGGATAAGAACCGCAATGTGGCTAGTGCTCTTTCGACTCATCGTTTTGATGTGTTTGTAAAAGCTGCAGCTGAATATGTCAAAAAGCCTCAGGATTCGTTTTTCTTTCCCTCTGAGGTAATCCCTTGGCCGTGTGAAAAGATTCTTGAGGCATTACAGCCGTTTTGTGTTGTTGGTCTGTCGTTTCCAAGACCTGTTTCTTTGATTTCAGAGAATCTGTATCCTCAGGTTCGTAAGTCTTTAAAGAGCATTGTTGAGTTGGCTGAGCGTTTTGATTTTGTTGTTGATGATTTTTTGTATGCTATTGATGATGAAAAGATTTTTTTGATTTTGTTTGTTCGAGAAGAGCTTCTTTCTGAGACTTTCATTCATGCAGGCCCGCCTGTTAAAGTCGAAAAAAACGCCTTGGATTTTAAGAGGAGATGGGAAAACGATGAGCGTAGGGTTCGTGGCCCTTGGGTTGAAGATGGGCGTCTGTTTGTTGAGATTAAAAGACAGTATAAGGATATTTATTCTCTTTTAGAAAACGAAGTACTTGCTGCATCTCTTGGTAAGGATCTTGAAGATTTTATTCGGAAGGATTTGGTGGTGTGTCAAAAACAGAATCTTGTACTTGAGAGTCTGCGTCGTTTTTGGACTCTGGTTCTTGACGACAGGTTTTCGTGGGAACGCTAGTCTGTTTTTCTGGTAGTGGCGGTAGGTAGTCATTTGGATGGTTGTTTGTCTCTGTTTGTGGGTTTGTATATTTTGAAAGTGTTTCTTCATCGATTTGTTCATCGTCTTTGAGTGTTGGTAGGGTTATGGTAAAAGTGCTTCCTTTGCCTGGTTTGCTTTCTACGACAATATCCCCTCGATGTTTTCGTAGTATTTCTCTTGAGATAAACAGCCCAAGTCCTGTTCCTTCGTATTGTCTGTTGTCTGCTGTATCTGCTTGATGGAATTTTTCAAAGATTTTTTTAGCTTCGTTTTTTGCTATGCCGATGCCGCTGTCTTCGATGCTGATCTGGAGGTGGTCTTCTTTTTGACAGGCAGTGATTCCTATGTATCCTTCATCGGTGAATTTGATGGCGTTGTTAAACAGGTTTTTGAGGACTTGGCCTAGTCGGTGTTTGTCTGCTAGGATGTCTTGGAGGTGAAGTGGTATGTTGACTTTGAATTCTAATTGTTTTTCTTTTATTGCTGGTGTCCAGTCTTCAATGGTGTTTTTGAGAAGTTCATCAGTTGAGGTGCGCACCATATTAAAGGTCATGGTGTCTGTCTCTAGTCTGCTGACATCTAAGATATCGTTGACTAAGAGTAAGAGTCGTTCTGAGTTTCTAAGAGCGATATTTGCCCAGTTTTTGATGCGCTCATTTGCTCCTTCGTCACTGCGTATGAGATCAAGATATCCTTTTATCGGGGTGACTGGGCTTTTGAGTTCATGGGCAGCGATATTCATGAATTCGTTTCGTAGTCGTTCACTTTTTTTGAGTTCTTCTTCTATTTTTATCCGGTCACTGATGTCTCGTATGGTTCCTTCAATCCCGATGAATTTTTCTTCTTTTCGTAGTGGTTTCATGTTGATTTCAACGGGGATGAGAGTCCCATCTGATCGTTTGAGTTTGACTGCTAGGTTTCGTATGGTGGAGTGATCTGATCGTACGTCGAGAAGTTTGTGTTGGAGTTCGTAGATGTAGTCCGAGTCAAAGTATGTTCGAAGAGAGTTTCCAAGAAGGTTTTTTGATTTTTCACCTAATATTTCACAAAGACTTGGGTTGACGTAGGTGAATTGGTCTAAGGAATCGGTGGTAAAGACCCCATCGATGAGTGTTTCACTAAGTATTCTGTATCGTTCTTCGCTTTTTGCAAGGTCTGCAAGTGCTTCTTTTTGGTCTGAGATGTCTTGGAGTGTTGTGTGTACTGTTTTTGTATCTTCCTCTTTGCCTGTATGAAGAAAGTTGTTGACAAGAAATGTTTTTTCTGTTTTTTCTTTTGTTGTGAGACTTATGGTGTATGATTTGGTGTAGTATTCTTCTGGTTTGAGTTTTTTGAGTTGTTCGGTGAAGAGTTTTTCGAGTTTTTCTCTATCTTCTTCGTAGAGATATGAGAAAACATTGTTTCCCATCACATCTCTTTTTTTGTAGCCAAATGTTTTGCACCAGCATTCGTTGACATTGAGTATTTTTCCATCTGTTGTGGTGGTTTGATAGGGTATTGGTGCTGTTTCGTAGAGGGTTTGGTAAAGTGATTCTGTGCTTGCAAGTTTGTCTTCGGTGTTTATTCTGGCTGTGACGTCTCTAAGGTAGACGACATTGGCTGATTTGTTGTTGTAGGTGATGTTTGTTCCGATTCCTTCTATCCAAAAAGTGCTTCCGTCTTTTTTGATTGCCTTGTAGGTAGAAAGGTAGCCTCCCTTTCCGAGTTTGACTTTGAGTTGGTCTTTGATGACTTTGTTGTGGTATCCAGGATCGATGAATTTTAAAACGTTTTTTTCAAGTGTTTCTTGTTCAGAATCGTAGCCAAACATCTTGAAGAGTGCTTTGTTGGCATAGAGGATGTTTCCTAAAAAATCGATGATCAGTGTTCCTTCAAGGCTGTTTTCAACGAGTGCTTCGTAGAGTTCTTTGAGATCTGATTCTGTGATGTTTGGTATTGCTATTGTCGTTTGTTGAGTGGGTTCTTCTTCGCCATCTGGCTCTTTGTGAATTTGGCTGAGATGACTAAAGATTCCATCGTCTGCTGCAAGGATTCCGAGTTGTTCTTCTTCTCGCAGCTGTTTGACAATATCTGGGGCGTTTTGCTGCATTGTGTGCATCCTCTTTTGTTGTGGAAGAATGAGGTATTTTTTATTTGAGGATGTGATCTATTTTAGTGAGAAGTGTTTCTTTGTCAAAGGGTTTCATGATGTAGTCTGCAAGCCCTTCGTCTAAGAGGACTTGTTTTCGTTTTTCTGATACTTCTAAGACACTCATAAAGGCGACTTTGACATCGGTGTCTTGTTGTTTTATGTGGTTGAATACATCCCAGCCGCTCATCCCTGGCATCATGATGTCTAAAAGAACAAGGTCGACAGGATTTGTTTCTAGTTTTTGGAGGCATTCTTCTCCACTGAGTGCAGTGACGACTTCGTATCCTCCGAGTTCTAGGACTGTTCGTGTAAGGTCTACGATGTCTGGTTCGTTGTCCACTACCATTATCTTTTTCATGCTCTCCTCTCTCTTCCACTTGGGATAGATTGGTATGGGAATGAGGGGTTTTATAGTTAACTAAAATCTGCTGGATGTTTTTTCATAGGTTTTTGATTTTGAAATATTTTTATTAAGGGCTTGTGCTTTTCGTCTATGCGGAGTTGGGTAGTGTAATGACTATTGACCAAAAAATGCAGATCAGAATTGAACTTAGAGTTGATGAGACAACGAAGTGTGTGATGCCTTGTATTTGTCTTTCAAAGAATGCTTCTAATGTGCTGGTCAGCAATGGTGAAGTGTTGTGGATGCCTTCTTTTGAAGAGATGGGTTTTTTGGAAAAATCCTTTGAGTTGGTGGTGAAACGATTTCTTGATGATGAAGCGGGAAAAACTGTTGATAAAAAAAGTGTTGAGACGGTAAATGATTCTCCTACCCCTCATTTTAAGAAGTGCAATGATTCTTCTCCTAGAATCGAACATGTTCAGACCACTCCAACTAAGAGTTCAGCTACTGATGTTGAGCTGAACCTTTCTCCGCGTGTGCAGACAAAGGATAGAAATGAGCGACTTGTCTGTGATGTTGACCCCGATTCTGGTGCTCTCCGTCACCATATTTATGAGGCAGGAAAGCAACATGCTTTTGTTGAGCAAAATAAGGTGTTGGATGAAAAATCTATTATTGATCGGGTTTTGGAAAAGCAGAAGAAGCGACGCTCAACTTGAGTTAGGATTTGTTTTTTGGTACTTGTTGTGAGAGGTTGTTTTGTAGGCAGTATGATGTAATCTGTGAATTAATGGTTTTTATATAGTCGTCTGCTGGTTGGTAGCTTTGAAAGTATAGTTTTTCATAGAGTGCTGTGAGGTGTGGATAGTGTTTTTGGATGTAGTGTTTGAAATGTGTTTGTTGGTCTCCTTTGAGTTCGAGATGTTTGTGCAATAGATAGGATGGTTGTGCTGCTGCAATTTCTTGTATTGTTGCCTCTAGGTTCTGATCGGTAAGTCCTGGGATGATTGGCATGAGGGAGAGTCCTGCGGCGATATCTGCTTCTCGTAGTTTTTTGATTGCTTGTAGTCGTTTTGTTGGACTGGGTATCTTTGGCTCTATACGTGCTGAGAGATGAACATCTGTAGTACTGAGGCTGATGGTGATTTGTGGGTCGTTTATTTGTTTGAGAAGGTCTATGTCGTTGAGTATGGCTGTTGTTTTTGTGAGTAGATGGATGCTGTAGTCTTGTTGTTTGATGAGTGTGGCAAGGATTTTTCGTGTGAGATGATAAGTGTTTTCTGCGGGTTGGTAGGGGTCGTGGACGGTGCCAATGAGGATGCGTCCTCCCTTGTTTTTCCGGAGTTCTTTTTGGAGTATTTCTACAGCGTTTGTTTTGATGAGGATGGTTTGATCATATCCGCTGTCACAGTAGAGGCAGCAAAGTTCGCAGTTTTTGTAAGGATCAAGGCTGTAGTTTGCATGAAATCGTGTATCATTCCAGGTTATTGGGTTAAGAAGTGTATCTATGTGGATTGGTTGGTAGGCGCTAGTCATGAAGATCTCTTACATTTCTTTTGGTGGTTTGATTCCTAAAAGGTCTAAGGCGTTTTGTAAGACGATTGCTGTTGCCTTGGTGAGTTGGAGTCTGGCATTTCTGAGTGTGTCGTTGTTTTCTGTGAGGACGGGGCAGTCTCGGTAGAATTGGTTGAAGGCTGAAGCTGTTTCGTAGAGATAGGTGGTGAGCAGATGTGGTTTGTGGCTGTGTGCTGCTTCATCGATTGTTTCTGGAAGTTTTGCTAGTTGTATGATGAGCTGCAGTTCACTTTGTGTTTTAAGTTGGTTTGCAAGGTCTTTATCATTGATTGGTGGTGTTGTTTTGTTTAGGATGCTGTGTGCTCTTGCATAGGAGTAGGCGATGAAGGGGAGTGCATTTCCTTCGAAGTTGAGTGCGTCTTCCCATTTGAAGGTGATGTCTTTTTCTGGTTGGACTTTGATGATGTTGTATCGTAGTGAGGCGGTGCCGATTTGTTCTGCAATGGTCTTCATTTGTTGCTCAGTAAGATCTGTTTCTCTTCGTTTTTTGACTTCTTGATAGGCGTGCTCTATTATTTCGTCGATAAGTTGGTCAAGGTAGACGACTCGTCCTCGCCGGGTACTCATTTTTCCGCCTGGCATGGAGACAAAACTGTAGAAGACAGGTTGTGGCAGAAGTGTTGCATTGGTGAGTTTGAGTGCTATGTTTACTTGTTGTGATTCGAGTTTGTGGTCTTCTCCTAGGATGTTGATAAGTTGGTCTGCGTGTTGTGCTTTCCAGTGATGGTAGGCAATATCTCGTGTTGCATAAAGGGTTGTTCCGTCTTTTCTAAGGAAGATGAAGTTGGTGTTTCTTCCTTTGATACCAAATGTTTCTAAGTCGAGGTAGTAGGCTCCTTGATCAGTGCCGGTGTAGGGGGTGTTTTTGAGTGTTTCAACGATTTTGTCCACACTTTTGTCTCTGACAAAGGTGCTTTCTGGTATGATGGTGTCAAGGTGGATGTTGATGCGCGCAAGGCTTTGCATAATCCCTTCCAGGACTCCTTGGTAGGCTTCTTTGATGTGGGTGGTGGTTGTTGGATCGAGCTGTTCTGCTGATTTGAGGAGTTGGTGGATTTCTTCTGCTATTTTTGGGTTGTCTTCCATTTGTTTGTTTGCTTCTTGGTAGTAGGTGACGAGTTGATGGTCGGTTTTTTGATAGAGTGGTTTTGGGAGGTCTTTAGTATCCAGATTCGCTAGTCCCCATGCAAGAATTGCGACTTGTTTGCCAAGATCGTCAAGATAAAATTGGGCATCAACGGTGTAGCCACATGCTCGGTAGAGTCGTACGATGGTATCGCCAATAATTGGGTTTCGTGCTCGACCTATGTGTAGGGGGCCGTTTGGGTTAGCACTGGTGTGTTCGATGATGACTTTTTTATTGTTTTTTTGTTGTGTTCCATAGTCTTTTTGTTGGGTGGTTATGTGCTGTAGAGTTTCTGTTGCAAGTTTGTCTTTGTTGATGGTGATGTTGAGATAGCCTTGTGTAACAGTCGTTGTGTGTATCCATTCATCGTTTTGGATAGTTTCTTTGAGTGTTTCTGCGATGTGTTGTGGTGCTTTTTTTGCTGTTTTTGCATGTTGGAAACAAGGGTAGCTGTAGTCACCTAGCTCTGGTTGTGGTGGTGTGTTGAGTTTGATGTCTGCATCGGCTAGTCCTATTTTGTTGAGTGCTTCTGATAGTTTTGTTTTGATGTGGTGTTGTGCGCTTTGGAGGGAGTACTGCATAGGTCGGGGTATAGGTGGTGGTTTTTTATTGGTTTTTGTGTGGTTTGTGGGAGTGGGTGTGTTTTTGGCAGCTTTTGCACAAAAAGTTTTTTATATCAAAGGGTTGCGTATATTTATATAGAGTTAAATACTAAGGTTATTATATGTCTGAGGATAAGTTCTCTAAAAAATTATTCTGCGTTCTCTCTATTGTTTTTTTGCTGTTGAGTTCGTTTTCTTTTACGTCTTCTGCTTCTGAGTTTGACACTATCAATGAAGTTTTTGTCTTTGATGCTCCAAGCATTATTTATTCTGTTGAGGATGGCTCTTTAGTTGCCTCTGTTGTGATGGATGGTATTGAGAATAATGGTGTTGTTGGAAAGCCTTTGCTTCCTGAAGTTCCTGTGACGGTGTTGATTCCTTATGGTTATGAGGTCTCAGATATTACTGTTGATTCTGGCGATTGGGAGTTGTTGGATTCTGGTGTCAATGTTGTTTGTGCAAAAGCTCAGGTTGCTTTGGTTTCTGAGGATTTTGTCTCTGATTCTGTTTCGTATGATGGTGATGTGATAAGCTTTGAAGAGACTCTCGATGAGTCTGGTTTATTTAGTGTGGTTGGGCTGTATTCTCAGCGTGGCTATGATTTGTTGTATTTGAATATCTATCCTGTTTCTTTTGATGAGTCCACTGGTTCTGTGTGGTGGACAGATTCGTTGTCTTTGTCTGTTGATATTGAGTTTACTGGTAAGTCTAATGCGTTATTTCGTGGTTTGAGCTCTGATGAAAGTCTTGTGTTGAGTCGTGTGTCTAATCCTTCTGCTATGAGTTCGTATGCTTCACTTCCTTCTCCTCTTGCAGAAGAAGACCAGTATGATATGTTGATTTTGACTCGTAGTGATTTGATGGAGGGTTTTGTTCCATTAAAACAGGCTCATGAGGCTCGTGGGCTCTCGGTTGAGATTCATGGTCTTGATGAGATTCGTCTGTTGGAAAATCAGGTTTCAGCAGAAGATGTTAGAGATTTTATTCGAAAGGAGTATAGTCGAGGCGGCATTGAGTATGTTTTGATTGGCGGTGATGTTGATGTGGTTCCTGCAGCGATGTTGTGGGTGCGTGCTCAGCCTGGTGAAGACGATATTATGCCTTCTGATGTGTATTATGCCGGTCTTGATGGTACGTTTAATGCTGATGGTGATGAGTTGTGGGGTGAGCCTCGTGATGGCGGCGATCTTTCTGATGTTGATTTGCTTGCTGAAGTCTATGTTGGTCGTGCTCCTGTTGGAAACATGGAGGAAGTCAACAATTTTGTTGGCAAAACTGTCGCCTTTTTAGATGGCGGCGGCTATGGTGATGGGGCTAACGTTTTGTCTGTTGGGGAGTTGTTGTGGTATAATCCTGATACGTATGGTGGGGATTATATGGATGAGTTGTATGATTTTTGTAATGCATCCAATGTTGAGACAAATGGTATTCCTTCGGATGTCTTTGATGTGCAGCGTTTGTATGATCGTGATGCTGAGTATGGTCAGTGGCCGATGAATGAGGTTTGGGATTTGTTGGATGCTGGTGAGTTTGATATTATTAATCATCTTGGTCATTCGTCGTATGGCTATAATATGCGTCTGACGAATGGTTCTGTCCAGTCGCTTGGCAATGAGAAGCCCTTTTTTGTGTATTCTCAAGGTTGTATGGCTGGTGGTTTTGATGTTAATGATTGTATTGCTGAATCCTTTGTTGTAAAGACGGATTCTGCTGCGTTTGCCGTTATTATGAATGCTCGGTATGGTTGGGGTGTTGTTGGTAGTACTGATGGTGCAAATCAGCGGTTTCATCGTCAGTTTTGGGATGCTTTGTTTTCTGAAGGAATGGTGAGTCTTGGTATGGCGAATCAGGATTCAAAAGAGGATAATCTGCATAGGATTTTTGGTAATTGTATGCGGTGGTGTCATTATGAGTTGAATTTGTTTGGAGATCCTTCTCTTGTGCTTTATGATGTACAAAATCAAGAACCGATGAAGCCTCATGCTCCTGAGGGCGAGTCTTTGGGCCTTCGTAATGTCTCTTATGACTTTGTTGTTTCTGGTTTTGATGCTGATGGCGATGAGGTGATGCTTAAGGTTGATTGGGGCGATGGGTCTTTTAGTGATTGGATTGGGCCTTTTGAGTCTGGTGAAGAAGTAGTTGTATCTCATGCTTGGCAAAGTTATGGGCGTTTTAATGTTCAAGTCCGTGTTCGCGATGTCTATCGCTCTTCTAGTAGCTGGTCTGAGGTGAGTCTTGTGAAGATTCCTTGGTGGTATCAGTTTTCTATGATGCAGTCTTTTGTTGAGTGGATGAGAAGTACTATTCCTGGTCTTGCTGAGTTGTTATTTTAGTAGGGCCTGGAAATCTTTTATTTCTTTGGCGATTCTGTCTTTGTTGGTGTGGTTTTCATGGATGGTGCACAGAAATCCTACGAGTCCTATGAAGATGTCGGTGACAAAGAATCCTAGGAGTGTGAAGATAAATACATCTTCTTTTGGCATGTTAAAGAGTGTGGTAAAAAGGAGTATGCTGGTGAGTTCTCGTGTTCCTAGGCCTGCGAAGGTGATGGGGAGAAATCCTGCTGCATTTGCTATTGGGAAGAGAAACAGAAAAGCTAGATAGGGTAGTGCTGGGTTGAGACTGTATGCAAGAAGATATTCTTGTGTGAAGACAATGATCCAGGTGATGAAGGCTAGAAATGCTGGGATGAGCAGTTTTTTTATTTTTGGAAAGTCTGTGTAGAATGTGCAGACGAATTGCTTAAGGATTGTACGTATCTTTTTTGGTGCAAGGTAGTTAATGAGGAGCTGGAGTGTTTTTTCTCCTCGGGTTTGGTTGACAAAATAAAAAGCTATCAGTGAGATTATGGCTATGAAGAAAAACGAGAGATATGCTAGGTTGGGTATGCTGTTTATTACAAGAAATGCTCCTGCAATAATCATGAGATAGAGACTGGCGTTGTGAACCAAGATTTCGATTTGTATATTAACAAAGAGTTTTCCTAATGGTTCTTTTGTATCGGTTTTTAGGTAGGGTATGCGCATGAGTTGTCCGACGTATGAGGGGGTGATGACACCATAGAAAAACCCGATGAGAAAGATTTTTGTAACTCGTAGTAAGCTGAGGTTTATGTTTTGTTCTCGGAGGATGAGTTGCCATTCTTTTGAGCGGATGATGACGTTTGGTAAGCTAAGAGAGAGGCTGAGGAGAAGCAGGCTAAGTGGTATGTTTTGCAGGGATTCTTTGAGTTTTGCAATATCCATTGTGTAGATGAGATAGAGCAGGATACTGATGCCTATTATTGGGAGTAGTTGTTTGGTTATTTTGAGTGTTTTTTGTATATTCACGCAAGGAGGCTTTATTGGATGTGTGTATTTATGGTTTATTCTTTTCTGTGATGATAAAAAAATAGAGATGTAAAAAAAAGAAAAGAGGAGGTTATTTTTGTTTTTTTATCCGATGTAGCCGAGTTCATCGGTTTTTTCTTTTCCTCGGTTTTCCATTTCGGTGAGTTGTCGTGCGATTTCTTCGATCTCTTTTGCTTTTTTCTCCAGTTGTGTGAGGTCGATATCTAGATTTGTTATTTTCATCAGTATTTTGAGTACTTCTTTTGCACTGCTTGGATCTACAAGGTAGCCTGGTGTTTCTCCCATGAAGCAGACGCCTTCAAATCCTCTGAGTTTTCCTAAGCCAAGGAAGAGTCCTGATGCTCCGATGATGCCGCCTCCGGGTTCGTTTTTTTTGTGGACGGCTCCGTAGTCTTTCATGGGTTTGACGAGTTTTTTGTGGGTTGTTGCAAAGAGGACATCTGGTTTTTTGATGTCGTGTCCTAGTCCGTATCCTCCTAGGGTGTAGAGGGATTTGACGTTGTATTCTTTAAGCATACTGAGGATGGCGTCGACAAGGTCATATTGTCCTCTGCTGCTGAGTCCTTGGTAGTCTCCGGTAAGCATGATGAGATCGGGTTGGTTTTTTTCTGTTGATTTGAGGCAGTAGAGTTCGTTGTTGACAAGTTTGATTGTTCCGTTTGGGTTGATGAAGACTTGTGGTGGGAAGTCTTTGCTGTAGATTTCTGCAAATCGTTTTGCTTTGGTTGTTTCGATGATGTGTTCGACGGCAAGTTTTCCGACGTTGCCTATGCCTGGTAGTCCTTCGATAAAGATGGGATTGGTGAGCTGCGGTTTTTTCCCGGTGTATTTGATGATGACATTATCCATTTTTTGTTTCCTCCCCTATATTTTTTGTTTTTTTCTCTTCGTTGTTGTTTCTTTATGCTGTAGTTGTTTTTTAAGTGTTCGTCTGTAGTCTCCGTAGGGGTCTTGTGGTGAGAAGCG
>Ga0207831_100139_pt1 | contig 42954 bp, 31 predicted proteins | sample TtanPargueraPR_7_FD_187741 | JGI IMG/M metagenome (GOLD analysis project Ga0207831, IMG submission 187741) | Aerobic enrichment media microbial communities from Bioluminiscent Bay, La Parguera, Puerto Rico - Tt and M1 (2) (SPAdes) | ecosystem: Environmental > Aquatic > Marine > Unclassified ...
GCTAATCAAGATATTCCTATGGGTTTTGTTCATCTTCCTCAAGAGCAGAGCGTTGATCCAAATGGACTTCCAATTGATCTTATGAAACAGGCAGTTGAAAGAATCATTGTGACAAGCCTTCTCAACTAAGTAAAGACCCTAGCCTTTTTATTTCAACACAGTCATACCTCAATTGAAGAGAACAGAGTATGAGACCATTAACTACCTTTGACATCCATTGTATTTGCTTTGAACTCAACGACTATCTCAGTGGCAGCTATGTCGATAAAATCTATCAGCCAAGTCCTCAAGAAATTCTCATTAAAATCAACAACAAAAAGGAAAATGAAAAGCAGGGCATCTATATTCACACAGAAAAATTTCTTGCCATCACAAAAAAACAATTTCATGCACCAACAAAACCAAGCCTGTTTGCAATGACCTGTAGAAAGTATCTAAAAAACGGCATTATTGAATCAGTAAAACAGCATGAATTTGACCGTATCATCCATCTTTGTATCAGTAAAAAGGAAGGGACCTATCAGATAATTATCGAGCTTTTCAAAAACGGAAACATCCTGCTTGTAAGTCCAGAAAACAAAATCATTCTGCCTCTGATAAGACAGCAGTGGAAGACAAGGATTCTCAAAAGCAAACAGCCCTATCAACCTCCTCCAAGTCAAACAAATCCTTTGTATATTACTAAGCAAGATTTTTTTTCAAAACTTATTGATGAGCCAAAAGAACTCATCAAAGCACTTGCCTTAAACATCAACCTTGGTGGATACTATGCTGAGGAGCTGCTTAGACGTGTCGATATCAACAAAAAACAAATGAGCAATGATATTAATCAAACACAACTTGAGATGCTTTATGAGGCATTTGAGCAGATGCTGTCTGATTTTAAAAATAATTCATACAAAACAACGTTGATCATTGAAGATGAAAAGATAGTTGATGTCACACCTATTGCTCTACAAAATAATAAAAACATTCAAACAAAACTCTACGAAGGATTTTTTAGCACCGCTCTTGACTATTTGATAGAAGAACAAAAACCGCAACAGCATCATGAGCAGACAAGCAAAGAAGACGATCGTTTAGAGCAACTGAAACGTCAGCAAAATCAACAGCAGCAAAGTCTCAAGAGATTTGAAGAAAAAATTAAGGTAAAAAAAGAGCAAGGAGACCTTATCTATCTTCACTTCCAAACAGTGACAAAAATCCTTGAATTGATGCAAAAAATCTTAAAAAGTACCAACAAAACTGACCATATAGTTGGCTTTAAAGAGCAGTTTCCTTTTGTAAAAAAAATTGATCTTGATTCAAGAAAGATTGTCGTTGAGCTTACCGACATAAAAAATGTACCAAATATCTTAGAACTTGACCTTACAAAAAGTGCAGCAGACAACGCAAACAAAGCCTATCAGATTGCAAAAAAGCATCAGGAAAAACTCAACGGCGCAAAAAAAGCACTCAACAAAACTCAAAAACTGATTCAACAACAAGAACAAGACATACAAGAGTTAAAGAAAACACAAAGTGAAGAAGTAAAAAAAACAAAGCATAAAAAAACACATTGGTTTGAACATTATCGTTGGTTTATTACAAGTAATGGAAATCTCTGTATTGGCGGAAGAGATGTAAAGACAAACGAATCAGCAGTCAAAAAATATCTCCAAGCAAAGGACAGATATGCACATGCAGACATTCATGGTGCTCCAAGTGTTGTTTTAAAAAATTCTGATCCTCAAGGGCAGATGCTCCAAATAGATGAGCAGAGTCTAACAGAAGCTTGTGAATTTGCTGCCTCCTATAGCAGGGCATGGAATCAATTTGCTGAGACGCAGGCATATTGGGTCAATCCTGAACAGGTCAGCCAGACCGCGCAGAGTGGGGAATATGTACCACGTGGTGCCTTCATCATTCGGGGCAAACGTAACTATCAAAAATGCGCTATGGAGCTCTCAATTGGAATTGCAACTCTAGATGAAGAAACTAAAATCATGGCAGGTCCAACAAATGCTATACAAAAACACTGCACCAGATATATTACACTAAAGCCTGGGCCAACAAAAAAAGCAGACATCTCAAAAAAGATCTCGCAAATTTTCAACATCCCAACAGAGATTATTGATCGAGCGTTGCCTACTGGTGGCTGTAGTATAGTTAATACTCATAATATCAAAGATGAGGAGGAAAAGTCCAAATGAAGATTACAAAGCAGGATGCAAAAAACGGCCTCATCAGTGTCATCCCTGAGAATCTAGATGACATTTGGCATCTTCACAATATTATACAAGAAGGTGACCTTGTCACCGGCCTTACCTATCGGACTGCAGAAAAAAAAGCCGATGAGGAAGCAAGATCAAAAAAAGCAGACAAAAAACCAATGGTGCTTGGAATAAGAGTTGAAAAAGTCGCTTTTCATGAATTCAGTGATCGTCTTCGCATCCAGGGAACAATCGAAGAAGGACCTCAGGATCTTGGATCGCATCACACACTCAATATTTCTGCAGAGGACCACAACTATATCACGATTAAAAAAGAGGAGTGGAAAGCTCATCATCTTCAAAGAATAAAAGAAGCAGTTGACCAGAGCAGCAAACCTCATGTTGTCTTTGTCAGTCTTGATGAAGACACCGCAACTATTGCAATCCTTCATCAAAGTGGATTGCAAAAAATTGCTGATGTGGAAAGTCATCGCAGTGGAAAGATGTACGATAGTAGTGATGTGAGTTCTACATATTTTGGTGAGATAATCAGTGTATTAAAACCATTCATAGTACCTGAAGAACCATGTCCTCTTGTCATTCTTGGACCTGGTTTCACGCGAGAACATTTTAGCAATTATGGAAAAGAAAAACAACCAGATCTTTTTTCAAAACAGCATCTTATTGCAACAGGTAATGCTGGCTTAAATGGCATTCAGGAAGCACTTAAGATGGGTCTTGCCGACCAGATTGTAAAAGACAATCGTGTAGCACTTGAAACCCAACACATAAACTCTCTTATGGAAGAAATTAAAAAAGATGGTCTTGCAACCTATGGATTTGACCAAGTCAAAGCTGCTCTTAATACTGGTGCAGTAGAACGACTTCTCATAAGCGATCAACATGCAAAGACAAAAGATGGAGAACATCTCCTGGATCTTGCACAAAAAACTCATAGTAACTGGACAATCATAAACACTCAACATGAGACCGGTAAAGCCTTCCAGGGTATGGGTGGCATTGCAGCGTTACTTAGATTTAAGATAAGTAACTAAAAAAGAGAAAAAAATCCAGGGTGTACCTGGAATAATAAATGTAACTGTTCTTAGATATAGCGAGCACAGCCCGTATTGATAATCATCGACATATATGGTATATCGCCATCGTTGCCGCCATCACCAGAGGAACCGGTTTCAGTCATATCATCGTCATCATCGATTTGTTCAACTAATTCATAATCATAATATGTGTAGCTAACAGAGACGGTGAAATGATCTTTTATGAGTTTTTCAAGGATTCTGAAACCAAAGTAGCCACTTACCTTCAAACTAGCATCAACAACAAATTCTCCATTCTTCCAGTTGGAGTTGTAACGGCTTTTAAGAATGTCCATTGCATCAGCACGGCTTTCTGCCTCAATTGTTGGAACGCTAATCTTTGAGTTGATTCCAGTATACGATATTGTGTAATTACCTGCGCCCTGAATGGAGCAGTCTTCGTTCATATCGCCAGAGGGATCTGTGACAGTTGCATAGAACTTATCATTGAAGAATATCCATAATTTGATGTTGTCTGTATAGTCAATTTTTATCTCAACATCTTTGATATTGTCAATAGCCCCAAGATTGATGGTTGCAGATCCAGAGCCCCATTTACTAAACAGGCTGTTTTTTATCTCAAAAGTCTCTTCGGCAATAGTGCCTTCTTTAACTGTTGACTGAATTTCAAAAACAGAGTAGTCTGAATCACTTGAGTCATCAATCGTTATCTCTTCTACTTCTGGAGGAGAGTACATTGCAATACCAACACCGGCAATAATTATTATAGCTACTGCAGCAATGATGATATACTGGTCGTTCTTCTTTAATTTCATAATGCTCACCAGGTAGTATCAGGTAACCTGTATACTGATAGTATGTTTAGGGCTTTATTAAATTTTTCCTACAATTATAAATATAGTCATATGAGAAAAACCAACGAGAACATCATAATGTTTGAGCGCCAAGAAGTGGGATGTTAAAGCCACATTTTCCACAGCGAGAATCAACAAGCTGATGGACAATTGTTTTGTAGCCATGACGTTCAATGAGAATGGAACCACAATTTGGGCAGATGGTATCTTCAGATCCTGATTCTAAAACATTACCGATGTAAACATAATGTAGGCCCGTATTTCTGGCGATATCTGCTGCTTTTTTCAATTTTCCAAGGGGCGTAGGTGGAACATCGCGCATCTTGCCATCTGGATGAAAAGCAGTAAAATGTATCGGCACATCAACACCCAATTCATTTTTTACCCAGAAACAAAATTTCTCAAGTTCTTCTGTATTATCATTTTTGCCTGGGATTATGAGATATGTCAACTCAACGTGAACATCTTTTTTGTGCGCAATGCTAATTGTTTCTAATACTGGCTGCAGATGGCCGCCACATACTTCATGATAAAAGCAATCCGAAAATGCTTTGACATCGATATTTGCTGCATCCAAAAAGCAGCATAATTCTTCCCATGGCTTTGATTCAACATACCCATTGCTGACAACTGAAGTATATAGTCCTGCATCCTTTGCTAGTCTCAGTGTGTCTATGACAAACTCCATCCAGACCGTCGGCTCATTATAGGTAAAAGCAACACCTCTACATCCACTGGCTTTTGCTATTCTTACAACAGAGTCTGGCATCATGCGATTAAACCTGCCAAGTTCTGGATCTCCTCTTGAAAGGCTCCAATTCTGGCAATGCTGGCAAAAAAGATTACATCCAACTGTTCCAACACTTAAGACTTTTGAACCAGGATACACATGAAAGAGTGGCTTTTTTTCAATGGGATCTTCAGATACTGCCGCACACATCCCGTAGATAAGAGAGCGTAGCACTCCATCCTCATTTATCCTCACGCCACATTTGCCTTTCTCATTTGGAGCTAGCTTACATCGATGAGGGCAGAGTCTGCATTGTGTTTTCATGTATCCTGCTTGTTGCCAAAAACGAGCTTCAACACTCATAACAGTCGCACAACAAAAGAGACGCTAAAAAATTTGTGCATAAATAAAAAATAAGAAAAATTATCCCAAGACGAGTCCTTTTTGATTAAACAGAAAACCAAAGCTAGGATATCTATCTGTTATCTGCGGTTCCATCCCATCGTAATCCTCAAAGACTTCATCGTTTCTAAGTCTCCAACATGCATAGAAAAATGCTTCTTCAACAGAGACTACACCGTCCTTTTTACGATCAAGAATTGTCTGACGGCCCATATTAAGAAGTCCTGGGACAAAACCATCAGCATCGCCAGTGGTTAGTCCTTCAAACCAGAGAAGTGAAAACAATGGTCCTTGGGTGGTACTGGCATATCCTGGACGATATTTACTTGCACCAGTCATCACGACACGGCCTATACGAGGTACACCTGATTTCATCAAAATTGAGGTGGGAATGCCATAGATAGTCTTATCGGCAAATCCTCCGCTAAAACATGCATCGACAATAATTGTTGTTTCCTTTGATTTTAACGTGGAGAGTTTTTCACCAAGTTCTTCATCAGAGATTAAATCGTCCCATAAGAAAAGCATACTACTTTCAAGCAATTTTCCACCAAACATTGGATCCTCTAAATTGCCATATCCATGATTAAACATCCAGATGAATACTTCGCTGTCTGGGTCCATATTGGATTGGTCCACTACATAATCTATGACATCATCAACCATCTCAGCAGTTGCACCGCCATAGGTCACATCGTATTCATGAGGGCGCATTTGAAGTGTACTGATTGGCTCTCCATAGCCATTATCTGCTCGAAGCCATCCATCATCAAACAAGATGAAGATATTTGATGTTGGGTAGCCGCAGTCTTCAATGAGATATTTTGCCATACGTTCTGCAAGAACTAACCCACCATTTCCAAGTTTTTCTTCATCATTTTCTGGGAAATTACCTGTTGCAACAAATACTGCAAACTTAGCTGCACTTGAATCGACGACATCAGGATTATCTAGATAGACGCGAAGAGAAATCTGCTCAGAATTTTTTCCTTGATCATCAACTGCCCTAACAGAGATATTATACATTCTTTCGTCTTCAAGTCCAAAAGTGTTCCATGAGTAACTCCAAAGAGTTGTTCCTGATGCTGCTACCCATGGTTCATCATCAATGCTGACTTCTACCTTGCTAAGGGTTTGGTTTCCATCAGGATCCCACGCTGTTCCGCAGATAGTTACGATGTTTAATACGGTCCTATCATTTAGGGGATGATCCAAAACTATAAGTGGCGCTCTATTGCCATTGACTACATCCTCACCGATACATCCTGAAAATATGAGAGTAAGGAAACTTACAGACAATAACAACGGCAATACTTTCTTCCTCAACATGATTATAACAAAGTAGTTTTTATAAAAACAACTATAAAATACTTATTGAACACCTCGTATCTATCTTAGGCTCCAACAAAAGATTAAACTTAGAAGTAAGTATACCCTCAATCAAAGCGAGGCAAAATCAGATGACTAAACCTATGACGTACTCTGAAGCAGGCGTTGACATCTTCAAAGAGGAAAACGCAATTAAAAGCATCCTGAAAAACAACATGATGCCTCGTAAGGATGGGATTGGAAAACCTCTTGGTGGCCATTATGCTGGAATGATAGAGTTTGGTGATTTTGCACTTGTTCTCTGTACTGATGGGGTGGGCAGTAAAGTTGAGATTGCAAAGCAGATAAACAAATACGATACGGTGGGAATCGACTGTATCGCAATGAATGTCAACGATGCTATCTGTATGGGTGCAGAACCTCTTGCCTTTGTTGATTATCTTGCAATTGAAGATCCAAAGCCAGAGATGACTGAGCAGATTGGAAAGGGTCTTGCAAAAGGAGCGGAATTATCAAACATCAACATCATCGGTGGTGAAACTGCAAGTCTTCCTGAGTTAATCAATGGTTTTGATCTTGCTGGAACCTGCCTTGCATACGTCAAAAAATCAGAGATAATCACCGGTGAGCATATTGTAGAAGGAGACGTCATCATCGGGCTTTCAAGCAGTGGCATTCATAGCAATGGTTATACTCTTGCAAGAAAAGCCATTCAATCAGCAAATCTTTCTTACAACGAGCCTTATCCTGCAGAAGAATATAGGGAAAAAACTGTTGGGGAAGTGATGCTTACTCCTACAGTTATCTATGTCAAAGAAATCCTCGAACTCATCAAACAAGTCCGTGTAAAAGGTCTCTCCCACATCACTGGAGGTGGTCTTAGGAATATTATGCGACTCAATGACAAGGTATGCTATGAAATCACTAATCCGCTACCTGTACCACATATCTTTAAACTTATCCAAGAGAAAGGAAATATTGCTGATGAGGAGATGTATCAGACCTTCAATATGGGAATGGGCTTTGTCGTCATTGTTGCTGAATCTGATGCAAAAAAGGCTCTTGACATATTGCGCAAATACAGCCCAACTAAAAGCCAAATTGTTGGATCTATCGTTAAAGGAGCTGGAGTTGTTCATAAGCCTCTGAATCTTCATTACTAAGAGAAAAAAATATTACAATGCCTCTCTTTGGTAAATCAATGAAAGTCCTTGATCGGTGACTCTGAGGTATTTGAAGCGTCCTTCTTTTGTTGCATGAATCAAATGCATGAGTCTGAGTTCATCAAGTCTCTTTTGAGCAGTCACTTTACTGATTTTAAAATGTTCACACACATCTTTTTGGGCGACTTTATCACCAATTTTATTTTGACTCTCGATAAATAGTAGGATGTCAAAGACTTCTTCATCAAGAACAATGTCTTCTGAAGATTTTGCAGGAAGAAGTAAAAATTCTTCCTCTAAGAATCCTTGTTGAGCAAGCGAAAGAACATCAGGATTTAGCCTCAGCAAAAGTAAGGAATTATTTTTCTGAATGAAAGCATTGAGTCGATACAACATTTGAAGTGTCTCTTCAAAAGAAAAACGGATGATGAAATAATCAAGTCTGTCTATGAGAACTATCGTTTTTTTGGATCCTTTAATAAAATCAGCGACTGTTTGATACAATTCTTGAAGAGAAGAAATAGTGTTGTCTCCATCTTCTTTTTCAAGGAGAATCCTAATTTTTGAGGTATCTAAATGGCGCTCATCAATGCGGTTTGTATCTCTGCTAATGAGCAATCCAACCCTGCCATCGTGAAGTAATCCTGAAAAAAGATTCAACGACATCTCAATATTTTTATCAAAGATGATATAGCTTGACCCGACAACCAATTTACTATGAATTTGTTGAGAAAAAGTGATATCTTGACAGATGAAAATTGCATCGGTTTTTTTATTGTTTGCTTCTAAAAAGGAAACAGATGGTTTCCAGAGTCTTTTTTCTCCTTTTCGTGTTGAAATTATGATATTTTGAAGAGAGGTGTTTTCGCCGGTTCGTTTTTTTTCTAAAAAATCTACAATTGTAGACGTGTTTTCAAAAACATCAAGTGTCTTTATGGATTTACCGAAAACTTGTCGCGAACCAAAATGTGAGATATGTTCTGCAGTAGAATTCCACAACATCACATTATTTTCACTATCAACGCTAAAAACAATCTCATTGACTCCATTGACCATATCCTCCAGATATTTTTTTTGTTTAGAAATTTCAGCTTTATCCTCTTCTCTTTGGCTTACATCCCTTGAGTTTATGATGATGCCATTAAAAGCTGGGTTTTTGAGTTGATTTGAAAAACTCGACTCTAAATATCGATAGTTTCCCCATACATCTTTTATCCGATAGACAAGGGATTCATGGCAGCTTGGATCATCGAGTACTCGTTTGAAAAAACGGATTGCTTCGTCTTTATCCTCCGGGTGAAGATTTTCAAAAATACTTTGATTACGTCTTTTATTTGGATTATTACCCAAAATCCGCTCAAGTGAAGCGCTTGAAAACTTAATCGTCCCCTTACTATCAACAACAGTAAAAATATCATTTGAAAACTCAATGAGCGAGAGGAAAAATTCCTCTTTTGCCTTAAGGCGCATTTCTTCTTCTTCTTTTTTCTCTGTGATATCTCGTGCCATCAACACGAGATAAGGAGCATTGCCATCTGTATCAATTATTGGAAAAATGGAGTTTGAAAAGATTTTTTTATCTCTCTTATCTAACCAATAAACCGGTTTTTTATTTTTTAAAGCCCTCTGAGCATACTGCTTTCGATGTTTTATTATAGATTGATCTTGAAATATTTTTTCAACAGGGAGGCCAATCATATCTTTTTTAGATAAGCCAATACTCTTTGAGAAAAATTCATTGGCTGCAACTATTGACAGATTCTTATCGGATTTAACAACTAGGAGCAGATGCGGTATTGAATCGATGAGTTTTTTAAAAAAAGGAAGGACTGTTCCGCCCTCAATAAGTGACCTTGAAAAACCATATTTTTTAAATTCTTCTTCACTCAAACTACTCTCTTTTTTAGCCATATTACGACATACACACAATAATAAACACTATATAATTTTTTTAGAACGTGAAATTTGCAAATAAAAAACAATAAAAACTGAGAGTTTACAATGTTTTAGCAAGTAGAAGAATTCCCACTATTACAGGCTGATGTATCACATATATCCAAAGTGAGTTTCTACCAAGCCAACAAAAGAAACTAAAAAATTTATTTGAAGGATGTACATTCAAAGTAAAGCCTCTCTTACCCCCGGGATACAAAAGAGCACCGAGAAAAAGGCCTAAGCATACTACACCAAACCAAGGTAAGAGTGGAAAAAAATCAAGAGAACAAAATCCAGGATATCTCAACCCCAACCAAAAGAAAAGCCTGGACGAAACAGTAAAAGAATCAACAACAAATCCAAGTCCAATGAAGAGACCTGTAAGAAGAGCGCAAAGCTTTTTTCGCCCAACCAAAAAAATCCCTAATATGAGACAGAGGCCAATGCAATGAAGCACCCCAAATTTGACAAAACATCCCGGTGCCCATAGCCAGGTAGCTAAAGAAACCCCAAAGCCGACTACCAGTAAAAAAAAACCACGACGAACGCCCCAGATCAGTCGTTTTTTTACTCCAAATTTTTGATCAAGACGCATGCCGCCAATGGAAAGAGAAACTCCAACAAGCAGTAAAAACAGACCACCAATAGAGTACAAAAAGATCATCATCCACCACTCTCTAAGCGGCAAGTCAACAATGCCTAAAAAATCCAAGTCAAACAAAATATGATAGATAATCATCTCAATGATTGCAATCGATCGAAGAATATCAATCTCCCAAAAACGGGTCTTTGATTTATCTGACACAAAAGACCATACATAAAAACCAACATAAAAAACCATCTTAAAAACAAAGAAAGAGTAGCGGGGAATGGATTTGAACCATTGATCTACGGGTTATGGGCCCGTCGGGATTTCCTGACTACCCCACCCCGCTATATAAGATGAAGCATCCTCCCATTATACCAACATCGCATTTAAACCTTATTGAAGGATAAAAGACAGTGTATGTTTTTACTCCATAACTCCGCGAAGAACAAACAAGAAAAACGCCATGCAGGCACTCAAGCAAAGTGAACCAAGTGTACCGAAAAGAAGCCCTAGCATTGGGAAGAGATAATGAAGAGAAACTGCAAAAGTTGCAACAGTAAAGCTTCCAAAGACCATGGATTTTGCCATTCCTGCAACAAATTTTTCATCATGGTCTAACACGCAGATGATCATTGTTGATAGAAAAATTGCTGGAAAAACAGAGAATAGTCCACTTATGACTTCACCAACATTAGAGAGAAGAACTGCAATCATGACAACGGTTCCAGCAAGAATCCCTCGAGAAGCAATCTTTCTTTTCGAATAGGTCATGCGACGCCCCGCAACCGACTCTGTTTTTTTCACTCGCTCTAAGACTCCAAAAGCAATCGCATATGCTGCGACAAAGACAACCATAGACGCCCAAATAGATGGGACACCGACAAGATACAAAACTAAAGAACCAGCCGCCCACCAGAGTAAGGAGCCCGTCAGTGCAACAATGCCCCCTCGTTTTGCAAGCATGGAAAACACAAACAAAAACAAAATGTTTATTCCCATCTCTGCTGGAACAACAACAATTGCTCTTGAGGCAAAATCAACACCCTGAGTAAGACCAATGAAAACATAGGCAACTGTGATTGCTGATGGAAGAGTGCCAACAAGACCTCCTATTCTTGTACCAAATCGCTCAGCAACTGTTGTAATTACAATCACTACCGCAGCTGTAACTATGAAGGGTACAACAGTCTGCAGCAACAAGAGGTCCATATCTAAACGACAATAGCCATTTCCTATAAGAAGATATTCAACACTTAAGAAAAAAGACCCCCAAAGGGGTAAAAAGAGAAGAAGTCAGCCGGGAGGACTAAGGAGGGATGGGATGTAATTCTTTTAAGCCAGCCAGACTCCAAAGTAAAGAAGCATCACAGCCTTTTTAACCCTTTTTCGCAGGCATCTATACCACAGCATATGTAGTTACGCCAACACCCCAACACCCACAACACAATCACGTAAACAACACGCCCAAAACAAGGCTGAAAAAACACACAAACAATCGAGTTGTCTAACAGTAGTATCAAGAAAAGAAAAAACATTGTTTTTTACTCAATTTTTTTCTTAATTAAAAGGCTCCTGAAAACAACCTAGTTCAATAAAATTCCAATCATCAAAATCGCCCCAGCCATGGCTTCCATCAGAATAATCAAGCATCCGGTAGCAATAGCGGTAGTTCATGCAGCTTTTATAATTACCATACAGCCAAAAACCGATGCCAAAAATTGTCCTACTCTTTTGATTATCACAACCTGGCACATCTGAACCAAGGATGCCTAATCCATGTCCAAATTCATGCATCACTGCGCTTGCAAACGCAAGTTCAAAGCTACAGGGAGGCCATCCAGGTCCTGCTTTCTGCATAAGCGATTTACTTGAGACAATAAAACAGTTCCTTCCTTCCCTAACAGATCCTGAAAGAACTGACTCTCCTTGAAACGCATATCCTTTCAGGAGTCGTGGTCGATGGTCATAGGTCACAAGCCCCCAATGAAAGACGCCTCGTCGCCAATTCTGCTCATCGCCATGCAGGAAATAATCCGCATAGAGTGATTTATCATTGCTCATCCAACTGATTTGCTCAAATGGAATTAACTCGCCGCCACCCATACATCCATCATCGATATGGTAGACAATGTTTCTTCGATGAAATGGCTCAACTAACATTTCCTTGCTTTGTTCAGGCATAAAATATCCTTCACCGTCCGGGCCTTTTTGCATTTGATCTAGTTCAAGGAAAATGTCGTCTCTATAGGGGTCACTACCCCATTGAGCGGTCATAAATTCTTCAACATTGTTAAGCCCATCATCATCTAAATCTAAGATGCTGTGATCTTCAAAAACAAACGGATCAAAACCAAAGCGATATTCCCACCACAAGGGAACACCATCCCCATCATCATCTCTAAGACTGTCATCAAAACAGGGATTTGTTCCTAAGAGCTCTTGTTCGGCCCAGTCTGGGACTCCATCGCCATCACATTCATCAACGTAGATATCAAAGAAGAGTTCGACATCTCCTTCACATCTATTCAAGCTTCCGTCATCACAGCCATTAAGTCGACCAACTCCACTCATATCACCAAGAAAATCTTCGCCACTCCATAGGCCAGTGCGTACATCAAATTCAACGACTGCAGCGCCTATGCCATTGTCTGCATCAAGATCCAACATTACCTCAGTATGTTGCTCATCTAAAACAAAAGCTTCAAACACAACAGTAACGTGATCCAAAGAGACAGGGATTGTGCAAGTAAGATTGACATCTACGGCCCGCACGGATTCAAATATTTCTGAGGTAAATACCGACTCTCCTGCTGTTAGTCGTACAAAAGCATCAAAGCGTTCATATGTTTCAGTTTCCTCTAAGAATCTAAGGACACCGACATCAATTATGATATTGGTGTTTTGCTTGCCTAAAGTAGACGTACTTTGCCAATTGATTGCATAGGCGTTGCTTGTCGATAAAAGCACAACTAAAAAAACTGCTATAGCTATTTTTTTCATCTATCTCTCCCCCCATCTACCAGATCTGGTGGTTGAAACTGTGACAATCTAAGCTCAGACCAATCATCAAAATCTCCCCATCCATGAGAACCATCTGAATAATCCATAATCCGGTAGCAGTATCGATAATTCATGCAACTTACATAGTTACCATATACCCACCAACCTATGCCAAAAAAGCTTCTACTGAATTGATTATCGCATCCTTTTGGGTGACCGATATAGATGCCCATGGTATGCCCTAATTCATGCATGATAACACTTGCGTATGTAAGGTTACGTTTGAAGGGAAGATACCAAGCAGAGGATTTGTGCTCCAATGCTTTTGTTGAGAGTACAAAAGAATTTAGTCCTTGCAAAAATCCTCCTTCCTCTCCTGCAAATTCAAGGCCAGTGATAGGAAAGTGGGAATATGAAATCAATGCATATCTAAAAACTCCTCGGCGCCAGTTCTCTTCATCGCCATGTAAGAAATAGTCTTTGTAATATTGCTTTTCTTCGCCAAGATGTATGACATCAACAAAAGGTATTGTCTCTCCTCCCCCCATACATCCATCATCAAGGTGAAACACGATATTTCTTTTGGCATATGCTTCATGAAGCATGATCTTTGATTCTTGTGGGACTCTGCATCCTTCTCCATTAGGTCCTATCTGCATCTCATCAAGTTCAACAAAAAGATCGGATCGGTAGGGATCGCTATGCCAGTCGGCCATCATGTATTCTTCTAAATTGTTTAATCCGTCATGCTCTGGGTCTAGGCGGGCGTGGTCTTCATATACAAAAGGATCAAAACCAAAGCGATACTCCCACCACAATGGGATGCCATCTCCGTCATCATCACGAAGACTGTCATCTGTGTTTTTATCAGTCCCAAGTAGTGATTCAGCGCTTTGGGGAAGATGGTCGCCGTCTTCATCTTCAACCCAGATATCAAAGCATAATTGGGCATCGTATTCAGAGACATAATAACTGCCATCATCACATCCATTAAGGCGCCCTAGGCCACTAGAATCACCCAGAGTGTCATCTCCAGACCAACGACCAGTGTTTGTATTAAAAACGATAGTAACTATTCCTGAGCCTTGCTCCGAATCTAAGTCACAATATCCTGTGAAATTTTCATCATCAACTAACATAGAAAAGCTTAGCGTGATTTCTTCTTGTTCTGCATCTGCTCGTAGACTTGCTTGAGCGACATTGGTTTGGTTCCTTGATGAAAAATAACCAAAGACGATTCCAAGAGTATCAAAGCATAAAGCAAAACTTGGAGTGTTTCTTGTTTCTATTTCTTCAAGATATCGAAAATCGTACCAAACTATTCGGATTTCCACATCATCTTCTGCAGATGAACTCGGCATTCCAATCATTGTAACTATAAGTAAAAGTGTGAGAAGAATACTCAAAGGCTTGACCCAAAACATCAAGGTCACATATGAGACGAACATAAATAATAAAGTTTCGCATTCATCGAATAAAAATCATCAAATAATACTCATTTTCTCAAGGGAAAACAATAATTAGGCCTCACTCCATCAATCCTAGTATATGATGAACGAACCTTTTCTGAGCTTTGTAAAAAGCGATGATGAAGATCTTGAGTGCTGATTATGCTAACAAGCCGATATGTGGTGCAAGCATGTCGGCTACGCGCTCAAGAAAGTGTTTATCTTCTGTTTTAAATGCTGCGACAACATCAGAGTCGATGTCTATTTCTCCAAGGACTTTGCCAGTTTTATCTTTTATTGGAACTACTATCTCAGAAACAGTTGATAAGAAGCAGGCAAGATAACGATCATCTTCATGGACATTATCGACGATTTCTGTCTTGCCTGTTGCTGCTGCTGCACCACAAACGCCGTCTCCTATTGGGATTGTGACATGTTCTGTCTCTTCTGGGCCAGACCAAGGACCTAAGTTAAGCATCTCTCCTTCCACGACATAGATGCCGACCCAGCTGTAGTGTAAAAAGTTCTTTTGTAAAAATTCAACAACCTCATTTAAACACTCTTTTGTTTCTTTGTTACAAATCTGCTCTATTTTTTTTAAAGCTACTTCAAAGTCCATGGGGTTCACCAGAATCAAAAGTCATACAATGACTTCTGGGCATCCTGTGTAGGATTTTTACTTACTAAAACATTCTGATTGTCTTCAGAAGGCAGTTCAAGGCTCCCATATTGCCCTCCTCCTCCTGGATGCATGATGACTTGTCCTTTTCTAAAAGCAACGATTGCTTCAACAATTGCAGGGGCCGTTACTTGGCTAAGTTTTTCTTCTTCTGCTTCGAGTAAGACAGAAATTTCTGATCCAAATGCCTCAACGAGTTCAGACCATCGTTTTGAAACTGATTGGGCAAAAACTGACTTGACGCCTAGTGCAAGAGCAATGATTTCTGCAAGTGGTATGAGGTGAATGTAGTGTGGACGAAATGCTGGTGTATGGGGTTTTTCCCATGTTGCAAGCTCATCAGTTCGGTCTTTTACTCCCTTTTTAATACGTTTTCCACATCTGCATTTCCATTTTCGAGAGACTGCTTCTGTTAGTGTATAGTGAGTAAAGCATGAGATGCATGCTGATTCATTGTATTTGCCTTCTTGTGGCGGGAGTCCGACATTAAGTATCATTTTATTTTTGTCATCTTCTCTAAGTAATGCCTTTTTTAACGACTTGAAGTTTATTTCTTCTAGCTCAAAACGATTGAATTCTCGCCCTAGTCTGACAGGATGTGGACTGTGGCAGTCTGAGTTTGAAAGAAAGCTAAGGCAGTTTAGCTCCTCAATTCTATCTGCATAGAGTGAATCTGCAGAAAGTCCTAATTCTAAGAAGGAGACATAGTCTGTGTTTTTTCCATAGCATTCTTGAAGAGAGTCAAAGCTTGCATAAAGGGCCGTCCAGGGGGTGAATGCATGTGCTGGACCGATAAGTGCTCCTACTTCTTTTGCAATTTCTGCAAGTTTTTCGCCGGATAGTGGTATCTTTGGTCTTCCGTCTGCTTTGAGTTTTTTTTCAGAGATTCCAAGGAGGTTTATACTATGTTCAACACTAGTCACACTTGGAAAGAGAAGAAGATGATGTACTCGTTTTTCTGCTTCAACTTCACAGGATAAGATGAATCGAATGCCTTCGAGCTCAAATGTCCCTTCATCTATCATATTGCAGCTATCAACAAGCTCTTTTCTCCAGACAGGATGTAGGCAGTCGCCACAACCAATGAGTCCTATGCCTTTTTTTGGCGCTTCAGCTGCAAGAGCTGCAATGGTCATCTTTTCACTTGTTGCTGCAGCAAAACGAGAATGTATATGAAGATCAGCATTGACTACAACCATTCATTTTCACCATCATTCTATGGGCATACTGAAGGAATCTTCTGATATGTTTAGGCTTCAAATATTGCTTGCCTCTTCATTTTTTCATCTGATCTTCTGCTTCAAAGAAATTCTCAGACGACATAAGAAGAAGTGCTCCGGCGACAATAAAAATGATTGCAGAGAGAATCAGCATCCATCCTCCGCTACCAAGACCCCATTGTAATGCGAGTGTTGATGATTCTCCAGCCGAGACTTCAAAGGCAAGTGAGGTGGAGCCTCCAAGTGGACTTGCACCAAGGGCTTCAAAGACTTCGGTGACTTCGTTTCCTCCAGATTCTATGAGGCCAAATGTCTGTGCAATCATGGGCAAGACGGCTATGATGATTATGACGGCTATTACTGGTATTGCAAAGTCTATGCCTCGGTGGATATATTTTCTCCCTGCTTTCCCTGTAAACCTCAGTCCAATTAAGCTCAGCATAAAAAATACAAGCCCTATGCCGATGAAAATCCAAAACGGCATGGCAAATCCTCCTATGGGAGTCAGACTGCCCGATCCATCTAGGAAGTTGACCATAAAGCCATTGACACCATCGATTCTGAGTAGATCGACCATGCCTCCTGTATCGTAGCCTGGTACACCAATATCAGCAGACATCACATACCAGGGATTGAAGAGTGCAAAAATTCCAACAAGTAGTGCAACGATGCAGAGGATGTTTCCGATGCTCTTTACATTCAATCCATCAATATAGAGTAAAGAAAGAATCCTTGGGCCGAGTCCTTCGGATTTGTATCTTTTAAATATTTTAAAGCCCGTCCAGGCTAAGCTGACAAGCGATATTGCTACAAAAATCCAGATGAAGTAGTAGACGAACCATTCGGCCAAAAAGAGATTACTTGATGCTTCAGAGAGGCTTTCTCCCCACATCAATGGAGCATTCCACATGGCAGAGTCTTCTCGATACATAGGTCCATATGGCCCAACCATTCCTCGTATTTCTTGTTCTATGCCATCGTATTGTCCCCATCGACCTGAAAAGCTCAGCCAATCTTGGGAGTCCAGAAGCTCAACGTCGTAGTCATCTGCTGTCAAAACTAATCCATTGTTGTTGACAATATCCATTGCAACACCAAGTGATCCCGAGTAGGGGCGAGCATAGTTTGCATGGCTTCCTCGGGAAACATAGACTTTTGCATGGTCGCCGGTCTTCTCGACTAAATCCCAAGAGAGTTTTTGTCCACTGTGGTGTTGACTGTAGTAGACTTCAGAGGGCGATCCTCCTTCAAGGACAACCATCACACATTCCCAATCGCCTTCATGGGTGTTGACTGATCCTGCGTTGAAGACATAGCACATCCAATATTGAATAACAGTACGGGATCCTTGGTCTGAAACATATGCATAGACGGTATATCCAATTGTATTCAAATCGCTTTGATATTTTGAAACAACACCGTTATTGTTCAAAGCACCGTTTGAATTATCTAAGTAATAATAGGAGTATTGCTCTGTCGTATAGCTAGCTAGATCTGAAGGTGTAGGGTTTTCTAGTATAGTTGACGAAGTTTCTGTATTGGTATCATAACTTTTTAGCGCTGAATTTGCTATGATGTATTCTGCTTCGACTGGATAGCATGTCTCTTCTCCTTCAAAAAATAAGATCGGAGCATATTGTTCCGCAAGATCGATATCTGCGGCACTACCATTGAGTGGCAGGAATAGAATCATTGAAAAAAGCATTATTAGTCCGATAAGTCCTACTTTCATCTTCTTCAAAAACTATACACTCTCCTGAGAGCGTAGATAGAAAACTTTGCTTATTAGATTTTCTTAGAAAAAGAGTGCAAAAGGCTGGCTTTCTACTATATATTATTACATAATATATAGTAAGCTTTATTAGTAACGCATAGATATCTGCTAACAACAACGCTAGGAAAACAAGGGATTGATGCAACCCAACATCAGACTCACATATAAGTTTTACCTATTAATAAGAGGCTTAAAATATGGCAGAAAAAGAGACTAACTCAGATAGCGGATACGATGCCAATAAAATCCAAGTCCTTGAGGGACTTGAAAGTGTTCGCAAGCGACCTGGAATGTATATTGGAAGCACTGATCTTCGAGGACTTCATCACCTTGTCTATGAAGTGGTAGACAACAGTATCGATGAAGCACTTGCTGGTTTTTGTACTCATGTTGAAGTGACGATTCATGCTGACAATAGTGTCACGGTTACAGATGATGGTCGTGGGATACCTGTTGATATAAATAAAAAGACAGGAAAGCCTGGTGTTGAAGTGGTTCTAGCAACCCTTCATGCGGGTGGAAAATTTAATAGTGATACCTACAAGGTCAGCGGTGGTCTGCATGGTGTGGGTGTCAGTGTTGTCAATGCTCTTTCAAAAAAACTTGACGTGACAATCAAGCGTGATGGGAAAATCCATCATCAGACGTTTAGTCAGGGAAAAACACAATCGCCTCTCACGGTAACAGGGGAGACAAACAAAGACGATACGGGGACAAGTATTACTTTTTGGCCAGATACAACTATTTTTGAGAGTGATAATTTTGATTTTAAAACAATTGCAACGCGTCTGCGGGAGATGGCGTTTCTTAATGCAGGTCTTGTCATCACCATAAAAGATGAACGTGATGGAAAAGAAGACCGTTTTAAGTATGATGGTGGTGTCAAAGAGTTTGTTGAGTTTATCAACAGCAACAAAAGTCCTCTCTATGAAGAACCCATCTATTTCCAAGGGGAAAAAGATGCTGTGCAGGTTGAAATTTCTATTCAATATACTGATGCCTACACTGAAAACGTCTTTACCTTTGTCAACAACATCAATACCCATGAAGGTGGGACTCATCTTTATGGCTTTAAGAGTGCTCTGACCAGGACTCTAAATGATTATGGTAGAAAAAACGACCTTCTTCCTCAGGAGAGTAGTTTGAGTGGAGAGGATAGTAGAGAGGGCATTACTGCTATCATAAGCTGTAAGGTGCCTGATCCTCAATTTGAAGGTCAGACGAAGACAAAACTTGGTAACAGTGAAGTAAAAGGTATTGTTGAGTCAATAACAAATGAAAAACTTGCAGAATATTTTGAAGAACATCCATCTGTTGCTCGCATTATTATCGATAAAGCCGTTCTTGCAACAAAGGCTAGAGAAGCTGCTAGAAAAGCTCGTGAGCTTACAAGAAGAAAAGGAATTCTTGAAAGCAGTGCTCTGCCAGGTAAACTTGCGGATTGTAGTAGTAGGGATCCGGCAAAAAGCGAACTATACATCGTCGAAGGCGACAGTGCCGGAGGCTCGGCTAAACAAGGAAGAAACCGTGAGTTTCAAGCTATTCTCCCGCTTCGTGGTAAGATTTTAAACGTTGAAAAAGCAAGGATGGAGAAGTTGCTTAAAAACAATGAGATTATTGCTCTTATCACTGCTATCGGTACTAGCCTTGGTGAAGAAGAATTCGACCTTGAAAAAGCTCGTTATCATAAAATCATCATTATGACTGATGCTGATGTTGATGGAGATCACATCCGTACACTTCTTCTCACGTTTTTCTTCCGTTATATGCGCCCTGTTGTTGAAGCAGGCTATCTATATATTGCTCAGCCGCCGCTCTACAAGATTACGAAAGGACGCACTGTGCTGTATGCCTATACTGAAAAAGAGAAGAGCCAAAAGTTAGAAGAAATCGGGTCGCACGGTGTTCATCTTCAACGCTATAAAGGTCTTGGAGAGATGAATCCAAATCAATTGTGGGAGACAACAATGGATCCTGAAAATCGGATGACACTTCAGGTGACAATTGAAGATGCTGTTGAAGCAGATAGGCTTTTTACTTTGCTTATGGGAGAAAAAGTCGAACCCAGAAGAGAATTCATCGAAGAACATGCTAAGGAGGTTGTCAATCTCGACATCTGAACTTGGAGGTATGAAGAATGGATGAAGACACAAACACCGGACAACAAGTCTATATTCGCGATATTGAATCTGAGATGAAGCGAGCATTCATCGATTATTCTATGAGTGTCATCACTGGTCGAGCAATCCCTGATGTTCGTGATGGTCTAAAACCGGTTCATCGTAGGATATTGTATGCTATGAATGAGCTGAGTATCACTCATGATAAACCATATAAGAAAAGCGCAAGGATTGTGGGAGAGGTCCTTGGTAAATATCACCCTCATGGTGATCAGGCAGTCTATGATGCGCTTGTCCGTATGGCTCAGACGTTTAGTCTGCGTTATCCGTTGATTGATGGGCAGGGAAATTTTGGCTCGGTTGATGGCGATAGTGCTGCTGCGATGCGTTATACCGAAGCACGTATGGGTAAAATCACTAAATTGATGCTTCAGGATATTGAAAAAGATACGATTTCTTGGACGGATAATTTTGATGGTTCGCTTAAGGAGCCTATTGTTTTACCTTCTGTTCTGCCAAGTCTTTTGATCAATGGGTCAAGTGGTATTGCTGTTGGTATGGCAACAAACATGCCGCCCCATAATATTTCTGAGGTGATTGATGGAACGATTGCCTACATTGAGAATCCGCAGATTGAACTTCCTGAGTTGATGCAGTATATTTCTGGTCCTGATTTTCCAACAAGTGGCCTTATTTATGGTCGTGGTGGGATTCTTTCTGCCTATAGTACGGGGAAAGGTAAAGTCCATGTGCGGGCTCGAGCAGAAATTGAGGAAGCAAACAATAGAAAGAAAATCATTGTAACAGAGATTCCTTATATGGTCAATAAGAGTAAGCTTCTGCAAAATATTGCTGAGCTTGTCAAAGATAAGAGAATCGAAGGCATCAGTGATCTTAGAGATGAGAGCGACCGAGATGGTATGCGTATTGTAATTGAACTCAAACGTGATGCTATTGAAGATGTTGTTTTGAGTCATTTGTATAAGCATACGGAGATGCAGACGACCTTTGGAATCAACAATCTTGCAATTGTCAATGGTGAGCCTAAGATTCTCACATTAAAAGAGATGCTGTACCATCATGTGGAGTTCCGTGTTGAAGTAATCACAAAGAGAACCGAATATCTTCTCGCTAAAGCCCAAGAAAAAATGCATATCCTTGAGGGATTCATGCTTGCTCTTGAGAATCTTGATGAGGTAATAAGCATCATTAGAGCAAGTAAGAATGCTGAGGAGGCTCGTGATGCTCTTATGCAGCGTTTTTCGTTTTCTGAGCAGCAGGCAAAAGCGATTCTTGATATGCGTCTGCATCGCCTTACTGGTATGGAGATTGAAAAGGTTCAGCAGGATTACAATGAGACGAAAGCTCTCATTGAAGAGTATGAGTTGCTTCTTTCTTCACGCGATAACATCCTTGAAGAAGTCAAACGAGAGCTTCTTGAAATCAGAGACAACTTTGGTGATGAGCGTCGAACAGAGATTGTTGATGGAGTAATCGATATTGAAACTGAAGATCTTATTCCTGAAGAAGATGTAGTTATCACCATTACTGATTCAGGCTATATCAAACGAACAACTGTTGATACCTACAGGATTCAAAAGCGCGGTGGAAAAGGTCTTATCGGTATGAAGACCAAAGAAGAAGACCTTGTCAAGGAGTGCTTCATGACGAGTACCCATGACTACATTATGTTTTTTACCAATCATGGAAGGACGTATTGGTTGAAGGGCTATCAGATTCCGGAAAGAGAGAGGTATAGTAAGGGTAAAGCAATAATCAATCTGCTCCCGCGTCTTGAGCCGGGCGAATATGTTGAGACTGCAATTCCTATCCATGAGTATGATGATCTGCATTATCTGGTCTTTGCAACGAAGAATGGTACCGTCAAAAAAACGGTTCTTTCTGCCTACAGCAATGTCCGTGTGACTGGTGTTCGCGCAATTATTCTTGAAGAGGGAGATGAACTCATCAATGTGCAGCTTAGTGATGGCAATCAAACCATCATGGTTGCTTCTGCTGGAGGGCAAGCTTGTAAATTCCATGAAGAGGAGATTAGATCTACTGGTAGAAACAGCAGAGGAGTTCGTGGAATACGATTAAACAAAGGCGATAGGGTTGTTGCAATGTCTGTTATCAATCAGGAAGAGCCGATTCTTACAATCACTGAGAATGGCTATGGGAAACGATCTCCTGTTGAAGACTATCGTCAGACGCATCGTGGCGGTAAAGGTGTAAAAACTATTGTGACAAACGAGCGTAATGGTAGTGTCATCTTTGTTCATCAGGTAAGCAATGATTACAATATCATTTTGACAACGCAGATGGGCATGATTGTGCGTATCCCTGTTGAGGAAATCAAGATTCAGGGTAGAAACACAATGGGCGTTCGTGTGATGAGACTCAATGATGATGATAGTGTAGTCAGTGTCACAAAAATTTTTGGTGAAGAAGAGAGCTCTTGTGATGTGCAATCAGAAGAAGTTGATCAAGACTCAAATCCTGAGGATGAAAACTAATTTTTTTTCTCCTCATTTTTTTCTTCTTTTGAATCTGAGCCTTCTTTGTTTTTCATTTGTTTTTTTGCCATTGAACATTCTGGGTTGAGGCAGAATTCCCATGGTCGTTTTTTGCCTTTGCTTCGGACGAGGACGATTGGTGAGTCGCACTCTGTGCAGGTCTTATCTGTTGGTGTGAGATTGCCATATTGGGGCAGTGAGTAGGTGTTTTTGCAGTTTGGAAATCCTGTGCAGCCAACAAAGCGTTTTCCTCGTCTTGAGTGTCTGATAATGAGTGCTTTTCCGCATTTTGGGCAGTTGCCAACAGTGTTTTGTTCGACATGGGCTTTGGTGATGCTCTCTCGGATTTTTTCTTTGTCTTTTTCCAGTTCTATCATGACTTTTTTTAGCATTTTTCTTGAGTCTTCAACTGTTTCATCAAACGTCTTTTTTCCATCTGCGATTAAATCCATGTCTTCTTCAAGTGTTGCTGTCATCTCTGGTTTGACGACATCGGTGTTTTGCATGGCATCGATGACTGCAATAGCAGTTGATGTTGCAATGGGTGGAGAACTTGTGATATAGTGTCTGCTGTAGAGTTTGTTGATGATCTCATGGCGTGTTGATTTTGTTCCTAGTGAGAGTTTTTCCATGAGGCCGACTAGTGATCCTTGTGTGTATCGTTTTGGTGGCTTGGTTTGGTCTTTTTTGAAATCGATTTCTTTTACGTCGACAAGTTCACCTTTGGTAAGTTGTGGTATGGGATTGTCGTTCTTTTTTGCGTAGTAGTAGATGTCTTTCCAGTTTGCTTCGATGAGTCGGTAGCCGTTTGCTTTGAAGTGTTCGCCTTTGATGTCTACGGTCACATTTGAGGTTTCGGAGAGAGCGTCTTGTGCAAGTGTTGCAAGAAAGCGTCTGCAGACTAGCTCATATATCTTCATCTGAGGCCCTGCAAGCTTCTTTTGTGGCACATCGACAGGATGGATAGGCGGATGGTCTGTTGTCTCTTTTTTTCCGCGTGTAGGCGTTTTCCTGCCTTTTTCCATCACCATCATTGCTTCTTTTGAGAATGGTGAAGCAGCAAGTTTTGTCACAATTTCTTTGATGTCTAAGGATTTTGGATAAACGGTGTTGTCGGTACGTGGATAGGAGATGATTCCGTCCATGTAGAGTTCTTCGGCAAGAGACATGGCTTTGCTTGCAGAAATCCCTAGATTGGATGCTGCTTGTAAGAAGAGTGTTGTGCTAAAGGGCGTTGGTGGGGTCTCTTTTTTCTTTGATGAGTTGAGTTCTTTTACTTGTGCTTGTTTTGCGTCTTTTACTTTTTCATAGACTGCTTTTGCTTTTGCTTCGTCGGTGAATTTCTTTTTGATGTGTAGGGCATCAAAATCGATTTTTTCTTTAGTCAGTTTTGCAGTTATCTTCCAAAAGGGTTCCGGGACAAAAGATTTGATTTCTTTTTCTCGTTCAACTAATATTGCTAGTGTTGGAGATTGTACACGTCCGATGGAGAGAAATTCTTTTCCAAGGCGTCTTGAGGTAAGTGAGATGAAACGGGTCAACACTGCTCCCCAGACAAGGTCGATGTGTTGACGGGCTTCTCCGGCATAAGCAAGATTGTAGTCGATCTCTACAAGATTTGAAAATGCGTTGTTTATCTCAGTATTGGTGATTGCGCTAAACTTGGCTCGCTTTATCTTTGCGTTTTTTGCATGTTTGAGCACTTGGTCTAGTGCTTCTTTTCCAATAAGTTCTCCTTCTCGGTCAAAATCTGTTGCAATGATGATTTCTGAAGCATTGTCTGCAAGGGTTTTTAGTGTTGATCCGATACTTCGCTCTGTCAGTTTTTTTACTGGTTCAACTGAGATGAGTTCTTTTGGTGAAATCTTTCTCCATTGGTTATACTGTGAAGGATAATCAAGAGAAATAATGTGTCCACGAAGACCTACGACTTTACATGGTGCTTTTTCTAAGTCAAATTCATAGACTGGGGTTTTTCCAACCCTGATACTCTTTGATTTATTCTTTGATAAAATCTTTGCGATTCGTTGTGCGGCTATGTTTTTTTCACAAATAATTAGAGTCGAAGGCATGGAGCAAATCTCTAGCAACATGCAACAAACAAGGGTATAATTATTTTTTGCCACCAATCAAATCGTCTGAAAAGCATATCAAATGTTCTTTTTTACTCTACAATCTAAACTATATTAAAGAGAAAGGATATACCGGCAGAAGAGACCATGAAAATCCAAATCATAATGGGCTCAACATCAGATATGCCCGTCGCCGAAAAAGCTGAAAAGATACTTGATAAATTCTCTGTGGAATACAATATTGCAGTAGCTAGTGCTCATAGGACTCCAGATGTTTTAGAGGATCTTGTGAAGAGCTGTGGTGCAGATGTCTTTATTGGAATTGCTGGCCTTTCTGCAGCACTTCCAGGAGCAATTGCTTCTCATACGACTCGTCCTGTGATTGGTGTTCCTGTAAGTGGTAAAGTCAACTTTGACAGTATTCTTAGCATTGTTCAGATGCCTCCGGGAATTCCTGTTGGTGCTGTGGGACTTGATCGTGGGGATAATGCAGCACTTCTTGCAGTTGAGATTCTCAGCATTAAAGATCCTATCCTCCAGCAAGAACTCAGTGATTATAGAACGGAGATGCGTAAAAAATCTCTTGGTGTTAAGCCAAAGAAAGATTAGGTGAACTCCTCTATGGTGAAAGTGGAAAAATTCCTAGAAGAGTCAATTGACTCTCTAAAAAAAGAGATTCAGGGTAAAGCCATCATCGCTTTTTCTGGTGGTGTTGATAGTACAGTTGCTGCAGCGCTTGTCAATGAAGCAATTGGTGATCAGCTGATTGCAGTTCATGTCGACACTGGATATATGCGAAAAAATGAGTCTGAATCTGTAAGGCAGCTTATGGAGGATATGGGCCTTAACTATCGTTTTATTGATGCAAGTGAAGAATATTATCAGGCGCTTGAATCTGTTGAGGATCCTGAGAAAAAACGTAAGATCATCGGTGAGAAGTTCATCCGTCTTTTTGAAAGCGTTGCAGAAAAAGAAGAAGTCAGCTATCTTGTGCAGGGCACAATTGCTCCTGATTGGATTGAAAGCGGCGGTGAGCTTCGTGATGTGATTAAGTCCCATCATAATGTTGGTGGTCTTCCTGAAGATATGAATATGACTCTTGTTGAGCCACTTCGTGATCTGTATAAAGATGAAGTGCGAAAACTTGCAAGACATCTGAACCTTTCTATCAGTGAAAGGCAGCCTTTCCCAGGGCCAGGTCTTGCAATTAGGGTCATTGGTTGTGCTACTAAAGAAAAAACTGAGATTGTTAGAGAAGCGTGCTGCATTGTTGAAGAAGAAATCGAAGCTGCTGCTGAGTCTGGTGAGATTGTTTCTAAGCCGTGGCAGTATTTTGCTGTGCTTTTACCGGTGAAGACTGTCGGTGTGCATGGTGATAAGCGTGCGTATGGCTATACGATTGCTGTGCGTGCTGTTGAAAGTCTTGATGCGATGACGGCAAATTATACTACGATTCCTCATGAGGTTCTTGATAGGATTAGTGCACGTATCACCAATGAACTTGGCGCTCATGTGAATCGTATCGTCTATGATATTACCAATAAACCCCCGGGGACTGTTGAGTGGGAGTAAGAGTGAAGCTGTATGGTTAAAATCTATGTCATCGACAACGGAGGGCAGTGGACTCATCGTGAGTGGAGGACGCTTCGTGACCTTGATGTTGACTGTGAGATAAAGGCAAATACGACTGCTTTTGATGAACTTTCTGATGCAGATGGTCTTGTGTTTTCTGGTGGTGCTCCTCGTATGGGACTTCAAAAAGAGCTTGGTAATCTTTCTGAGATGATTGAAAAAGCCTCTGTTCCACTCCTTGGTATTTGTGCTGGTCATCAGTTCATTGCACATTTTTTTGGTGGTGAGGCAAAGCCTTCAAAAATTCCTGAGTTTGGAAAGATAACACTTGAAAGGACTGATGTGAAGAGTCCTCTTTTTGATGAAGTGCCAAAATCAAGTATCGTCTGGGAGAGCCATAATGATGAGGTGACTGTTCTTCCAAAAGATTTTGAGAATCTTGGCAGCAGCAGTAATTGTAAGATTCAGGCGATGCAACATAAGAGCCGGCCTATCTTTGGTCTTCAGTTTCATCCTGAAGTAGAGCATACTGAATTTGGTGAAAAAATATTTGAAAATTTTATAGCACTTTGTAAAGAATAAATGAAGACTGTTTTTTATAAAAACATCTCTTCAAATTCATAGGTTACTGGTGTGCAGTCAAATCCTCCAAAGCCTGGTTCTGCTAGGTAGAAATGCAGTATCATTTCATCTGTTTCAAAGACTGTTGTGTGGACTGTACCACTGCCACCGACACTTCTCATGATGTCTACTGACTCAGAAATATTTACATTGCCATCAGCTTTTGCTTCAACTAGTCCTTCTTTGATGGTGACATATCGTCCTGCGCTCTCTTGTGAGATGAAGGTTTTTCGCTTAAGATAATGATTTGTCGTAATTATCGCGTAAGTATAGTTGAGTCTTTGGTCAAACACATCTCCATATGAAAGAAGGCTGTTGTCTGATGGACTGCGCAGGGTTGATTTTCCATCTGTCTGTGTGCTGTTGCCGTCATATTCGATTATTGCTGCTATCTCATCATCTGTTCGTCCAGTTGAGGGAAAGGTAACATGAAGATTCATGCCTAGATATCCTTGATAGTTTTCCATATAGTCTGCGATATCTTCTGGGATCCAGTTTGTTTGTGCATCTTCTGCGATGTGGCGAAGAATGATGCATCGTGGCACGATATCATTTTCTTGTGTTGGAGGGAATTGGTTGGTGTCTTGTAGTCCTAGGGTTAAGCCGTGTTCATTCATCCCTGTTATGCAGCCAATGAACCCTGTTACTGATGCTGTAACCCAACGGTTATGCTCGCCGTCATCATAGGAGACTAAGACATGCATGTTTTTGAAGGCTTCATCTTTTCCTGCAAAATAGTCAAGATTTCTTGCATAGATGACTGATCCATCATCTGTTGCATTCCCCCAGGCTGAAAATGATGAACACCCCCAATCGGAGACTGAATTGAGTATCTGTAAATCTATTGGTTCTAGTTGTTTGGGTCTTCCAGCTGGATAAACAAGTCTTTTGTTTGCAGGGAGTTTCTCGCAGATGCCGTCATACATTCCTTGGAGTTCTTCTCCATAGGAGTTCTCCCAATCGATGTGATTCATATCTTCGCATAATTCTTGATATGATCTTCCTGAGAGCAGTGCAAGGTAGAATACAAAATTATCAATTGAATACAAGATTTCTTCAGCTAAAAGATAGCCATGAGCATAGCCCATCTCATAGTTTGTGCCTGAGAGTTTGAGTAATCGTACACCGTCTTCTACAATCAAGGTTCCCGCACCATTTGGAGATTCAAATACTCCATCAACAACATCAGGCAGACTATTGAGGCATCCGCTGAGCAGAAGAATAAGTACCATTGAAAAGGCTGCAATAATTTTTAGATTTGGGTTTTTGCTCATTTTCTAAAACCATTGAAAAATATGCTACAAAGAATAAATAATACTTTTGGCACAAGTTTTTTTTGAATTACGCCCCGAGAATTGCTCTTATTTTTTTGAGTATATGGCATATTCGACACTAAATGTTGTCAGTGGTGTTAATGCACTCAACAGAATCTGTGAGTCAAGTCCTATTACTGGTGATCCATTGATTGTATTAAGAGAGTGAAAAATCAAAAAAATGGTTGCACCGATGAGTAGCATCTGTAAGAAGCCAAAGAGAAGAAACATGTTTTTGTTTCGTTGTTTTGAAAGTTCATTGTTTTCTTTTAGTGATGCCATAAAAGGAAAAAAAGAAAAAACAGGCTTATAATGTTTGCTTAATACAATTTGAACAAAAAGCAAAACATGTGTAGAATACGTCGCAAGCATTAAATCAAACACTTGATATTCTCCCTTGAAAATGAATAATGATGGTGTTCTTGCTAATATTAAAAATCCACAAAAATCAGTCTTGAACAAATGGATTGCTGTAAGCATTTTTTCACTGCTTCTTTTTTTCTATGGGGCTTTTGATTTTGATATCAATAGTGCTGATGGACTGTTTATCATGGTGTCTCTTCTGTTGTTTTTCATCTCACTTTTCTTTATTAGAATAACTTTTAAAAACGTAAAAAAAATCGATAAAGCATTACATTCAAAAACATATCTAGCCCACTGGACATATTCAAAAGAGGAGTGGAAAGATTATCTTGTCTTTGAAAAAGACTATCGTCAAACAAATGGTAAAGCTATTGCCATTTTTTTATCAATTATTACCGCTTTAATTTTCATTCCATTTATTCTGCTTATCGATGAAGGTAAATTGTTTATGTTTTTTGTGATGCTTGGCCTTTTTGCTTTGTATCTTTTTATGGGAGTTATTTTACCTTTGTTGGTTTTTGCGCTTCGCAAGAATCAGAGAGGCTCTGTTCTTCTGCTTGAAAGAGGACTTCTTCTTGATTCTCACTATCATACTTGGGATTTTCCTTTGTCAAAGTTCAACTCTGCAGAACTTGTGAAAAAACCGTATGCTCATCTTGCAGTAACCTATGATTTTTATGATAGAACGGGGCCTAGAAGCTATACGGTCAATGTGCCTATTCCAAAGAATTTCTCTGGTTCAGTTGAAGATATTCTGAGTCGTTTTCATTAAAAAGAAAAAAGTCTGCTGTTATTTCCAGCGTGTATACAGCTCATGGGAGATTTTGAACTGATCTAGTACCTTACCGACGATAAAGTCTACAAGATCGCTGATGTGTTCTGGTTTATGATAAAATCCTGGAGAGGCGGGCAACACAGCTCCTCCTGCTTCTGAGATTGTAACCATATTTCGAAGTGAAGCAAGATCCATCGGTGCTTCTCGTGGTACGACGACAAGTCGTCTTTTTTCTTTGAGTGTGCACATTGATGCACGGGAAATTAGTGAGTCTGCATACCCATTTGCTACTGCTGAAAGTGTCTTCATGCTGCAGGGAATAATCACCATGCCATCGGTTTGAAACGAGCCGCTGGCAACTGCTGAGCCAAGGTCTTTATTGTCATAGCAGAATGAGCCTAGTGAACAGAGGTTCTCAAAACTTAGCTCTGTCTCATGTGAAGTGATGTCTGAGCAAGATTGTGAAACAACAAGATGTGTTTCAACTCCAAGTTTCTTGCAGACTTCTAAAAAGCGTATGCCATAGATGATTCCTGAAGCACCAGTCAACCCGACAATGAGTCGTTTCATTGCAACCAACAACGAAGAGTATTACGACCGGATTGCTTTAATAATTTCCCTAAGCCTTTTTTCAGGGTCATCTTGTTCAAGCATGGTGCCTGTGACAATGATGTCTGCTCCTGCAGAAACTTTTTCAGCAGCAGTCTTTGCATCACGGATACCGCCACCAACAACAACGGGGATTGTCGCATGTTTTTTGACCGCTCCAATCATTTCGTTTGATACTGGTTCTGGTGCGCCAGAGCCTGCTTCTAAATAAAACATGCTCATACCAAGATATTCTGCAGAAAGAGCATAGCCAACAGCACTTTCATAGTCTTGTTTTTTGAGTAAATCGACTTCTCCGACACGACCTACAGTCATACCGGGTTCAACAACAACATAGCCCATAGAAATCGGTTCTAGGCCAACATGTTTGACATAGGGTGCGCCTTTGACGTGTTCACGCATCACAAAATCAAGATTACGTGAGTTCATAAGGCTCATGAAAAACAATGCATCAGCATGAGGACTCAACAGTTTTGCAGCTGTTGGAAAAAGGATTACTGGTAAATCACAAGATTCTTTAATCGCCTTAACTGTTGCATCGACCTGTTCAACAGAAGAAATCGTTGAACCGCCAACCATAATTGCTGAGCTGCCTGCATCCTGTGCAAGTTTTGCAATGCGGCCAGCCTCTTCAGGCGATTGATCCTCAGGATCTAACAAAGCAAAGTGAAGTTTCTTGCCGTCAGACTCCTTTAGGATTTTTTCAAGTACTTTCATAGACACCCCCATAAAAACAACTCATATAAAATTGTTGCTATAAGAAGATATTGTACTAATAACTCTTAGGAGAATCAGTGGTTTTTCTCTTCAACAACTTAGATGTTAGGTATCATTTTATTGTTAAAAAGAATATTATTACACGCAACAAAAGTGATTTTGGATTACTTCTCTACAGTAATTATAAATATGAAATGTTTATATATTTATACAGGGGTTATTGTAATATATGTTCAAGAAAGTGTCAACCATCATCGTACTTAGTCTCTTACTTTTTTTATCAATCAATCCACTTCTTGGCAGTGCAGAAACCTCAGCTAAAGCTTCAGAGACAATCTACGTCGATGATGACAACACCTCAGGACCATGGGATGGCACAACAGAACATCCTTATCAGCACATTCAGGATGCGCTTAACGCTTCATCAGATGGTGACACCGTTTTTGTTTTCAATGGAACATATACCGAACTAGTAACAATTGCCACGGAAGTAACGTTGATTGGGGAAAACAACTCTGCAACAATTCTCCAAGATATAATACGAGATGGCTATTCAACTCCTGAATTGTTGACTATTTCTGCAGATAATGTTGTTGTGAAAAACCTATATCTTAGAGAGCACAATAACACCAACTTTCACCATACTATATTTGGTATTTATTGCACTGGGTCAGATGGGGTTCGCATTCAACAGAACAGATTTGTCAATTGTTCATTGGCCATTTGGCTTGAGCATTGCTCAGCTGAAATTTCAGACAATATTATATTTTATGGGTACAGCCTTGGATTGGGGGCTATTCGATTTGAAGAACCCACCTTAGGATCGGAGTTGATTGTTTCCAATAACACTATTATCAATTACACTTATGGTATTTCCTTTGAATGTTTTAATTCTGGGCCCTCTCGAATGCTGATTGATTACAATACTATTGAATCCTCATGTGACGGTTGGGGCATATCGGTGTTTTATACTGCTAATCAAAATTATCAGATGAGGATTTCTCATAATGTGATAACAGGTTTTCTTGCTGGTTTAAATTACAACTATTATGACTATGAGTTGTTTTCAAATCGAGATAATTGCCTTGTTGAAATCCTCTCTAATTCATTTAACAATACAGAAAACGACCTGCTTTTATATCCTACTTCAAGATGGTCAGACGAGACAATAACAATCACAAAAAATAATTTCTTTGGTCAAAACAACAACGAACTTTTCTTAGATATACTCACACTTGATCCAAGTTGCCTTCCAAACATGAGCATGCTTCACAAGACCTCCATTGAATGGGATAATAACTATTGGGCTGGCCATTCAACACACCGACCAGTATGGATATCAGGTAGAATGGTGGTATGGTTATCCTATACCTTTCCATTGACCATCTTAAGAATCCCGATTTTCCAAAAAGACCGTAATCCAGCATCAGAACCGTTCGAGATAGAAACATAGTTAGTCTAATGAACTCTCAATAACTAACAAAAAAATGAAAGTTTTTCGTAGCATAATCCTAACAACTTTTTATAAAAAGATTACAACCTTAAAACTTCATCAATAATGCCCCTGCCACACCCTGCAACGACACTACTGCGCACATCGAGGCTCAACTCCATATCTAGCTCATCACCATGCACATCAACAACTACTCCTCCTGCCTCACGCACCATAAGTACACCTGCAGCAATATCAATCACTCTCATCGACTCACCGCCCCAATAAAACACATCAAGAGCATTAGATGCAACCAAACACAACTCAAGAGACGACGCGCCAAGAGACCGGATCTTATCTCTTGCTGCAACCTCAAGAGCACTACTAGTCGAATCACCACCCAACCTCACAGCAAAAACACGCTCACTTTCCGGCACCTCAGGAACAACCAAGCGTTTATTGTTCATAAAACTGCCAACGCCTTTTTCAGAAACAAAACGAGTACCCAAAAAAACATCACGCACCACTCCAAAACACACATCAGAAAGACTGTTTTTACCAACAGCAAGACTTACTGCAGAAAAAGGAATGCCGCGAACCAGATTACGCGTTCCATCAACAGGATCAAGCACAAAGGTGACATCACCACCCATATCAACAAAACCAATCTCCTCAGAAACAACATTCACCCCCAAATCTGCCTCACGAATCGCTCGAAGAGCAGAGTCTTCTGCAACCTTATCAATATAACGCGTTGGTGTTCCATCTGCACCGATGCTAACCATACGTCCAAGCACAAGCCCGCCAGAAGAAATCTCACAACGAATACGTCGATACACCCTATCAACAACAGAGTTGGCGAGAAGACGAATCTCAGGGTCAAGTCCGCTCATGAGACCACCTCAACTTTGACAAACGACTCAGCATACGACAAGGCTAAAACAAGCACTACACCAACTACAACAGAGACAGCAACACCAACCATATCACTTGAGCCTACCATCTCAAATGCAGGCTTACGAAGAGCACCAAGCATAAGACCAATCACAAAACAAAGAGAGGCAACACGATAATGCTTAAGCACATAAGAAAGCACACGAGAAAAGACAACTAAACCAAGCAATCCGCCAAAAACATAGGAAAAACCAAACACCATACCCGAAAAATCACCATGAGTAAAACCACTAAGAACTCCAAGTAAAAACTCATACTGCCCAAGTAAAAGCAACATAAACGCACCAGAAAGACCAGGAAGAATCATCGCACAAAAACTCACAATCCCCGAACCAAACACAACCAAAACAGAATGATCAGCAGTAACAGCAGAAAGACCAACAATCAAAAAACTCAAAACAAAACCAACAAAAACAGAGAGAATACTTACAATGCCAACTGGAAGCTTACTAGACCTCCAAACAAGAACTGCAGAGGCAACAATCAACCCAAAGAAAAAACCATACGTATACGCCGGAACACTCTCAAGCAAAAAATCAATCACATTAGCAAGAGACAAAAAAGCAATAGCAACACCAGCACCTAGAGGCAAAAGAAGCGCCCAATCAATACCCAAAAAATCTTTTTTTGCTTTAGAAAAATACGACTTATCCAAAAAACCGCGCAAAAAATAAAGCACAAACAAAAAATCAATACTCTTAAGCGCCTCAACCAAACGATCATAAATCCCAGTGATAAGAGCAACAGTACCTCCACTCACACCCGGAACAATATCAGCACTACCCATCCCAATGCCCTTGACAAGTACCACAAACCACTTAGGAAGACGCAAAGAATCCATCATCACCCCAAACACACCAACTAAATAAATAGCTTATCGGCCCAAGCCAACCCAACGACCACAACCCTTCTTAGCGTGCATCTGCGAATCAACAAGCAGATGAGTCCCACGTACAAACACATCAGATGCAAAAAGGCCGTACCAACCATCAAACGCACTCCAACCACATCGAGAATGAAGACTGCTGCCATCAATACAGACCGGGCGGTCCATATCAACAACAATGAAATCAGCATCAAAGCCAACCTCAAGGCGGCCCTTCTTAAGACCAAACAGACGAGCAGGAGCATCGCACACAAGCTCAATTGCTCGCGCAAGACTCAAACGTCCCTCACGCACCTGCCATAGAAGCAAAGGATACAGCGTCTCAACACCAGGCATACCACACGGCACCTCATCAAAAACATCAGCACATTTCTCCTCACGAAGATGCGGAGCATGATCTGATTCAAAAACATCAATCTCACCAGACACAAGACCCTGCAAGAGACGAGTACGATCATACAACAGACGAAGAGGAGGATTCACCTTACCAAAACCAGGACAACAAAAACCGCCTTCAGGATCCAACAACACATGATGCGGTGTCACCCCACACGATACATTTTTTGGACGACGAGACAAACTCTCAAGACCCTCAGCAGACGATACATGACAGATATGAGCATGTACATCACAGCCTTCGGCAGCAGCACACACCTGATCAATCGCACTCACCTCACACACACTAGGACGAGCAGCCAAATGATCCAAAAGATTTTCTTCCTCACGACAAAAACGCTGTAAAAAACCTTCAGATTCGGCATGAAACATTATAGGACGGTCAAGACCAGAGACTGCCTCAAAAACAGAGGATACATGATCCACCTCAAGCAAAAGAGACCCAGTGGAGCTGCCCAAAAACACCTTAAAACCATCACACACAGAAGAAAGAGTTTGCACCCGGGATAAATTGCCCTCCATCAAACCAGCATACAATCCAAAATCAACAACACTCTTTGATTCAGCAAGCTCTCGCTTTGCCTCTAAATGTGCAACAGAGACACTTGCAGGCTTTGTATTAGGCATATCAAACACACACGAAATACCGCCATACAAGGCAGCAACAGACCCTGAATAAAAATCCTCTTTTTCAACAAGTCCTGGCTCACGAAAATGCACATGAATATCAATACCCGCAGGAAGAACTACTTTTGAGCCAAAATCAAGCATCACATCTCCCTTCAGCTTTCCAACAGTGCCAAGCTCAACAATCACACCATCTTCAAAAGCAAAAGCAGCTTTCTTAAGCTCACCACCAGTAAAAATGGTGCCTTCAACAACAACCCGTTCACTCAAAAGACCTCTCCTCCACAACACCACAAGGACTCTTCTCAGAAAAAATCTGAGCAGAAAAACTCAAAATCCTCACATCGCCAGATTTCCATTCATCATGAGAAAGCCCAGCTTTAGCACACGTCTGCTCCAAAAAAGTCTTCACATCCCAGTCCCACTCAACAGGCACTTGCGGCAACAAAAGACCTCGATAGCCGCCTTTTTCAACAATCAAACCATCTCGCCCTACAACAATTCTTTCTAAATATTCTTTTGGAGAATCAACAGTAAGCACCCTTGGAGGAGTCAACACAGACACCTCCACAACCACCTTCTCAAGCTCCTCTTCAGACAACGGTAGAAAACGAGGATCACGCACCACACTTCTACCCGATTCAATCAAAGCTTCTCGAAGAGACATAATCGGCATAGGAATCCCAATACAACCACGCAAATCACCCTCAGGAAACGTCGAAAGCGTCACAAACACGCCACGCTCTTCAGAAAACACACTGCTTAACTCAGACTCATCAACATCCACCTTGCGCACTCTTGACTCAACAACCAAACGGGCAAAGCAAACAGCTAATCTGCCATCTTCAAGTGATAACATCTACATTCACACATTCAACATAGACAAGAAGTATAAAAAAGAAAAGGTGGACCAAAAAAGGTCCAAAAAAAAGAGTGAAGTTTAACTTTCAGCTTCAGTCCTAACAAGCGTGATTGGATAGGTCAAATCACTTGTTGCAATCGTCAAATCACCTGAGAAGGAGTAGACAACAGCAATGCCTGATTCAGTAGCAGTCTGTGAAACCTCTACATCATATTCGCCAGGGAGCAACTCAACAGAGTATGACCCATCATCAAGACTTATCGTCTCAGCACGCTCTGCAGTATTGTTTTCAACACCAACAGCTGGATAGAAGGTAATGACTACATCTTTCTTCCCAGTACTACCGTAGGTTACTGTACCAGAGACTTCGTAGGAGAGCTTGGTCAAATCGATGTCATAAACCAAAGCAGACGAACCAACATCAACAGAGAGTTTTTCTTCAAATGAGAATACTCCATCATCTGTCGTCGTCTCAACAGAGACATTATACTCTCCAGGTACAAGAGAGGCAAGATATTTACCTGCATCAGATGAGTTAGTAGAAGCTTTCACTGCAGTGTTGTTGGAAACAAGTCCATCAGGTATAAACTCGATGCTGATATCTGAGATACCATTGCCTTCAAGAGTCGTTACACCACTAACTTCAACAGGTGCATAGTCTAATGACAGATTATACCAGCGAGTAACATTCTCTTCAAGGGAGATTTGGAGTTCTCCAGAATAATCCACACCAGGAGTCAAAGGATCATCCTCTTCTGCAATAAGACGATAATCACCAGGATACAATCCAGTAAAGGCATAGCTTCCATCAATGAGCTCTTGAGTACTGATATCAACAGAGTTTTCATCATATCGTTCAAAGCTTAAACTGACTTCTACATCATCTGGAATCTGCTCACCATCATCATACTGACCATTCTCGTTCTTATCTCTGTAAATCCAACCAGAAAGATCTGAGGTTAGTGGGCGAGAGATATTATTGAAATTATGGCCTTGAGAAATTGCAATGATCTCAGAGTTTATAATCACACCTTCATCAAGTGTTGCTTCAAGATAGTAAAAGCCTGGACGAAGATCTGATCCATTGAAATATCCATCGGAGCCAGTTGTTCCCAAAATAATTTCAGGAAATGCTCTTTGGCTGATAGCACCTTCGTCAGTGAATTGAAGGACTTCAGAAATGGTGACTTTCACATTTCCAACAGTGGAATCATTCTCCAAAACATATGCTCCATCCAAATCTAAATCATCAAAGACATATCCTTCAATATCACCAGATTCTATTTCAATTTGTCCAAGGTCTCTTCTATGATCACCAATACGCATTGCTTCATCATCAGTAATCGGTGCAAGATTGCCCGTACCATTGAAGGTGAACTCTTCAACTAAAAATGCATTTGGTCCAAGTTCAGGATACCTGCGAATCTGAATAGTCACATTTCCTGCACCAGCAAGAAGATCAAAGCTACCATTAACAGTTGCAACACTTGCATGATCGATATCAACAGTGGTGCTATACATCTCAACAGGATTGGTGACAACAATCTGTGCATCTAATGGAGAGTCTTGATAGAGAACACTACCATTGACAGAGGCGCCTTCATAGTATTTGGCTATCACAACAGCCATTCGACTTTGAGAATAAGGTACATCTGAGACATATTCAGCATAGAAATGCTCCATGCCCCACGTTGGAAGCTGTGGGAAGAAATTCTGTAACTGAGTAGGTATCTGACCGACATACGTCTTGTAGAACATTGTATTGTAATAATCCTCTTTATACTCTTGATTGGTACTGGTCACAACAACACGGCTTCGTTGACTTTCAGGCATCGCATTAAGCTCACCTGCAGTCCACTGTTGCTGATTACCACGAGACCCATCAGTATTCACCATATATCCAACATATTTGATGGTCATAAATTCATCTTCAGGATTGTAAAACGATCCATCTGGATTGGCTTCTTGAAGTGCATACAAAACAAGACTCTTATCAGATAAAAAGGCAAAGATGTTGAAGATTTGTTCATCATATCCTTCAACAGCAAAATATCGTACACTCTTGCCGGTTGATTCTTGTACATCATGATAAAGAAGAGTGACTTGTTCTTGGCTCATATTTGTCAGCAGACCAACAAAGTCTTGATAGACAGCATTCATTGGATATTGTACACCAACACGATGATTCAAACTAAGATCATCATCAAACTCACTGTCAATTGGAGCATCAAAGGAAGGCGATAAGACCGGGTTTTCAATCCAACTAGCTGCAAGAGAGCCGTTCTCACCAAGATGTTCATCTAAAAGGTCTTTTGAGCGGGTAGAAAGCATACCCTCTTCTTTTACTTCACTGGCAAGCAGACGGACAACCCAGACACCAACAGCGTCTTTTTCAGAGAGAGCCGTCTGGAAATTTGATGCAGGTGGTATACCGTCCTGGAAGTTATCTGCAACAGTTGGATGATCTCCAACGGCGACTTCATAAAATCCATAATCCCACCATGAGATGACAGCAGGCCGATCCGATGCAGTTGCTATCTCTGTATCTTGTTGACTCAGCCAACTAAACGCATCAATCCAATACGATTCTTTTCCAAAGCTAGAGCCAAAAGCTGCTTGATGATCATCTCCAAAGTAAAGACTCTTCATGCTCACAAACTGTCCATCTTCATCTTCAACTGCAACATTTGGAATTGCTGAGTCCATCACCAAAAATGAGTTTGGCATGACAACCAAAAACGCGATGAAAAGCACTCCAAGGACATGATAGATTTTTACAGATTTTCTAAGTCCATGCAGTCCTCCGCCTGAGTTCTTAAAGTTCTTTATCATCATCTTATAATCGACTTTTGAGATGACAAAGACGGTTAAAAATCCAGCAAGAATCGCAACGATGGGCACTAAGTCGTTTAAGAAACGACCAGCAGTTGCAGTAAGCCAAATATCAATTAGGAAAATAGACATTAAAAACACGTAATCTCTGCGGTGGTCTTTTCGAAGATACCACACCAAGAGAAGTGCAAAGGAAAACCACGACATCCAATACATGACTGGTCCAAACGACATCACCGTCCGACTGATACTAAATGTTCCTGCTTCTGCAATAGTCATATCTACTTTATCGCCATAGATACCAGCCCCAAAGATGATCTCTGACATCTGATTGAAGGGAGCTAAAAACGTATAACTGTCGACAAGTGAGGGGACAAAGTAGAGAAATCCTACAATTGCTCCTCCTATGATGAGCATACCCGGGATTGATAGAACCCATGGGATATTGAGTTTCTTAAGGCCAAGAGAAATCAGCGATAAGACAAGTATTCCAATACACATCATTAAAATGAAATCAAATTGAAAGCCACCCGCACGTTGCATCAATACTGGAAGTGAAATCAGATATCCTGAGAAAAACATCAGCGGCATGTTGATTGCAAATTGACGGTCTGTTTTACTTGATGCAATATCTAACAGGGTCTGTACAACTATGTAGACGGCAAGAGCAGCATAGATGAATCGGGCTTCAACCCATGTCATTGTGATTGCTGCAAGAGAGACTCCGCCAAGAAGTGCATACAAGCGACTCTTCAGGCGATCTTTTTCTTTGATACAGGCAACAACAAAATAAAATGTCATTGCAAAGAAGAATAAGTTAAAGGAATCGTGGTCAAAAAGCGCGTATGCTGAACCGTGACCAGACCCAATATGAATCGGAATAAGTGCAACAAAAAGCGCTGCTACAAGTCCTTCCATATCACCAAATATCAGACGGCCAAGTAAAAAGACTGGAATGACAAGGAGTGCTCCAAAGAGCGCTGGCATAAACTGCATTGCAAGTCCAAGGCCTGCTTCATCTCCAACAAATGGACTGAGCACGCGGCCAAAACCAATGGCCATCATGTTCATCAATGGTGCACGAGAACCAGACCTTCCAATCGCATAATTCAACAAAGGATCGGTATTTTCCTTTCCATAGAACTGATAATGTCCGGTCTCGACCGTCTCTTCCACTAGGCGCATGTTATAGTAAGGGTCAGGACCAGAGAGATAATAGGTACTACTCAAATCATCTCCATTCTCGTTGAATGGGGAGCCCGAAGCCACGATGAAATACGAATTCAAAATCAAAACCAGGATGAAGATCCCAGCAAGTGCAGCAATTTGCCACTTCTTTGATTCGCCCTTCATTGAGACGAGTTTTTTTAGATCTTTTTTTGTCCTGCTCGTCGTCGTGTTTTTCGGAGTTTCTGTCGCTACAACATCATCGTTTACTGCTTTAGATTGTGCTCTTTTCCGCATCACGTTCACCTAGGGATAGACACAACCGTAAATCTATAGTCTTATAAATACCTTATTCAAAGAAGAAACTAGGTGTTTTTAGAAGAAATGCTTATAAAAGGTCCTTGAGAGCTTCGACGATACAAGGGGCACAGGAAACCTTTGAATACTCACTTTTTATCGTGTCTGTTGCAATGATTTCATCACAACCTGCCTTCTTGAGTTTTTCAATTGCTCCTCCTATAAAGAGTCCATGAGTGCAACAGACGATGACCTTTTTTGCCCCCTGTTTTTTTAGCTCAGCAATCGATTTTGCCATCGTTCCACCTGTGGAGATGATGTCGTCAACAATGGCTACAATCCTTTCTTTTGCATCGAGCTTCTTTGGCTTTATCTCAACAGTTGTTCCGTCCAGTCGGGTTTTTTGCATGTAGTCAAAATCACAGCCTATGATGCCTGCTGCTTGTTGAGCGGTATCAAGTGCTCCTTTATCGGGAGCTAAAACAAAATCGACATCCATTTTTTTTAGATGTGCTGCAAGCTCACCAACTGCAGAACAACATTTGGTTTGTGCATCAAAAAAATCAAGGATATAGTCTTTATGCGGATCTATTGAGATGACGTTATCTGCATAGAGGCTTACCATGTTTGCAACTGCTCGGGCACTTATTGGTTCTCCCTCTTTGAATTTTTTATCCTGTCTGCTATATGAGAAATAGGGGAGTGCGACAGTAAGCGAGCGTGCTTGTGCTTCAACAACTGCATCCATTGTAATCAGTAATTCAACAAGGTTCTCATCAGGATATGACGTCTGGATGAGTACGACGTCTTCATCTTTGAGTTTATCTAAGAATCTGATATAAAATTCTTTATCTGGAAATCGTTTGCTTTCAACTTCTGCAAGAACTGCATCTTTTGAAAGTTCAACAACACGTTTTGCAATATCTACTCCCGCCGAACCGCCAACAACAAACATACTGCGACCACAGATTTGACAACATTAACAGGTTTTTAGCAATTTTGTCAGAAACCTTAAATACCATCAATACCAATCCGATGGCTGTGAGGGATGTAGGAGTCCAACCGAGACCATTCCGTACTAGAATGTACACTGTAAGTATTCTTTTGATGCTCTTAGTCTGTAGTCTGTTTATTCCAAGGGTATCTGCAGATGTTCAGCCGGACAGTCTTGTTGATGCGACAATGACTTTTACCTACCAGAATGGGACGTCGTTTCTTGCTGATATTAGTCTTGATGTCAACAAAATCACCACATATACAACGTATACGAAATCTCAGATTAGTTCAGCAACTGAAGAAGAGCAAGGAGCCATACAATATCAACTCTATTTGATGCTAAAAGACCAGTTAAACGACATGTTTAAGATGCCGCAGTTTGCTGATTTTGAGATGCCAGTCTATGAAGGTGGCAAATTCTACGAAACACTCTCTATTCATCTTGATACATCGTTTTTTAGTCTGCTTCCTACAATTGATGCGAATGCTCTTACTGATGGTGTTTTGGATATGGGTGCTACTGTTTCGTACACCTATCCTCTTCGTGCTGAAGATGGATGGAATGTCTCCTATGTTTTTGATTTAAACAATCTTTATACTTTAAGATATGCTGATACTGCAGATGTAATTGACGACAGGGCGATTTGGACGGTGAATAACTATGATGGTGGGTCTTCAAAAAAGACTGCTGAAATGCATCTTGCAAGCAAAAGTCCAACAACGGTTGCTACTGTTGAAGATATTGATTTGGAGTTTATCTTAAATACAAAAAACAATGAAAATAACAGTTTTACTGAATCTATTCAGATTCATAGTCTCAACATCTCAAATCTTACCACAGTGCCAGAGTACATTAAAGATCTCAGCATAATACCTTCAGACGGTATCCGGCTGTTTTCAGATGGGTTGCTCACCTGGGATCAGATTAGAAATTATGCTATAACAAAAATCAAAAACAACACCATTCCTTTCATTGAGAATTCAAGTTTTAATCAATCTCTTGATTTGTCTTTTTCTTGGGATCTTTCTACGACTTCTAATGCGACAAACCCCTATGAGATTGATTCGATGGATACCGAGCCTCCGATTAAAGCACTTTTAGTTGATGATGATGTAAAGATTCTGATTTGTGATATCAGTAGTACTGGCTTTTTTGGTCTGCTTAATGCTGGTGCTCATTCAACGATTAATGAAAGTGATGTTTCTTTTGGTGACAATCTCTCTAGTCATCCCTACGATTATACTATAAGTCTCATCATGCCGCAAAATATCAGTTTGGAGGGGCAAAATCCATTTATTTGGGATAACAGTAGCACTATTGAAGGAACGTTTTCTTCATCTATTGCCTCAGCTCCTTATACTGAAGAAGATATCGATACAACCATTCATATCGATGTTACAAAAATTGACCTTGATGTTGCTGGGTTTCTCACGGGAAACAACAAACTATTGGA
>Ga0207831_100140_pt1 | contig 42835 bp, 39 predicted proteins | sample TtanPargueraPR_7_FD_187741 | JGI IMG/M metagenome (GOLD analysis project Ga0207831, IMG submission 187741) | Aerobic enrichment media microbial communities from Bioluminiscent Bay, La Parguera, Puerto Rico - Tt and M1 (2) (SPAdes) | ecosystem: Environmental > Aquatic > Marine > Unclassified ...
GCGTGTCGGTTTCGCGTTTTGCCGGACCGCCGCATTTGGGGCAGGTGGTGTTCACGAATTCGTCCATGAGCGGCAAGGGCGAGCGGCCGTCCTTGCGCACCTGGGCATTTTCGGGAAGCTTGACCGGCAGCTGGCCTTCGGGAACGGGGACAACACCGCAGGATTCACAGTACATGACCGGAATGGGCGCGCCCCAGAAGCGCTGGCGTGAAACATTCCAGTCACGCAGGCGATAGTTGATGGCCATTTTGCCAAGGCCGGACTTGTCCAGATGTTCAACCACGGCCTTTTTGGCAGGCTCGTTGTCCATGCCGTCAAACTGGCCGGAGTTCACCAGAACGCCGGGGGCTGTGTAGGCTTCCGTCATATCCTCCAGCTTGAGGACTTCACCTTTTCTGTGCAACTCGGGCGGATTGATGACCACCTGCATGGGCAGGTCGTACTTGGTGGCGAATTCATAATCGCGCTGGTCATGCGCGGGAACGGCCATGACCGCGCCCGTTCCATAACCCATGAGTACGAAGTTTGCCACGTACACAGGCATTTCCCTGCCCGTGACCGGGTTGATTACATACGCGCCGGTAAAAATTCCTTCCTTTTCAAGGTCGTCGGCGCCACGTTTGATGCGGTCCATGTTACGGACGTGCGAGCAGAATTCGCGCACTTCATCAGCCTTTTCGTACCCTTCAATGAGTTTGTCCACCAAGGGGTGCTCGGCGGCAAGACTCATGAACGTTGCACCGAAAAGGGTGTCCGGCCTTGTGGTGAAGACCGTGACGGTTTCGTCGGAGTCCTTGAATTTGAAGGTGAGTTCCGAACCGTAACTCTTGCCGATCCAGTTGCGCTGCATGGTCAGCACCCGTTCGGGCCAGCCGCCTTCCAACGAGTCGAGATCAGCGAGCAATTCCTCGGCATAGTCGGTGATCCGCAGGAACCACTGTTCCATGTCTTTTTGTTCGACTTCGGCATCACAACGCCAGCACAAACCTTCTTCCACCTGCTCGTTGGCCAGCACCGTGTTGCAGCCTGGGCACCAGTTCACAGGGGAGTTCTTGCGGTAGACAAGACCTTTTTCAAGGAATTTCAGGAAGAAAAGTTGCTCCCATTTGTAATATTCCGGACGGCAGGTAGCCATCTCGCGCCGCCAGTCATAGGAATAGCCGAGGCGTTTGATCTGCTCACCCATTTCGGAAATGTTCTGATACGTCCAGTCCGCCGGATGGGAGTCGTTCTTTATTGCAGCGTTTTCCGCTGGTAGTCCGAAAGCGTCCCAACCCATGGGGTGCAGGACGTTGAAGCCGCGCATGGACTTGAAACGCGCCACCACGTCGCCGATGGAGTAGTTGCGCACGTGGCCCATGTGAATTTTGCCGGACGGGTAAGGGAACATTTCCAATACATAGTATTTGTCCCTTCCCGGTTCGGCTTCAACTTCAAAACAGCGGGATTCTTCCCAGGCTTTCTGCCACTTTTTTTCCAGTACTTCCGGTTCGTATGTGCCGATGGCCATTGTCTTGATCCTTGGAATTGCAGTGTTCGCGTGTAACCGTTTGCCGCAGGGGGGCTATTTGCCCATGCCTCTTGCTGCGGCGTCGAGAATACCGTTGATGAAGTTCTTGGAGTTCTCGTCGCCAAAGCCTTTGGCCAACTCGATGGCTTCGTTGATGGCAGCCTTGTGCGGAATATCCGTAAACATCATTTCATAGAGGCATAGCCGCAGGATGGCCAATTCTACCTTGGCTATGCGGTTGAGTTTCCAGTGTTGAGAATGCTCGTCAATGACAGCGTCTAAGGTTTCCCGGTTGGAAACCACGCCCAACACCAGATTTTCGGCAAATTCAATCGCCGAAATCGACTCCTGGTCCACCACTGCGGGGTTGAACTGGATCCAACGCTTGAGCGCTTCGGTATCAGGCGCTTTTACAAAAGATTGCCCGTAGAGCACCTGAAATGCACAGGTGCGTCCCACACGGCGAATTCCGGGCCTGTTGCCCTTCTTCTTATTGCTCATGAACTACAATTGCTCCAGAACGCGGACGGTTTCCAGCATGGCGGAAGCAGCCTCAACACCTTTGTTGCCGCCCTTGGAACCGGACCGTTCGATGGCCTGTTCCAGGGTGTCGCAAGTCAGGATGCCGAATCCGATGGGAACTCCGGATTCCATGCTGATTTGGGCTATGCCTTTTGCGCATTCGTTGCACACGAAATCGAAGTGTGGTGTGGCGCCGCGAATGACCGCTCCCAGGCAGACAATGCCGTCGTATTTGCCGGAGGCGGCCAGTTTTTTGGCCACCACGGGCATTTCGAATGCTCCGGGAATTTTGGTCAGCACGATGTCTTCGCGCTCCATGCCATGGCGAACAAGGTAGTCAACGGCGCCGCCCACGAGTTTGTCCACGACGAAATCGTTGAAACGGGCGGCCACCAGGGCGACCTTGATGCCTTTGGCGTCCAGTTTGCCTTCGATGGTTTGCAAGTGCAGCATGGAAATATCCTCCGCGTCAGTTATTGGTGACGTTAGTTTTCATCCAGATGGAGTATGTGCCCCATTTTTTCCTTTTTCGTCCTCAGGTAATCCATGTTCACGTCGCACGCACCGGATTCGATGGGCACGCGTTCGGTAACCTTGAGGCCATATCCTTCCAACCCGACCATTTTCTTGGGGTTGTTGGTCATCAGGCGCATTTGGGAAATGCCCAGTTCCACGAGAATCTGCGCGCCCACGCCGTAGTCACGCATATCCGGCGGAAAGCCGAGCTTAACGTTGGCTTCCACCGTGTCATAGCCCTGATCCTGAAGATGGTATGCCTTGATTTTGTTGTCCAGTCCGATTCCGCGGCCTTCCTGCCGCATGTAGAGCAGAACCCCGCTGCCTTCGTTGCGGATCATGCACAAGGCGTCGGCCAGCTGGTTGCCGCAGTCGCAGCGCAGGGAACCGAAAACGTCACCGGTCAGGCATTCGGAGTGAACGCGGACCAGCGTAGGCTTCGTGGGATCGATGTCGCCCATGGTCAGGGCAATGTGGGTCTTGCCGTCCGTGGATGAGTTGAAGGCCGCACTTTTGAAATGCCCGTAACGGGTCGGCAATTCCGCCTCGGCCACCTTGGTGACCGACGTGTCGCCGAATTTCATGCGATATGCAATGATATCCGCTACCGAGCAGATTTTAAGATCATGCTTTTCGGCAAAGGGAATCAGATCCGGCATGCGGGCCATTTGCCCGTCTTCGCGCATGATTTCGCAGATGACGCCAGCGGGTTTCATGCCTGCAAGCCGTGCAAGATCCACGGAACCTTCGGTCTGTCCTGTGCGGACCAGCACGCCACCGTCTTTGGCGCGCAAGGGGAAAACGTGCCCCGGTGTGACGATGTCGTGCGGTGTGACGTCGTCGGCAACGGCCGTGAGAACGGTCTTGGCACGGTCAAAGGCCGATATGCCGGTGGTAACGCCTTCGCGGGCTTCAATGGAAACCGTGAAGTTCGTACCGAATTGGGACTCGTTGCTCTGCGCCATGAGCGGCAGTTGCAGACGGTCGATCATGGTTCCGTCCATGGCCAGGCAGATCAGCCCGCGTCCGTGGGTCGCCATGAAGTTGATGATCTCGGGGGTTGTCGATTCCGCCGCGCAAACAAGATCCCCCTCGTTTTCACGGTCTTCATCGTCAACCATAATGACCATTTTACCCTTGCGGATATCTTCGATGGCTTCTTCAATGGTGCATAACGGCATATATGGTACCTCACATAAAGAACAAAATATTTGTCGGGCAGGCCGCGACAGTGTTCGTGGAACCCCCCTACTTACCTTAAAAGCGTATAATGGTGAAATGGAAAATTGGCTGCCTGATTTTACAATTAAATCAATGCGTTGATTGTTTTGGGGTGCGAAATGCGTTTAGGGGAAAACGAACAGGCAGGGTTAACCCATGGCATGAATCTCCGCATGCCGGAAACAGGAGGCCAAGTGGTCGTTGACCAACCCTGCGGCCTGCATATGGGCATAAACGGTTGTGGGGCCGAGGAAGCTGAAGCCTCGTTGCTTGAGGTCTTTTGCCACAGTTTCGGAAAGTGGCGTCGTTGCCGGAACCTGATTCGTGGTCTCCCATTGATTTTGAATGGGTCTGCCGCTCACAAAGTCCCATATGTAGTCGCAAAAACTGCCGAATTGCTTCTGAATGGCCAGAAATGCCTGCGCATTTTTAATGGTGGACTCGATTTTTTTGCGATTGCGGATGATGCCTTTGTCCTGCATCAGCTTTTCCACGTGTGCCGGGTTGAAATTTGCCACTATTTCCGGGTCGAAATCGGCAAAGGCTGCACGATAGTTCTCTCGGCGTTTGAGGATTGTCAGCCAACTCAAGCCAGCCTGTGCGGATTCGAGGGTCAGGAATTCGAACTGTTTTTTGTCGTCACGGACCGGTACTCCCCATTCCTTGTCATGATATTCGATTTCAAGGGGATGTTTGGCCCACGTGCAGCGTTGTGGCGGCATGGCAGGTTCCTTTGCGGTTGATGATGCGAAGGCATAAAAAACATCGGCATGATATGCCGTGAAGAGGGCTCCTGCAAGGAACGGTGGAAAAGCTTAGAAGTTGAAAGCCGGACGGGCACTTTCTGCAGATTTGTCCATGGTCCTGCGCGCTGCGCAAAGGTTGTCCAGCATTATTTGTTGGCGTTGGGAAAGGGCCGCGTGGTCCATGCTTCGTCCGTAGTCATATACGCCCACCATGGCGTCGATGACGGCAATGCTTTTGGCACGGCGATGCCAGTCCCGCAGGTTGAGGAAGGCGGAATCGTGTTTTTCCTGATAATTCCAGCCGCTGCAACGGTCGGCCACCAGCTCCCGATTCACGCAGACGCAAAGGGGGTCAATGTTCTCGGGGTGAATAATGGATTTTTCGTCGAACAATGGGATGCACGGTTCCTCTGATATCAGCTGCGTGTCTATGCGGCCGATGACCAATTCCGTCTCGAAATGTTTGAGGTACAGGCGCAAGGCGTTTGGCTTGAGGATGTTGTCGTCATCCAGAAAGATGAGTTTTCTTCCTTTGGCAATACGGACGAGCATATTACGGATACTGTTGCCACGCCTGTTGTCCGGGGGGAAGTTGATGCTTCGCATGGGAAGCGTTGATTCCGGTGGCGTAAACCTGAAGCCTCCGAACCCGATGAGCAGTTCCATTTCCCGTGGGCTCAGCCTGGCATGGCGCACGGCAGATTCCACGCTTTGCACTGCTTTTTGCAGTGCGCGCGGTCTGTTGCCCGTGCTCGGGGTAATTATGGTGAACAGCGTATTGCCATCCATGGCCATTGCGTCCCTCTCCCGTTTTCCGCTTCCGTGCGGAGCCTTGAACGAAGCACTTTTTTCGTGGCTTCAGTCCGCTTATCGGACGAAATTGAGGGAACTTTAGAGGGAGAATAAAAAAAAAGAGTAAGGTGTTGGCTGTTTTTACTGAATTATGCCACTCGGCTCTGCCGAGAATTTCCAGATCACAGCCTACGATTACATCCAGATTGCGGGTGACTTTTTCGGGGGACCAGTCCCACCATGCGATCTCCGGCAGTCGTGCGATCACGTCTGCTTCGAACCACGGTCGAATCAGTCTGACCGGGTTCCCCGCAATGATGCTGTAAGGCGGGAAATCTTTGGTCACAACGGATTTTGCTCCGTCAACACACCCGTGGCCAATAGGGCCACCGGGAAGTATTGTTGCATCATATCCGATCCAGACGTCATTGCCGATTCGGGTGTCTTTTATCTTGGAGGAGAGATCGGAAGAAGGTTGGCCTTTTCCCCAGCCGGAACCGAAAATGAAGAACAGGTATGTTGAAAAAGAATGCAGCGCGTGATTGCCGCCGTTCATGATGAACGTTGTTCTTCTGGCTATTGAACAATACGCCCGATGATGAGCCTGTCTCCGATAAAATCGAAGTGATAGAGAGTGTTTTCAAAAAAACGTTCGGGGCCTTCGGGATCGTCATAATACGTGTGATCACCGATCGTGACGTTGGGATTGGTGCAATAATTCCTGATAAAGGAAATCTGGGGGGAACCCGTCCATGGGATGCTTTTTGTCAGGCCGTGGGCCGCTCATTTGCATGTGAGTGTCCTTGACCAAAATTTTTTGTCCCGAAAAAGTGGTTGCCGCCTCTGGCTCCGTCAGCTCTGTGGCTGGCCTTTTGAAGTGCGGGTTTCGTATTTGGGAGAAAGTTATGGAAAGGAATGGGATCAGACTGCACGGACGCTTTTGATGTTCACGAATTCCCGCAGGCCGTATTCGGCCAGTTCCCGGCCATAGCCGGAGGCACGGGTGCCGCCGAAGGGCAGGAACGGGTCGCTGTGCACCAGAGCGTTGACGGACACGGAGCCTGCCCGGATGCGCGAGGCAATGGAAAGCCCGTGTTCCCGGTTCGCAGTCCATACTGCGCCGCCCAATCCGAATTCCGTGCCGTTGGCAAGTGTCACGGCTTCGTCTTCATCGGCAGCGCGGAATACCAATGCCACCGGACCGAACAATTCCCCTTGGGCAACTGGCGCGTTTGCCGGAACATCCGTGATGATCGTAGGCGGATAAAAGGCTCCTGCGCCGGGCAGCGGAGAACCTCCCAAAAGAATTTTCCCTCCGGCTTTAACGCAGCGGTCAACCTGTTTCTGCAACCTGTCTCGCTGGCTCCGTGAGGCCAGTGGTCCCATTGCCGTGTCTGGGTTGAGAGGGTCGCCTACCTGTACGGCTTTCATTCCAGTTGTCAGCCGTTGGAGAAACCCGTCATAAACCGCCTGATGGATAATGAACCGTTTGGCCGCGATACAGGCTTGGCCGGCATTTCGACATCGCGAGGCCACGGCCACGGAAGCAGCCTTTACAAGATCCGCGTCCGGCAGCACGATGAACGGGTCGCTGCCACCCAGTTCCAGAACGCACTTTTTGAGATGGCGGCCAGCGGCTGCAGCAACGCTGCGGCCTGCCCGACAGCTTCCGGTAAGGCTGACTCCGGTTACGCCGCGGTGGGCCATGACGGAATCCACCTGATCCACGTCAATGAACAGGGACCGGAACACGTTTTCCGGCAAACCGGCAGCAAGAAATATGTCTTCTATGATTTCCGCACAGCCCGGCACGTTGGGCGCGTGTTTGAGAGCTACGCCGTTCCCGGCCAGCAGCGAAGGGGCTGCAATGCGGAAGACCTGCCAGAACGGGAAGTTCCATGGCATCACGGCCAATACTATTCCTTGTGGTTCAAAGACCACGGTGGCGTCCTGCGGCGCTCCGGCAGGACGGAAGGGAGCCATTTGTTGCGGTCCGTGCTGTGCGTAGTGCTCGCAGATCATGGCGCATTTTTCGATCTCAAGGCGCGCTTCCGCAAGTGGCTTGCCCATTTCATGCGTCACCAAAAGGGCTAACGGCTGTAATCTGGCACGGATTTCAAGGGCCGCGTCGCGGAGCATGCGAATTCGTTGCGGCATTGGAGATGCCGCCCAGTGAGTCCAGGCTTCGGCCATGTTGTCCAGCACGGCTCCGGTCATAGCCGGGGGCCAGCTCTCAAAGGTGTTTTCCACTTGGTCAGTGGCGGGATTGACGCTTTGTAGGATCATCTGGGGGTAGTCTCCGAAAAAAAACAGTGCGGACGTGTGGGTGTTGCTAACGTCAGCGCGATTCGGGCGTACCGCATTTCATGCGCGAGGTCCATAGTTCTGGAGGAGGGTTTTTCGATTTGCCCGGAAAAACATGTCCGCCCTCTTGCCTTTGGCTGTTAATGCATTACCTTTTTGCGCATGGAACATTCTTGGGCCATAGGCAATGGACAACTGGTGATCCAACTGGGCGATCTGACCACCATGGATACGGACGCCATAGTCAACGCGGCCAACTCGAAATTGGCCGGGGGCGGCGGGGTTGACGGAGCCATCCATTGCGCGGCCGGGGTGGACCGATTGCAAAACGCCTGTCGCGAAATCATTTCGCAGATCGGCAGGCTGCCTGCCGGACAAGCCGTGATCACTCCCGGCTTCAATCTTTCGGCACGCCACATCATTCATACAGTCGGCCCCATTTGGCGTGGCGGTTCCAATGACGAACCGGCGCTTTTGCGGCAGGCTTATCAAAACAGTCTTGAACTGGCCCGACAGTATGGACTGGAAAGCATAGCCTTTCCTGCCATCAGCTGCGGTGTCTACGGATATCCCATGGTCGAGGGCGCCCGGATTGCCCTTGGCGCACTGAAACATGGGCTTGAAGCCGGACTCGTGCGTAAAGCTTTCATGATCCTGCGGACGCAGGACACGCTCGACCTCTGGCTTCGCGAGGCAGACGCCACTCTTTAGGAACTCACGAAAAAGGACTAACCATGGAACTTAGGGGAACCACCATTCTGGCGGTCAAGGATGAAAAGGGAACGGCCATGGCCGGTGACGGCCAAGTGACCCTCGGTCAGAGCATTGCCATGAAGCATACAGCCCGCAAGGTCCGGCGAATCTACAAGGATAAGGTTACCATCGGTTTTGCCGGGGCCACTGCAGATGCCTTTACCCTGACCGAACGCTTTGAAAAGAAGCTGGAAAGTTATTCCGGCAATCTGGTCCGGGCGGCCGTGGAGCTGGCCAAGGACTGGCGTACGGACAAATACCTGCGCAAGCTGGAAGCCATGCTGCTGGCTGCCGACGGCGAACACTTGCTGATCATTTCCGGAACCGGCGACGTGATCGAGCCTGATGACGGGCTTGCGGCTATCGGTTCAGGCGGGGCATATGCGCTTTCCGCAGCACGCGCCCTGGCGCAGAATACCGATTTGCCAGCCCGTGAGATCGTGGAAAAAGCGATGCACGTTGCTGCTGAAATCTGCGTTTACACCAACGGAAATCTGACAATCGAAACACAGGAAAAATAGATGAGTACGCTCACTCCCCGTGAAATAGTATCGGAACTGGATCGTTATATTATCGGACAAAAGGCGGCCAAACGCATGGTCGCCGTGGCCATGCGCAACCGCTGGCGCAGGCAGCAGCTTGACCCGGATCTGCGCGACGAGATCGCGCCCAAGAACATAATTCTTATGGGCCCCACAGGCGTGGGCAAGACGGAAATCGCCCGCAGGCTGGCGCGGCTTACCGGCTGCCCGTTCCACAAGGTGGAAGCCACCAAGTTCACGGAAGTGGGCTATGTGGGCCGCGATGTCGAGTCCATGATCCGTGACCTCATGGAGATAGGTATCAATCTGGTGCACAAGGAAGAAACCGAAAAGGTTCACATCCGGGCCGAACGCAATGCGGAGGAACGTGTGCTGGACCTGCTGCTTCCTCCTTCCGGTTCTCGCAGCAATGGCGCCGGGTTTGTTATGTCCTCTCCGGGAGACGACGATCCTAAGCGGTCCAAAGATGACAGCACGCGCGAAAAATTCCGCCAGATGTTTCGTTCCGGCCAGCTGGACGAGCGGGAAGTCGAAGTGGAGGTGAGCATGCAGGGTGGGCCGCAAATGGAAATCATGGCCATGCCGGGCATGGAAGACATGGGCATGCAGATGCAGGATGTCCTCGGCCGCATGTTTCCCAAAAAGAAAACCAGCAAAAAAATGAAAATCCGTGACGCTTATCAGGTACTCATTGACGAGGAAGCCGAAAAGCTCATCGACATGGACAAGGTTACGGAAATGGCTCGTGAGCGCGTGGAGCAAACCGGTATCATTTTCATCGACGAAATGGACAAGATTGCCGCCCGCCAGGAACAGGGAGGCGGAACGGACGTTTCGCGAGAGGGCGTCCAGCGCGATCTTTTGCCCATCGTTGAAGGTTCGGTGGTCAACACCAAGTACGGCATGATCAAAACAGACCATATCCTGTTCATTGCCGCGGGGGCATTCCATTTTGCCAAGCCTTCTGACCTGATTCCCGAATTGCAGGGACGTTTCCCACTGCGTGAGGAATTGCAGGCTCTGGGTAAGGAAGAATTCTACCGTATCCTCACGGAGCCCAAGAATGCCCTGACCGTCCAGTACAAGGCCCTGCTGGAAACCGAGGGGATCTCTCTTGATTTTTCCCGCGAGGCTTTGGAGGAAGTGGCCGGATTTGCGCAGACCGTGAATGAAGAAACCGAAAATATCGGTGCACGCAGGCTTTACACCATCATGGAAAAGATTCTGGCGGATCTTTCCTTTGAAGCACCGGACAAAGGCGGCCAATCCATTACCGTGGACCGTGAGTATGTGCAGTCCGCGCTGGCTGACGTAACCGAGGACCGGGATCTGTCCCGTTACATTTTGTAAGATCGCATCATATATGTTTCTATTGGGCCGTCCTTTGGGGCGGCTTTTTTTGTGAATCCGTGTCATTTCTCAAGCCCTGTTACAGCGTGCTGTTTTCTGGTACATAAAAACTGTCACGCCAATAACGGAGCATGCAGATGAAAATAGGATTCATGGGGCTGGGCATCATGGGAGTGCCCATGTGCCGCAATATTCTGGCCCGGGGACATGAACTTGTCGTTTTCAACCGGACCGCGTCCAAGGCTGAACCGCTAAGCAAGGCCGGGGCCATTGTGGCAAAAACGCCGGAAGAATTGGCGCAATCCTCTGAAATCGCCGTAGCCATGGTTTCGGACCATGAAGCCGTGGAAGGGCTATTGCATGGCAGTATAGGAGCCCTGCGTGGCAAGACTTTTGTGAATATGAGCACTGTGCTTCCTGCGTATTCGCGTCTGTTGGCGGCTAAACTGGAGGAGCATGGCGCGGAATTCGTGGATGCGCCGGTTTCCGGTTCAAGCACTGCCGCGGAAAAGGGCGAACTTGTTATTCTTGCGGGAGGCAAGCCGGAAGTCGTGAAGGGACTCGCTCCGCTGTTCGAAACCGTAGGTTGCAAGACCGTTTATTGCGGGGAGGCCGGGCAGGGATCGGTCATGAAATTGACCAACAATCTGGTACTTTCGGTCATGCTGCAAGGCATAAGCGAGGGCATGCGCTTCGGTCTGGAAGGCAATCTGGATCGCAAGGCCATCATGGAAGTACTTCTTTCTGGCCCCATGGCCAGCCAGTTGATTGAACTCAAGAAAAATATGCTGATCAACGCCGATTTTCCGGCCCAATTCCCGCTCAAGGATATGGCCAAGGATCTCAATCTCGTGGCAGAAGCCATCGGTTGCCTGCCGCTGGAATTTCCCTGTGCCACGGCTGCCGGCGTCCAGTTCAACCATGCGGTGTCGCTCGGTCACGGCGACGAGGACTGCATGGCCGTCTTCAAACTGCTATAGCGCATCGACTCTGAAAGGGCTTGCAGGCATTGACTCCGGAAGCTTCCGGCTCTATCCTTGCGTCCATATTTCATTTTCACGTTTTGTATTTCAAGGAGTTGCGCCCATGGCGGACCGCTGTAAGGAAAACCCCATGAAGGACATGCCTTTACCGGAAATGACCTTCACCACGTTTATCTACTCGTTAAGTTCCTCGGCCATGGTGGCTCTGGGCGAAGCCCCGGACCCCAGCACCGGCAAGGTTGAATTTGCTCCGCATCTGGCACGGCACACCATCGATGTGCTCGGCATGTTGCAGGACAAGATCGAAAATGGCCTGACCGAAGAGGAAAGCAAGTTGCTTTGCGACATCCTGTACAACCTGCGCATGGCCTACGTGAACAAGGCCGGAAAATAAGCGGAGAATATTCCATGTCCCAGACGATTAGGGCCGGACTCGTGGGCGTCACGGGTTACACCGGCATGGAACTGGCGCGTCTCATGGCCCAGCATCCGTCAATGGAATTGGTGCGGGTCACATCCCGTTCCGAGGCGGGCAAGCCTCTGTCGGCCATATATCCGTTTCTTCAGTCCATCCCGGTGGGCGAACTGGAAATAAGCATGCCCGATCCCGTTGATCTGGCTCAGGCGTGTGACGTCGTATTTCTGGCCGTACCGCATAAGACCGCCATGGAAATTTCGGCCCAATTGCTGGAACACGGTGTGCGTGTGGTGGATCTTTCCGCAGATTTCCGGCTCAATGACAAGGACGTGTATGAGCAGTGGTATGCTGTCGAACATACACGGCCCGAGTTGCTGAAAACCGCCGTGTATGGCCTGCCCGAACTGTATGCCGACCAGATTGCCGGTGCGCAGCTCATTGCCAATCCGGGCTGCTATCCCACATCCGCAATTCTTGGTCTTGCTCCGGCATTGTCCAATTCAATGGTCGCCACGGACGGCATTGTTGTGGATTCCAAGTCCGGTACATCCGGCGCCGGGCGCGGGGCCAAGGTCGGCACGTTGTTTTGCGAGGTGCATGATTCATTCAAGGCCTATGGGCTGGGAACGCACAGGCATACTCCGGAGATCGAACAGGAAGTATCCAAGCTCGCGGGCACACCCATGACCGTATCCTTCAATACGCATCTGTTGCCAATAGACCGCGGTATTTTGTCCACCATCTATACGCAGCTCAGGGACGGCTTTGATCTGGCCGCTGTGCGGGCCGCTTACGATAAATTTTACGCAGGGAAACCATATGTCCGGGTATTGCCAGAAGGCCAGTTGCCCGAGACTCGCTATGTGCGCGGAACCATGTTTTGCGACATTGGCCTTGTGGTGGATTCCCGTACCGGACGTTTGATTATCGTTTCGGCCATTGACAACCTGTGCCGTGGCGCATCCGGGCAAGCGTTGGCCAATGCCAACCTCATGAGTGGATTGCCGCTGGAAACCGGATTGCCCAAGGCTCCGATGATGCCGTAGTCGACTTAAAAACGGCTATCTTCCACGGAATACTTTTGTCCCGTATCCTTTGGATGCGGGATTTCTTTATGGCACCTGCAAAATATTCCGTTATTAGTCGCAATCCCAAAAAAATAAAAAAACGGACACCTTTTTCAAGGTGTCCGTTTGCATTGTTTAGTCGTGAAGTGATTTATGCGGCCGGTTGAAAGGGGGACAACACCTTGCCGTCGTGCAGGGCGATAAAGTTGTCGGCCTCTTGCTTGCCCATGAAGCGGCGCAGTATTTTGGGAGCTGTTTCAGTAAGATTCACAAGGATCAGGCCGTCCATGCAGTTTCCGAAATCCGGGTCCACGTTGAAGCCAAGCAGTTTGCCGCCGAGTTTGAGGTACTGCTTGAGCAGCACGGGAATGGATTTTCCGGCCTCCACGTCGGTGACGAGGTCGTTGATGTCCGCAGGGTCGCTGAAGGCCAGTTCGGGGACATCGATGTCCAGCCTTTTGAGGCGTTTCTTTCTTGGCGGGAGTTTGGGGTGCACCTGTTTGGCCAGCCCCTTCAAAGAACAGTGGCGTTCGAGGAAGCTCACGATGAGTTCGTGGGAAAGCAGCGAATAATCACCGGAAACGCTGACGCAGCCAAAGAGCTTTGTATACTGCGGATTGCGTGTCACATAGGCGGCGATGCCTTTCCAGAGCAGCAGCAGCGGTTGGTAGCTGCGCTGGTATTTTTCGGTGATGAACGAGCGGCCCATCTCCAGAGCTGGTTGCACGTTTTCAATCACACCCGGCTCAAAATCGAACAGGGAGGCGCAATAGAGTCCGCGTACACCGTATTCTTTGATGACTTCGTCAGCCCGTGCAAACCTGTATGCACCCGCAATTTCGCGTTCTTCGTTGTTCCAGAGCACGAGGTGCAGATAATAGTCGTCGTAGTCATCTATATCCATGGGCTTGCCCGTGCCTTCGCCCACGGCGCGGAAGGTTTTTTCGCGCAGTACGCCTATTTCGCGCATGATGCGGGGAATACGCTTTGCGCGGGCGGCAAAGACGGTGAACTTGCCGGAAGTGAGCAGTATGTTTTCGTCGGGCAGGGCGGCCACTTCACTGGCCAGAATGTGACGGGGCCTTGAGTTGGCCAGCGGTTCGAGGTGGCGTATCGCCTCCTTGATCGCAGTATGTTTTTTGGCCGGACGTTTGCGCAACAGGTGGGTTCTGAAACGCAGATAACGTACCGCTTTTTCATCATTTTCAAAACTGTTCAGTTTTTCCGGAGGAATAATGCCGCCCACAGTCACCTGCACAGGATGTTTGGAGTGCTTGAGGTTTTCGTGGGGGATCAGCACGGTGCGCAGGCGGGGGTGGAACATGCCAGCCGCCTGGAACAATGCGCTGTTGCGACCCTGGAAAAAGATGGGCAGCACGGAGGCGCCGGTTTTGCGGGCTATTCCCGCGACAGTGGGGCTCCATACCGGATCGGCCACCATGCGTTTGCGTACTCTCAGGCTGGAGACTTCCCCGGCCGGGAAAACACCCAGCAGACCGCCTTTTTTGAGCCAGCGCATGGACTCCTTGAGCCCGGAAATGTTTGATTTGACGGAACCGCTGGTGCCGAAAGGATCGACAGCAATAAGGTGTTCGCGCATCTCGGGAATCATTCCCAGCATGTAGTTGGCCATGATGCGTACGTCTGGTCGGGCCTGACGTAGCAGTTTTACCAGCAACAGTCCTTCCACCGCGCCGAACGGGTGGTTGGCGACCACCATCAGGGGACCATTTGCCGGAATGCGGGACAGGGGCTGGCCGCCCAGCTCATATTGAATACCGATGGTGTCCAGAGCGCGGTCTATGAAATCGCCTTCCTTTTCGCCTGCCTTGGCGTACATGGAGTTGAGTGTCTTGAGCCGGAGAACCTTGGAAAGCGGTTTGCTGACCATGGAAAAAAGCGCGGAACGCCAGGGATCTCCAAAGGGAGAGTCGATGCGGAAAATTTCTTCCTGCTGTTGCATGAGTCCTCCATTAATTGATTGCCGTGCATTCTACTTTCCTATTGCAACGGACTCGTCGCCACTTTGTGACAAGTGGTTAAACGCTCGTTACTCACTGTTACGCATTGTTGCAAGTCTGATAAAATAGGTTTTTCGAAGTGCAATTGATGTATTGTATGTGCAAAATTGTATCCCTCTTGTCGGTGAAGTTCGGAGACAAAGGCTGCTTTCCGTGCCTCTTTTACAGGTCTTTGAGGCTGAAATTTCGTTGCAAATGTCGAGCACAGTTTTTTTATATGATTCAGGCCGCAAAAAAAGTTGATTCCTGCAAAATGCATGAAAAAAAGTTCACTGGTCGGCTTGACACCCGCAAGGCGGTGGTTATGTATTGTCGAGCTTTCCGGCGGAGGCCGATCGGCATTGCCTGTTGGGCCTGCCGCTGTTCTGGTTGTGCCGCTTTTTGGGCGGTGTTGCTGGTAAAACTTAAAATAGAGTCATTCTGGAGGTATAGAGGAATGAAACTGAAACCGTTGAATGATCGTGTGTTGGTCAAGCGTCTTGAGGTCGAAGAAATGACCGCAGGTGGTATCATCATCCCGGATTCTGCGAAGGAAAAGCCTATGAAGGGTGAAGTCGTGGCTGCCGGGGAAGGCAAGCTGGACGAAAGCGGCAAGCGCGTTGCCATGACGGTCAAGGCTGGCGACGTGGTGCTTTTTGCCAAGTATGCCGGAACCGAAATCAAAATCGACGGTGTCGAGCATCTGGTGATGCGTGAAGACGACATTCTGGCCGTTGTCGAATAACGACAATCGAACCTGCAGTACTCGATAATCAAGACTATACGACTTTCAATCCAACCCCATAAGGAGATCAGACCATGGCTAAAGAAATTCTTTTCGACGCCAAAGCTCGCGAAAAATTGAAAAGTGGCGTGGACAAGCTGGCCAACGCCGTCAAGGTTACTCTCGGACCCAAGGGCCGCAACGTCGTCATGGAGAAGTCTTTCGGCTCTCCGGTCATCACCAAGGACGGCGTGAGCGTCGCCAAGGAAATCGAACTGGAAGACAAGTTCGAGAACATGGGCGCACAGATGGTCAAGGAAGTTGCTTCCAAGACTTCCGACGTCGCCGGTGACGGTACCACTACCGCTACCGTGCTGGCTCAGTCCGTTTTCACCGAAGGCGTGAAACTCGTGGCTGCCGGCCGCAACCCCATGGCCATCAAGCGCGGCATCGACAAGGCTGTTGAAGCCATTGCCGAAGAATTGGGCAAGCTGACCAAAGATACCCGCGACCAGAAAGAAATCGCTCAGGTCGGAACCATCTCCGCCAACAACGACGCCACCATCGGTAACATCATTGCCGAAGCCATGAACAAAGTGGGCAAGGAAGGCGTCATCACCGTTGAGGAAGCCAAAGGTCTGGAAACCACTCTGGATGTCGTTGAAGGCATGCAGTTCGACCGCGGCTATCTCTCTCCCTACTTCGTGACCAACCCGGATCGCATGACCTGCGAAATGGAAGAGCCCCTGATCCTCATCAACGAGAAGAAGATTTCCAACATGAAGGAACTTCTGCCCGTTCTGGAACAGGTTGCCAAAATGTCCAAGCCGCTGTTGATCATCGCCGAAGACATCGAAGGCGAAGCTCTGGCTACTCTGGTTGTCAACAAACTGCGCGGCACCCTGAACGTTTCCGCTGTCAAGGCTCCGGGCTTCGGCGAACGCCGTAAGGCCATGCTCAAGGACATCGCCGTTCTGACCGGTGGTCAGGTTGTTTCCGAAGACCTGGGCATCAAGATGGAAAACATGACTGTCAACGACCTGGGTTCCGCCAAGCGAGTGGTCATCGACAAGGACAACACCACCGTTGTTGACGGTGCCGGTAATGCTGAAGACATCAAGGGCCGTATCAAGCAGATCCGCGCCGAGATCGCCGAATCTTCTTCCGACTACGATCGTGAAAAGCTGCAGGAACGTCTGGCCAAGATCGTTGGCGGCGTAGCTGTCATTCATGTCGGTGCCGCTACCGAAACCGAAATGAAGGAAAAGAAAGCCCGCGTGGAAGACGCTCTGAACGCTACCCGCGCTGCCGTGGAAGAGGGCATTGTTCCCGGCGGTGGTGTGGCTCTGGCCCGTGCTTCCAAAGTTCTGGACAAGATCAAGGCCGTTGACGACGACGAAGCTGCTGGTATCGCCATCATCGCTCGCGCCGTTGAAGAGCCCCTGCGCCAGATCGCCGGCAACGCCGGTTTTGAAGGTTCCGTAGTGGTTGAAAAGGTCAAGAACGGCAAGGACGGCTTCGGCTTCAACGCTGCCACCTCCGAGTACGAAGACCTGATCAAGGCCGGTGTCATTGATCCCAAGAAGGTAACCCGCACCGCGCTGCAGAACGCCGCTTCCGTGGCTGGTCTGTTGCTGACCACCGAGTGCGCCATTGCCGACAAGCCCGAACCCAAGGATGCTGCTGCTCCGGCTATGCCCGGCGGCATGGGCGGCATGGGCGGAATGGGCGGCATGTACTAGGCCACCTTCGCTTACATCGCGAAATAATAAACGCCCCCGGTCAAATGATCGGGGGCGTTTTCATTTACTGCTCAAAAGAGCAGGGCGCTGCCCTGCACCCGCAAGGGACACGTCCCTTGACCCTATTGCGCTTCCCATTCTGCGAATGGGGAGCGGGTGGTGTGAAAAGGCGGGGCTACTAATTATTTCTCATGTAGCTACGCAGAGCGTTGTTCCGAATATTTTTGGAGATTCCAAAGAACCTTTTTCCCAAAAGGTTTTTTGGCCGCCGGAGACTTTTACGCTGCGCCCAAAAAAATCCCGCACAGCCAAGGCCGTGCGGGATGGAATGTCCGAAACGTAACCGAACGCTACCAGGCGTAAAGCGGGAATTCGCGAGCGAAGTCTTCCACTTCCTTGCTGATCTCGGTCAGGATCTTGTCGTCCTTGTAGTTCTCCAGCGCGGCAACAATGGCCTCGCCAACCACGACCATGTCTTCTTCGATCATGCCTCGGGTGGTCAGGGCCGGAGTACCCAGACGGATACCGGAAGTCACGAACGGAGAGCGGGTTTCGAACGGAACCGTGTTCTTGTTCACGGTGATGCCTGCCTTGTCCAGTGCCTGCTCGGCGTCCTTGCCGGTGATATCCTTGTTGGTCAGGTCCATGAGGATCAGATGGTTGTCCGTACCTCCGGAAACCAGCTCGAATCCGGCTTCGGTCAGGGAGTTGGCCAGCACCTTGGCGTTCTTCACAACCTGAGATTGGTATTCCTTGAAGCCGAGGGTCAGGGCCTCGCCAAGGGCAACGGCCTTGGCTGCGATGACATGCATGAGCGGTCCGCCCTGAATTCCGGGGAATATCTGGGAGTTGAGCACTTTTTCCTGATCTTCCGTGGAGAGGATCAAGCCGCCGCGCGGACCACGGAGGGTCTTGTGCGTGGTGGTCGTGGTGAAGTGCGCATACTCAATGCAGCTGGGATGTTCGCCTGCTGCGATGAGACCTGCGATGTGGGCCATGTCCACCATGAGCTTGGCACCTACTTCATCCGCAATCTCACGGAAGCGTTTGAAGTCGATAACACGCGGATAGGCGCTGGCACCGGCGACGATCATGGCCGGTTTGTGCTCTTTGGCCATTTCCAGAACCTGATCGTAATCGATGGTCTTGGTTTCCTTGCTCACGCCGTAGCTGACCACGTTGAAGAGCTTGCCGGAGAAGTTGACCGGGGAGCCGTGGGTCAGGTGACCGCCGTGGGAGAGGTCCATTCCCAGAATGGTATCGCCGGGCTTGCAGCAGCCGAAGTACACGGCCATGTTGGCCTGCGAACCGGAATGGGGCTGAACATTGACGTAGGAAGCGCCAAAGAGTTCCTTGGCGCGTTCACGGGCCAGGTCTTCAGCCACGTCAACGAATTCGCAACCGCCGTAGTAGCGCTTGCCGGGATAGCCCTCCGCGTATTTGTGGGTCATGATGCTGCCCTGCGCCTGACGCACGGCAGTGGACACGAAGTTTTCGCTGGCAATCAGCTCCAGCTTGCTCACCTGCCGGTCGGCTTCCGCTATGATGGCGGCAGCGACTTCGGGATCTTGAATAAGCAGCTCTTCCATGTTCGGTCCTTGTAATTTGTTTATCCCCGGAAACGTTTGAACAGCACACATCCGTTGGTGCCGCCGAATCCGAAGGAGTTGCTTAATGCATATTCGGCCTGCTGCTGTCTGGGGCCGTCGGCGCAATAGTCCAGATCGCAGCCCGGGTCGGGATTTTCGTAGTTTGCTGTGCCGGGAATAACGCCCTCGGCAATGGTCTTGACCGCGAAAACGGCTTCGACGCCGCCGGCACCACCCAAAAGGTGGCCGATTTGCGACTTGTTGCCGCAGATAGCGATTTCCTTGGCATGCCCGCCGAAAATGTTCTTGATTGCGCGGGTTTCACAGAAATCGTTGAGCTTGGTGGATGTGCCGTGCGCGTTGATGTGGTCAATGTCCTCCAGCTTGGCGCCGGATTCGCGCAGGGCGGCACGCATGGCCAGTTCCATGCCGCTTCCGTCTTCGGGCGGGGCGGCCATGTGGTAGGCGTCGCCCGAGGCTCCGGCTCCCACGATTTCGCAGAGGATATTGGCTCCGCGAGCCTGTGCGTGCTCAAGGGACTCAAGCAGCAACAAACCGCACCCCTCACCGATGATGAAACCGTCACGTTCGGCGTCAAAGGGACGGGAAGCGCGTTCCGGCTCGTCATTGCGTGTGGAGAGGGCTTTCATGGCATTGAATCCGCCCACGGCCAACGGGGAAACGGTGGATTCCGCTCCGCCGCAGATCATTGCAGTGGCGCGGCCCAGCTTGATATCCGAGTATGCGGCATAAACGCCGTGAGTACCGGAGGCACAAGCCGTGGTGGGGCAGAGGCAGGGGCCCATGGCTCCTGCTGCGATGGAAACCTGTCCGGCTGCCATGTTGGCAATGATGGTGGGGATGAAGAAGGGGGAGATTCGTCCCGGTCCCTTGTTCAACATTTTCGAATGGGTGCTCTCGATACCTTCGAGGCCGCCCAATCCCACGCCGATAACGCAACCGGTGGTGCCTTTTTCTTCTTCAGGAACGGTCCAACCCGCGTCATCAAGAAGCATCTTTGCGCAGGAAACCGCATACTGCGTGAATTTTTCCATGCGCTTGGCCTGCTTCTTGTCGATGTGCAGGCAGGGATCGAAATCCTTGACTTCAGCCGCAATTTGGGTCTTGAAATCCGAGGGATCAAAGCTCGTGATGCGCGCGATGCCGGACTTGCCTGCCAGCAGGTTTTTCCAGCTGGACTCCACGTCGTTGCCGAGAGGGGTTACGGCTGCAACACTGGTGACGACAACCCTGTTCATATCCTGTATCTCGCTTGTTGATGGGTTCTCAATAACAAACGAGCGCCTTACTCCCCGGGAGGGGCCATAAGACGCTCCTTCATCATCGTGTTTCAATGGCGCGGTTGGCTATTTGTTTTTCTCAATGTAGCCGATGGCGTCCTTGACCTTGAGAATTTTCTGGGCAGCTTCGTCGTCGATTTCGATATCGAACTCTTCTTCCATGGCCATGATCAGTTCGGTAAGGTCCAGGGAATCAGCGCCCAGATCTTCGACAAAGGCGGCCTCTTCAACGACTTCGTCGGCGCTTACACCAAGCTGCTCTACGATAATGTCTTTTACTTTGCTTGCAACGTCGGACATTGTCCCCTCCAGTATGCTGTTTTTTGTTTTTTTTACATGTACATGCCACCGTTCACGGCCAGAACCTGGCCTGTGACGTACCCTGCGCCGGGACCGGCAAGGTAGGATACCGCAGCGGCAATGTCCTCGGCGATGCCGAGGCGGTTCAACGGAATTTGGTTAAGCATGGCTTCCACAACCTTTTCAGGAAGTGCAGCCGTCATTTCAGTCTGGATGAAGCCGGGAGCGACCACATTGACGGTCACGTTCCTGGCAGCCAGCTCGCGGGCAGAGGATTTGGTCAGACCGATAAGTCCGGCCTTGGCGGCACAGTAGTTGGCCTGTCCCGCGTTGCCCATTTGTCCCACGATGGAAGCGATGTTGACGATACGGCCGTCACGCTGCCGGGTCATGATTTTTGCGGCTTCGCGCTGGAACACGAAGCAACCGGTCAGGTTGATGCGAATAACCGTATCCCAGTCTTCGTCCTTCATGCGCATGAGCAGACCGTCGCGGGTGACCCCGGCATTGTTGACCAGCGCGGCGAGGTGCACCTTGCCCTTGATTTCATCCTTGAAAAAGGAACCAATGGCTTCGCTGTCGCCGGAATCGAGTTTGAAAGCCTTGGCCTTGCCGCCTTTTTCGGCAACCGCAGCCACGACTTCTTCCGCCGCTTCCGGACGGCTCACATAGGTGAACCAGACTTCCAGACCGTCCTGCGCCAGACGCTCGACGACCGCACGGCCAATTCCGCGGGAGCCGCCTGTTACCAGCGCAATTTTCGGAAGATCACTCATAACTGTCTGTTTCCTCGTCTGTGGTTTGTACTATCGATGGACTCAGATATACCAAACCGGCCATGACTGCAAATCCATGGCAAATGATTGTTTGAAATTCGTGTTAAAATTTCAGTAGCGCGGACGCCCAGGTGAAGCCGCCGCCAAACGCGGTGAGCATGACAAGATCGCCATCCTGAATGAACTTCGTGCTGTGCGCTTCGGAAAGGGCCAATGGCACGGACGCTGCGGACGTGTTGCCGTAACGTTGCACGTTGGAAAAGACCTTTTCCGCGGGGATTTCGAATTTGCGTCCCACCGCATCGATGATTCTCCAGTTGGCCTGATGGGGAATGAGAACGTCGACATCGGCATTGCTCAATCCGTTGGCCTCGAGAATCTCGTTGCAAATACCTGTCATGGAACGGACCGCGTGTTTGAAAATCTCCCGGCCCTGCATCTGAATGAAATAGTCGTCGCGAACTGCTTCGCCCGGCTTGTAGGTTGAGGCGGAACCGCCGCCGGCAACAGTGAGCAGGTTGCCCAGCTCACCATCGGTGGAGAGCCGCACATCCAAAAGCCTGGGGCCCTCGCCCTTGTTGCTCAGAATGGTGGCACCGGCACCGTCACCGAACAGGACGCATGTGCTGCGGTCCGTAAAATTCGTTCTGTGCGTAACCACTTCCGAACCGATTACCAGCACATTGGCGTCCGGGTGGAGGGCCAGCATGGCTCGGGCGGCTTCCAGACCAAACAGGAATCCCGAGCAGGCTGCGGCGATGTCGAAGGCCACGCGGTGCTTCAGACCGAGCTTTTCTTCCACAATGCAGGCGCAGGAGGGAACAATGTTGTCCGGGGTAAAGGTGGCCACAATGATGTGGGTCAGTTCCTCGGCTTTCATGCCCGCATTTTTGAGGGCCATGCGAGCCGCGGCTGTAGCCAGATCGCTGGAGTATTCGCCTTCGGCTACCACGTGGCGTTCCTTGATTCCGGTACGGGTGGTGATCCACTCGTCCGTGGTTTCCACAATGGATTCAAGGTCGGCATTGGACAGAATTTTCTCGGGAACATAGCGGCCGAGTCCGCGAATAACGATATCGTTGCTCATGATTGGGGTGGGTTTTGAACCGTCGTTGTTCAGGCCGCGGAGCTTTGTTCTCCGCTTGCGGCCCCGTTAGACAGGCTTCGGTGAGCATCCAGGCCGGCAGCAAGGTGTTCGTGAGCCTTGTTGGTCACAAAGGTCGCCGCCATACGGATGGCGTTGGTCATGGCCTTGGGATTGCTTTTGCCGTGGCATACCACTGCCAATCCCTTGAGGCCAAGGAGGGGAGCTCCGCCGTATTCGGCGTAATCCACCACTTTCTTGAACCGCTTGAACGCGCCCAGTGAAAGAGCTGCCCCCAGTTTGGACAGCAGGCTGCTTTTGAGTTCGCGTTTCATGATTTTGTTCATGGACCGGGCAAGGCCTTCAGACAGCTTCAGGGCGATATTGCCGACGAAACCGTCACAGACGATGACGTCCACATCACCGGTAAAGATATCCCGTCCTTCCACGTTTCCGATGAAATTGAGATTGGAACTGCGGAAGAGATCGAAGGATTCCTTGACCGTTGCATTGCCCTTGCCTTCTTCCTCTCCAATGGAGAGCAGGCCGACCGTGGGATTTTCCACGTTCAGCACATCGCGGGCAAGCACATCGGCCATAAGGCCGAACTGCAACAGATGATTGGGTTTGGAATCCACGTTGGCACCCACGTCGATGAGCACCGCTGGATTTTTTTCCGTTGGTATTATGCTGGCCAGCGCAGGGCGTTGCACGCCCTTGATCCTGCCCAGCACGAACATGCCGCAGGCAACGGTTGCCCCGGAATTCCCCGCGCTGACGACTCCATCCGCCTTGCCTTCCCGCACGAGGCGGCAGGCAACCTGAATGGAAGAATCGCGTTTGCGGCGCAGGGCATCCGCAGGTTTGTCTTCCATTTCGACAACCTGCGAGGCATGCACCACCGACACGTCAAGGTCCGCCACAGAGCACAAGGACAGCTCCTTACGGATGCTGTCCTCATCACCAACAAGGGTTATGGAAACACCTTCGCGGGCGGCCTGAACAGCCGCAGGCACGACGATATGGGGGCCAAAATCACCCCCCATGGCGTCGACGGCAATACGGGGATTGTCGTTAGGCATCTTCACGGTTCAGAGCCTGACGGCCCTTGTAGCTGCCGCAGGAGTCGCAGGCGCGATGGGGCAGCACAGGTTCGCCGCATTCGCAGTAAACCACGTTCGGAGTGGCCACATGATCATGGGCGCGGCGATTGCCTTTACGGGAACGGGAAGTCTTTTTCTTGGGGACTGCCATGGTATTTCTCCTTGGGAGTGAATTTTCTTAAATACGTGTATTGTTGCCTCCGCCCTGACGGACGAAGGGGAGTTACTTTATCTTCAAATTGCGGAAGACCGCAAGTCTTGGATCGCTGTCATCCTGGTCGCAAGTGCATTCCTCGGTGTTGAGGTCGCGTCCGCAGCCAGGGCAGAGCCCCTTGCATACTTCGTCGCACAAGGGCTTCACGGGCAGGACGAGTACCAGCTCTTCCCAGAGCAGGGCGCCCATATCCAACTCCAGAGTGCCATCCTTGCGTTTGCGAAGCCTGGGAGCTTCCGCTTCCTGATCCTTCTGCTCGTCATTCAATTCCTCATAGGAATCGAATTGCGTGTTCACCTCAAATTCGAACAGGGTGGCACAGCGATCACATGCAAGCTTGACCGAACCGGACAAAGTACCGCGCACGAGCACGGCATTCTCGCCCTGCATCATGATGGCAGCCTTGGCGCACAGGTCTTCGGCTCCCGGGTGCAGGGCAAGGTCGAATTCTTTCCACCGGTCCTGCCAAACGGCTTGATCGGCAAAAGAAAATTCCCGGCCCTCTGCCGGGATATCGTTGAGTGCAACCCAAAGTTCGGTCATTTTCATTTTGCTCCTGTGCAGATCGCCCTTCATGGGCAACCGGTGATTCCTATATGGGAACTTTTTCTCTTGTCAAGAAAAAAACCCTTGCCTTTTATATGGCGAGGAGCTAAAGAATCTCCTCCCGCCGCCTGAGCAGTGAATATTCGCAATATGGGTGGCCATTACAAAACGAAAAAGTTTTTCTTTCAATACACGAGGAGGTCATCATGTCTCAGGTTTGTGAAATATGCGGAAAGGGTCCGGCCACGGGCAACAACGTGTCCCACTCCCACATCAAGACTCGCCGCCGCTTCATGCCCAACCTGCAAAAGGTTCGTCATCAGCTGGAATCCGGTCAGGTTGTGACCATCAAGGCCTGCACCCGCTGCATCCGTAATGGTGCCGTGGTCAAGCCTGTTGCTTCCAGCAAGTAGCAGTTATTTCGTTTTGGACGTTTCATCGTCCGGAAAAGCCGCCTTTTTTGGGGCGGCTTTTTTCGTTGTGCAAAATCCGGCTGCATTTTGTGCACTGTGCAGTGAATCGGTGCACCTTTTTGCATGGTTCAAAAGGCTTCTTTTCTCTTATTCAAGGTCCGATGCTTACTATGACTGATCTTTTAACGATGGCATAATAAATGCTTTTGCCAAACCGGAACGTGTGAATCGGATTTGTGTCTTGCAAAGATCTATCGACCGAAAAGCAAGTCAAAGCACCTCTCCTTCTTCATTTGTGAAAGCCGCACCTCCCTGCGGCCAACGCGAAAAGGCCCCCATGGTTGCAGGGGGCCTTTTGTTTTGTATTCATGCCACGAAGGGCGGGAACGCTATTTTAGAAAGAGCTGCTGTAGATATCGCTGACCACGGATTCCGTAGCCTTGACCGGTGCACAACTCAACAGTGCGCCAAGCGACGGGGTGTCAAAAGCCAGTCTTGTCAACAGGGGAACCTGATCCTGAGTGAAGCCCACGTCGCCGAGGTGTTCGGTCAGGCCGATGGATTCCAGCCAGGAATGGACTCCGAGAGCCGCTCTTTCCGCTTCTTCCGGCTTGCCGGAAAGGTCGCCGGCAATGGGGGGCAGGATGTCGGCCAGCACTTCGGCGCAATCAGGGTAGATGACTTTGATGATGGACGGCAGCAGAACTCCGAGTCCGATTCCATGTGAAAGGTCCGGGCGGACAGCGCTGAGCGGATGCTCCAGCGCATGGGTGAAATGCAGCAATCCGTTGTCGAAGGATGTTCCTGCCAGCATGGCGGCATAGAGGAGCCAGTAACGAGCCTTGAGGTCGTTGGGATCCTTCAGGGCCGCAGGCAGATGCTCGGCGACCAGCCGGATGGTTTCACGCGCGGTGAGAATGGAGAACGGTGATGCGGCCGTGGTCGTGGCCGCTTCAATGACATGGTTGACCGCATCCACAGAGGTGGCAAGCGTCTGATGCTTTGAGAGGCTGGTCATCAGTGCCGGGTCATCAATGGATATCCAAGGGTATATGCAATCGTATGCGATGGCCGGTTTGTGTTGGGTCTCAAGATCGGTAGCCACGGCAAAGCGGTTGGCTTCGGTGCCCGTACCGTGGGTGAGGTTGATGGCAACAAGCGGCAGGGCTTCGGTCGGTATGAAATCACCGCGGTAGAGCTGCTGGGCCGTCTTGCCGGGATTGGCGAGCAATATGGCGGCGCTTTTTCCCGTATCGATGGGGCTGCCTCCGCCGATGGCCAGAATGGCCTGTGCGCCGGACTCGCGCCCCATGGCAGCGGCATCGTTTACCTGATCCATTGTCGGGTTCGGAGTTGCTCCGTCATAGTGCGCGACTTTCAATCCCTTTTCATCAAAAGCGGCGGAGACGACATCCCAGGCCCCCGTGGCCCGATAGGCATTTCTGCCGGTAATGCACAGCACGGTGCCTATGCCCCGTTGCTTCATCTCTTCAGCAACGTCATGCATCTTGTTGACGGCGCCACATCCGAAGTAGATTCTCGATCCTACCCGAATTTCGCAAACGCGATGTATATCCGTATTACTTTCCCACATTTCGAACTCCTTTAACTCAGTATGAATGTTGCTAACTTTGTCTTTTTAACCCTTCCTGTTTTTTGACATCGCACTGTTTGATTGGATGGTCAATCAATTTGTTATTTATTTCACATTTGGTTACAATGTTACAAATAGACAGATGCTTATGTTGATTTGGTAGTCTTTTGTTGAGAGGCTGGAAACCAAAAGACCGGAAGTGTTTATGTCACACTTCCGGTCTTTTTTTGCGGGAAAGTAATGGTGGGCGAGTCAGGCTCGCGTAGCGGATTACAATTCCACAGCGCGCCTGATGCGTGCCATGGTTTGGTCCTTGCCCAATACAGCCAATGTTTCGAACAGGCCGGGGCTTTTGGTGGTGCCGGTCACGGCCACGCGGGTGGGCTGGGCAACTTCCTTGAACTTGATGCCTTTTTCATCCACAAAGCCGCGCATGACGTTCTCCACACTTTCCTCAGTAAATTCATCCAGTGCGTCCAGCTTTTCCGCCAGCGCTTCCAGCAGGGCCTTGGAATCATCCGTGAGGAACTTGTTAACGGCCTTTTCATCGTAGGCAAGGAATGTCGTGTCCACCATGAAGGGGCGGGCCTGTTCCAGCATGTCCACGATGGACTTTGCACGGGGTTGGAGCAGCGGGGCAACCTTGGCCAACAGAGCATGGCTCACCTTGGCAGCTTCCTCTTCGCCTACCTCTCGGGTCAGGAATTCCTGCATAAGCGTAGCCAGACGTTCGGGGTCGGCCTGTTGCATATATTGACTGTTGACCCATTCGAATTTCTTGAGGTCGAATACCGAGGGAGAATTGCCCAATCCTTCGGGGTGGAACAGCTCGACCAGTTCCTCGCGGGAGAAAAGTTCCTGATCGCCATGGGACCAGCCCAGACGTGCGAGATAGTTGATCACGGCTTCCGGCAGGTAGCCCATTTTTTCATATTCCATGACCGAAAGTGCGCCGTGGCGTTTGGAAAGTTTTTTCTTGTCCGGGCCAAGAATCATGGGCACGTGGCCGAAGTTGGGAACATCCCACCCCATGGCTTTGTAAATGAGGATCTGGCGCGGCGTGTTGTTGACGTGGTCGTCGCCACGCAGCACGCTGGTCACGCCCATGTCATGGTCATCGACAACAACGGCAAGGTTGTAGGTGGGCGTACCGTCCGAACGGCGCAGGATCATGTCGTCCATTTCCGTGTTGTCAATGGATATGGGGCCTTTGACCATATCATTATAGGCAGTGGAGCCTTCCAGCGGAGCCTTGAGGCGGACAACCCGGTCCGGTCCCGGGCCGAGGTCTTTTTCCCGGCAGGAACCGTCGTACTTGGGCTTGCGGCCTTCCTGCCTGGCCTTTTCGCGCATGGCGTCCACCTGTTCCTTGGTACAGTCGCAGTAGTAGGCGTTTCCCGAAGCCACGAGTTGGTCGATGACCTCGTTGTGGCGGTCTGCGCGAGAGGACTGGAAAATGATCTCGCCGTCATGTTCGAGTCCGAGCCATTTCATGGCGTCGATGATGGCGTCGATGGCTTCCTGTGTGCTTCGTTCTCTGTCCGTGTCTTCGATTCGCAGGACAAACTCGCCGCCTTTGCTACGGGCCAGCAGCCATGCGAACAGCGCGGTGCGTGCACCGCCGATGTGCAGGAACCCGGTGGGGCTGGGGGCGAATCGGGATATGGTTTTACCCATGAATAATCTCCACGTTGTTGCCGGTCAAAAAGGGCCGGGTCCGGTTCTTGCGCAAGCCATGACCGAACGCGGCGAAATAAAGTTGTAATGGTAAGGAAGGCTAGACGGCTTCCACGCCTTTAGCTTCGGGAACAAGCTTGAGAACGGTACGCTCGATGCTGTTCTTGAGAGTGAGCTGCGACATGGGGCAGCCTTTGCATGCTCCCTGAAGGCGTACTTGAACTATACCGTTTTCCGTGATGTCGACAAGTTCGACGTCGCCACCGTCTGCCTGAAGCATGGGGCGGACCTTTTCCAGAACTGCTTCGACTTTTTCGCGCATGAAAATCCTCCGTGTGCTTGGTAGTGGAAGGTCAAGTAAGCACTTTGACGTTCCGTGTCAAACCATGGATCAGGATTTCATGAGTACGCTGAAAGCCTCGTCCAGCTCGTCGTCCAGCCCGTCGATCACCTGATTGAGGTGAGCCGGGGTCAGGCCAATGGCTTCCCAAACGACTCTGTTCGGCGGTTGAACAAAATACTCGCCGCCGGAACTCAACCCCAGCCCGGCCACGATGATTTCCGCGCAATGAACCAGTCCCGGTTCGGCTTCTTTCTGCTTTTTTTTGGGAACGTGGTGCTCAAGCACCGCCGAAACCAGCACATAGGGAAAATTCCATTTTCGCAGGAGCATGCCACCGAGTGTGGCATGGTCGAAGCCGAGCCGGGCGTGTTCGGCCTCAAAAAGTTGGGTTTCCATTTTTCGGGAATAGGCGATGACATCCGCACAACGTTCCGGAACGGTCTTGAGCAGGACCAGTTGTCCGATGTCATGCAGCAGTCCGGCCACGAAACTCCGTTCAGGATCACCCTTGCCCAGAATGGAACACAGGCGGCGGGCGATGATGCCCACGGCGATGGAGTGTTTCCAGAACTGTTTCATATTGACCATTTCCGAGGGCACATCATCGAAGAGACTGAGCACCGAAGTGCCCACGGCCAGCGTGTTCAACTGGTTGACGCCCACGACCGTAACAGCCCGGGTAATGGTGTCGATTTGCACGGGCAGGCTGTAGAAAACAGAGTTGACCATGCGCAGCAGAAATGCGGTCAGACTCGGATCCTGGCTGATGATGGCCGCAAGGTCGTCCGAAGACGTCTTGGGCGAGTTGATGGCCTGCTGCAATTCAAGGAATACCTGCGGCAATGCCGGAAGTTGCAATTCACGACGCAAAATATCCAGCGGGTCCAGAGCCTCTATCTCATGGTCCGGCAAAGGCTTGGGCTCGTCCCGGTTTTCCTTTTCCGAATCGTGAGCGGTTACCGTCATCTCGCGGGCCAGTCTCTCCAGCCCCAGCTTGGCGAGCGCTTTCAGCGTATCGTCCTTGTGACGAATGTGCTTGAAGCGGCGTGCAACAAGAGTCTTCGCGCGCTCCACCGTTTCGGACGATGGTTCGGGCTGCGGGGCGGATGTTTGTGTCGTGTCAGTTGCCATGGATACTTCCCTTTATATTGCTCGAAAAAAGCATACGGGAAAACAGATGCGAGCGAAAGCGGGTTATTTTCGAACCTCCATATTTATCTGCGGGTCAATCCATATTTTTTAAGTTTGTACTGCAATGTCCTGCGGCTGATTCCCAGAGCGGATGAAGTGCGTTCCCGGTGGCCTCCATTTTCTTCCAGCGCCCGGATGATGGCCATCTTTTCCGCTTCCTCAAGTGAGGCCGGTGTACTGAACGACGGTTCATTGGACTGAGCCGGTTGATAGGTCGGGTCCGTGCCGTGAAACTGGGGTGGCAACAGCTCGGGACTCAGGGCGTCGGAGCGCGAGAGAATCAAGGCTCGCTCCAGAACGTTTTCCAATTCTCGCACGTTGCCGGGCCAGTCGTAGTGTGAAAGCGTTTCCAGAAATGCGGGCGTGACCGTGCGGATCGCCTTGTGGTTCTTGGAGCCGAGTTTTTTGAGCAGGAAGCTCACCAGCAAGGGGAGGTCATCGCGCCTGTCGCGCAGTGGCGGAATACGAATTTCCAGTACGGCCAGCCGGTAGTAAAGATCCTCACGGAATCGTCCTGCTTCGACTTCGGCCTTGAGGTTGCGGTTTGTGGCCGCGATGATGCGGACATCTGTTTCCACAGGCCGGACGCTGCCCAGCGGCTCCACTATTTTTTCCTGCAATGCCCGCAGCAATTTGGCTTGCAATGCGCCGGGCATTTCGCCGATTTCGTCAAGGAACAGTGTGCCGCCGTTTGCCAGTTGGAAACGTCCGGGCTTGTCCTTGATCGCGCCGGTAAACGCACCTTTTTCATAGCCGAAGAGTTCGCTTTCCAGAAGATCGTCAGGCAGGGCAGCGCAGTTGACCTTGATAAGGGGGCGTTCCGCGCGCGTGCTGGAGCGGTGCAGCCCCTCGGCCACCAGTTCCTTGCCTGTTCCGGATTCTCCCAGAATGAGCACTGTTGCTTCACTGGGACCGGCCTGTGCGATGAGTTCGCGTACATGGGCCACTCCGGAACTGGCTCCGATAAATTCCACGTTAGGGTCGTTGGCCTCCCGGCGCAACCGGGCGTTCTCCATGAGCAGCAACCGGTATTCACGAGCCTTGTGGGTCACGGCTTTGAGTTCTTCGTTGTCCGCAGGCTTGGTCAGATAATCGAACGCTCCCTGTTTCATGGCGTCCACCGCGGAACCTACGCTACCGAATGCGGTGAGCAGAATTACAGGCAATCCCGGCCTGCGGGTCTGCAACTCCCGAAGCAATTCCATGCCGTTCATACCCGGCATTTTCATATCCACCAGAGCCACGTCCGGGGATTCGTTGCTATATTCCGAAGATTCGCGAACCAGTTCTTCCAGCGCCTGTTCCCCTGAATCGGCTTCCAGAACCCGCCATCCCGCATCTTCCAATACGGCCCGCACCATCATGCGATGGCCGGGTTCATCGTCAACAACCAATATGGATTTCGTTTTCGTGTCGTTCATGCCTGGAGTTCCTCCTGAGCGGCGTTGGGGAAGTAAAGCCGGATCGTCGTGCCTTGGTCCGGTGAAGAGTCGATGGATATCTGTCCCTTGTGGGCACGCATGATGTTGTGGACTATGGCCAGTCCCAGCCCCGTACCCTTGGCTTTTGCCGTAAAGAACGGCTCAAGGGCCTGCTGGCTGATGTCCTCGTCCATGCCTGTTCCATTATCCTGAACGCATACCCAGACTCCCCCGTCCTGGGTGTGCGAAGAAATATTGATAATTTTTTCCCCGGATTTCTTGTTCAATGCGTCAAGGCTGTTGGCTGTCAAATTCAACAAAACCTGCCTGATGGCATCCGGGTCGGCCCAGACAACCGGGGCCTCGAAGTCGAAATGTGGCTCCACGTTGCCGTGTTCCATGTCGAAGCGCATGAGTTTTTTCAGGGAATCGCCAACCCTGGCCAGATCCACTTCCACGGGAGCCAATGCTCTGGGGCGTGCGAGGTAAAGCAGATCCGTGACCACGCGGTTGAGGCGGTCCGCCTCCTGCACCATGGTCGTGGCATAGGAGTTGAGCGGTTCCTGCCCCTTGAGTTTTTCCGCAAAAAATTGGGCGAATCCGCGAAGCGAACTGAGCGGGTTGCGGACTTCGTGGGCCACACCGGCAGCGAGGGAGCCTATGGTCGCCAGCCTGCGTGCCTCGTTCAGGTCTTCTTCCAGACGGCGGATGCGGGTGCGGTCTCGTATGAGCACAAGACGCAGTCCCAGCTCCGGTGCAGAATTGTCACCTTCCGGGAAAGGCACGGAAAGAATTTCGAGGTTGCGGCCATGATATTCATGTTGCTGCCATTCATATTCGCCCGCAGCGGGTTCAGCCGGATCAGGCTCGCCTATGGGCAGATCCTTCCAGTTCCTGCCCACGAGGTTGCCGTCACTTTCCCCATCCGGCTGGGCCAGCAGTTTTTTTGCCGATCCGTTGGCGGCCAGAATGGTGCCGTCGGCTCCCACGTTGATGAGACCGTCCGGCATGTTGTCCAGCAACCTGTTCTGGAATTGTTCCAGCCGAACAAGACGATTGCTCTGTTCCCGGCGGCGTATGTACGCAAAAGCGAGGAACCACAGGAATACGGCGGCAAGGAATACGTAGCCGGTTTGCAGCATTGCCGCACGTCGATATTGCTTGAACTGCTGGAGATGGCGGTCCGCATTGAGTCCTATGATGAGATAGGCTCGGTTATCTCCTTGAACCGTATTCCCCTCATGCATGTTTCTGCCGTTTCCATGCTCCCCCATGTGCCCCATATGCCCCTTGCGTCCCGACCCAAGGTCAGGGAACTCTCCGGGGAGGGCATTACGGTTTTTTTCACTGAGCAGGGCGGCAAAGACAGGACGAAGGAGGAGACCGGAAATCAGCGTTTCCCTGTTGTCGTCACTGCGCATCATGTGCCACGTCTGCCCGGAGTCCAGCACTTTGTCTCCAATACGGGAAAAGTCCACGTCCGGCATGTCTTCCGCAGGTTCGGAGCTGACCAGCACTTTTCCGGATTGGTCGAGAATGGCAATGAATCGGAAATCATCCGAGGCGGCCAATTCCTGAAACAGGTCGCGGGACAGGGTAGGGAACATGGGGTAGACGGCCCGGTTCCGTCCCATGCTGCGGACAATGCGCATGAGGTTGGATTCCACGCCACGGGCAATGGAACCGCCTGAAAGAAAAAGATTGTTTTCCACCAACGCACGCTGTCTGGCAATGCTTTTCCACGTCAGGAAGAGGCTGCCGACGCCGAGTACTATCAGCGCGAGCACAAGGGCGACGACGGGGCCCTGTTCATTGTCCCGGTAGCGAACGTCCATGGATTCTACTGGTTGTTGCCGCGCAGGATTTCATACACCTTTTTGGGAGAGGTATTATGTTTTTGCGCGATTTGTTTCAGGGTCATTTCCGGGGTAGCCTCCAATCCGGCCTTGCTCAACCTGCCGATCATTTCCTCCATGGGCAGGGAGTATGCGGAACCAAGGGTTTGCAGGGTCAGCTTGCCTGTCCCTTCCGGCGCTTTGGGAGGCAGCGCCCTGAATATATCATCACCGGAAAACGCATTGCGCAGGGCCAGATAAACATGCTGTGGCGTAACGCCGTTGGCGTGCGCAATGTCCACAAGCTTGGCGGAAGCATTGAGTTTTTTCGTGTAACCGGCCTTTTTGAGGGTGTCCAGGGATTCGGCGAGATCAAATCCCATATGGGCGCAAAATACGCGCAACGGGCTTAACTCGGCATGTCCGTATGGCGGGTTGCCCAGTGTGGCGGTCTGCTTTTCCTTGATGGATTCGCCAAAGTCGAGAACCGCCTGCATGGGCTGGATATGCAAAAGCGTTCCCGCTGTTACCGCGATGACCAGAATCATGCTGAAGACCATGGGGGTGGTCAAAACCACCATCTCACGGGCGCGGTTTTTCAAATATGCGGTAATCGGCTTCCAGTTGAGGAAGATATGCAGCAGGGAAACAATGCAGAAAAGCAGCCCCACGGTGATGTGGATATCTCCCCACTGGGTTTTGCTCAGTCCGAGAAATGTCCAGTCCGACCAGTATGCGACCCTGCCGTGCGGCGTTATGTAGAGCACAACGCTGGTGAACAGGGTTATGAGAAACGAGAGCAGGCTGGTCAGCGAGATTGTTTTTCTGAACATGAAATTATCTCCTCCCGGATGTTTTCTTCAGGATAACATTGCTGCAATTGGTTGCACAACCGTGTAATTGGAGGGCTCCCGACCAGTTTCGCGCGTAAACTGGAAGCGGGACGATCGAGCCAATCCCGACCACCCCGCTTCATTTTCCTGCTTTCCGGGTTTATCCCAAAATATTGACTAGTTATTATAGTAGCACGGAGCGTTTTGCATTCCCATGCGATGGCCGTAGTTTCCGCCGCGATGCATACCCCTGTGGTGCCGCATGCCGTATCTGTTTCCATCGTAGCTGCAGTTCATAGCCTGGAACATCCGCACGCCGGTGGCTTTTTCAATTTCAGCAGCCGTTGCGGTACGTTCAGCATAGATCCTGTTTCTGATGTCGGACATTTCGGCAACCAGACTTTCGATTTCAGCCTTGTCCGCCTTGCCGGATGCAACCAGAGCGTCCAGCGTGGTGCGCTTTGCCCAGATTTTGGTGCGCAGGTCGCGCATGGATGCACGGTGCTGGTTCAGGATTTCCTGCGCAGCAGCCTGCTTTTCCGGGGTCAGGGCGTTGAACTGCGGGCAGTATGTGCCGTCGGCAGAACGGTATCTCGGTCCTGCGTAGGACAGGGCGGACAGGCCGAGTACGGCGACGATTGCCAAAGTTACGATGGTTGTGGTTTTGTTCTTCATGCTAAATCTCCATGATTTGCGGTAACTCTTTCAAGGAGAGCACCTGTGTTGTGCAGTCGTCTTGCAAAAGAAAAGCATCAGCTGTGCCAATATTATAATATTTATATATTTCAAGTAGTTGATTTGTCTTTAGCGGTGAACAAAGAATGGCGTTGCACATAATTTTGTGAGCATAATTGCACTTGCTTGTGCAACGATGTGCAAAGTGTGTGCAGAGCTAAAATATGTATCCGCATGCACCGTATTTACCGTTTCCAAAAGATGTTGATCCCATTGCTGAAAAAACGGTTTGGGAAAGGGGCTGCCGGGTGAGTTTGCTTTCGGGAGCAGGCATGGTAAACAGGCTCTCTGAATCCGACACCGAGACTTTTTTTTACGGAGTATTTCATGCCTCAGAGAATGCCCTGGCCAGAGTATTTCATGAAAATCGCGCATCTCGTGGCGCAACGATCCACTTGCCTGCGACGCGGCGTGGGGGCTATCGCCGTCATGGACAAACGTGTGGTCGCCACCGGATACAACGGCGTGCCGTCCCAGGTTCCTCACTGTGCTGAAGTGGGGTGCATTCGGGAAAAAATGGGCGTGCCTTCCGGCCAACGCCACGAGCTGTGCCGCGGACTACATGCGGAACAGAACGTCATTATACAGGCGGCAACGCATGGCCTTTCCCTGCAGGGGTGCGATATTTTCTGTACCACCCAGCCCTGCCTCATCTGCACCAAGATGCTTATCAATGTAGGTGCCGCCAACATTTATTACGCGGAGCATTACCCGGACGAACTGGCCGAGACGATGCTTGCCGAAGCCGGAGTGAACCATGCCTTGCTTGAAGGCGACTTCCAGCCCTAACGAACGCTTCATGGCCCGGGCTGTTGAGCTGGCCGGATACGGACGCGGAGCAACTGCCCCCAATCCGTGTGTCGGCGCTGTGCTCGTGCATGACGGGCATATTGTGGCGGAAGGATGGCATACCCGATTCGGCAAGCTTCATGCCGAACGGGAATGTCTGGCGCAGGCCCGGGAGCGGAAAGTATTTGAGCAGGTCGATCCTGCGCAGTGTGCCTTGTATGTCACGTTGGAGCCGTGCAACCATTACGGCAAAACGCCTCCCTGCACGGAAGCCATTCTTGAGGCCGGGATCGGAACGGTCATGGTCGGGGCAATGGATCCTAATCCCAAGGCTGCCGGAGGCGTGGAAATCTTGCGCGCTGCTGGCGTGGAAGTGATTACCGGCGTGATGCGGCAGGAGTGTGAAGACCTGATAGCCGATTTTCTTGTCTGGCAACGGACGGACCGTACCTATAATATCCTGAAGATGGCGGCCACGCTGGATGGCAAGATCGCTTCGTCCGAACGGAAGCCCGAGCCGGTCTCCTGCCCCGAATCCTTTGCCCGTGTTCAACGGATGCGCCATTTGGCTGGCGCGGTGATCGTCGGAGGCGGCACATTCCGCGCCGACAATCCCAGCCTGACTTGCCGTATGGAAGATCTCCCTCAGGATTTCGAGCAGCCGTTGGCTGTAGTGGTTACGTCACAATTGCCTGCACCGGGCGCAGACTGCATACTGTTGCGCCAGCGTCCCGAACAGGTTCTTTTCTGGACGTCCGAAGCCATTGCAACATCTCCCAAAGCAAAGGCTTTGCAGGATGCCGGTGTGCGCGTTGTGGGATTGCCTCACAATGGAGCAGGGTTGGATTTTGTTCCGGGTTTTACTTTGCTCCGCAAGGAGTTCGGCTGTCATTACACCCTGTGCGAGGGCGGCGGTAATCTGGCCATGTCGCTTGTGGAACAGGGACTTGCAGATGAGCTGATACATTTCGTTGCCCCGCGTATTCTGGGTGATCATTCCGCACCCTCGGCATATGCCGGCAGGTATGATGTTACCATGGCACAGGCTGTGAACTTTCGCGTTGCAGCCGTGGAGCCATGTGGCGACGACATCATGCTGACACTCCTTTCATAATTTCTCTCCAGGCAAACATGCTCTTGTGGTCTGCCGGGATTTTCACTGAAACAGACGTTTACATTTCCTGTACGCTGCTATAGTGAATTTATTTCATGAGAGGAGGAAAATGTTTTCTACTCGTGCGGCCGTGTCTTGTCCTGTTGGCTGCATGTTTCATTTTTGGGGCTGCAGGCACCGTCTCGTGGGCTGGGCAACACCAACTTCAGTATATCTCCGATGATTGTTACCCTTTCTGCTATTCGGATGAAGGTGTTCCTACCGGTCTTGCTGTCGATTTTTTACATCGCGTGTGGACTGAGCTTGGGGAGCCCCCGTCAAAAATAAGGATACTGCCGTGGGCGCGAGGGCTGGACATGGCGACCCATGTTCCGGACACAGTGCTTGTTGGGGTTGCCAGAACGTCCGAGCGGGAACATTCGTTTAAATGGGCTGGCCCTTTCCTGTCTGCGCGTTTCGTGCTCATGAGCTTGAGAGAACGCCACCTGAACATTCATGACGATAATTATTTGAAGCCGCTGAATATCGGGACAGTGCGGCAAGACGTGCTGAACGGTATGGTAAAAAAAGTGTTTCCCAACGCCAGACGTGCCCCGGTCGCCACGCTTGAGTTGAACATGCGCAAGCTGTTGAACGGCCGGGTGGATGCCGTGGCGCATGTTGAACCCGCCCTGCACATGTTTATCAAACGCCATGGATTATCTCCGGATTTGTTTGAAACTGTCCATGTTTTTTGTTCCAAGCCCGTCTATTTCGCTTTCAATCCCAATATTTCGGATGCCTATGTTGAGCGGTTCAACGCAGCATTGCAGCGGTTGAAAGTTACCGGGGCGTATTCCGAGATCTGGGGCCGCTACGCCGAGGACGCTCCCCCATTTACACCGGCAACCGCTCCTGATAGTGATGCTTGCATCGCAATCACGGAGGAGTAGTCATGTTTACCGGACTTGTTTTGGGTACTGGCCGAATTGAGGGAATTGAATCCCGGGGCGCGGAAACCCGTCTGCGGATTCAGGCGCTTTTTGATTTGGACGCCATCGAACCGGGCGAGTCCATCGCCGTGAACGGTACCTGCCTGACCGTGGAAACGTTTGGCGAGCGGTGGTTTACCGCCTACGCCAGCCGCGAAACCATGTCCGTGACCAGCCTTGGCGATTTGGCTCGAGGCAGTATTTGCAATCTGGAGCGTGCCCTCGCCGTGGGAGATCGCTTGGGCGGGCATATTGTCAGCGGCCATGTGGATTGTGTGGCCTGGGTGGACACGATCCGTCCTGAGGGGGAGTCCAAGATTTATCGCCTTGCCTTTCCTGAAGAGCATGGAAGATACGTGATCGGCAAAGGCTCCGTAGCCTTGGACGGCATCAGTCTGACCGTCAATGCCTGTGGACGGGACTGGCTCGAAGTGAACGTCATTCCCGAGACGCAGAATGCGACCACCATTGCCCAGTGGCGTGCAGGCCGCAAGGTGAACATGGAGACCGACGTTATCGGCAAGTACGTGGAACGTATGGTGGCGCCGTGGAAAGGCGGAGACTCCAACAGCGAAAAGGGTAGTAAGTCCAAATCCGCAATTACTATGGAGTACCTGGCCGAGCACGGTTTTTAAGCCGGATGGTACGCTGTTTTTTCCGATTTCGTAGAATCTAGTAATCTTCCATGCCGCAGCGGCGGCACGCCTCACATTCCCGGCTGGAACACCCCGGTGATTGTTTTGCCTGTTTGGCGAGTTCCCATTCCCTGTACAAATAATCCCGCCGTATCCCTACGTCGATAACTTCCCAAGGGAAGGACTCATTCTTTTTTCGTTCCCGCAGGTACTCATCGGCAGATCCATTCCACTGTTGAAAAGCCTTTTTCCAGCCGCCATGTTCAGCCGCCAGTATGATGAAATCAGCAAGATTTCCGTCACCGCGTGCCAACATTCCCTGCAAACGGGCCTGAAATGGCGAATCGTGCTGTAGGGATATGCCGTGCATGGGCTTGACCATTCTGCGCAGTTTTCTGAGCCTGCGATCCAATGTCGACTCCGAGGGCATGGGAGCCCATTGGAACGGCGTGAACGGCTTGGGTACAAGGCAACTGGCGCTGATGGTTATGCGCATGAAGTGTTTTTTGCTTTCACCGGATTCCTGTTTTCGGATATCGGTGATGCGCCTGAGCAATGCTTCCAACTCATCATAATCTGCGTCTGTCTCGCCGGGCCATCCGACAATGAGATAGATTTTGAGATGGTTGACTCCATGCCGTGCGCAGAATCGAACCGCGTTCAGGAAATTTTCAATGTCCAGTTTTTTACTGGCGACATTGCGCAATCGCTCACTGGCGCCTTCAAGCGCCAGGGTGATTGTTCTGATGCCGCATTTGCGCAGGAATATCATTAACTCTTCGGTTATGCCGTCCGCCCGTAGCGAGGAAAGGGAAAAATTCATCTTGCGGCCATGGAGCCATTTGAGGAAGGGAAGTAATTCCGGCCAGTCAGTGAGGGCGGTTCCCACTAATCCGACCTTTCTTGGGCTGGCCGCTTCCACAAGCTCCTGCATGCGTTGCCGTTGCGAATGTCTTGGTGGGCGATAAATGTAGCCGGCTGCGCAGAAGCGGCAACCGTATGGGCAGCCACGATTGATCTCAAGCAAAAAAGTATCGCGGAACGTAGCGGTGTTGGAAGTGAAGCAGGAAAACGCGGGATCGGGAAGAGTCCGGCCGGGATTGGAAATCACTCTGCGAACCGGAGTGGTGGAGCGGCCGGGGACATAGATGCCGGGGCGGCTTTTTACTGATTCAAGAAAGTCGTTTTTGGTTCCACCCGCAAAAATATGTTGTTTGAGGTCCAGAAATAACGGAAGAGAGTTTTCATTTGCTTCGCCCACCCAGAAAAGATCCACGAATCTGGCGATGGGAGCCGGATTCAGAAATGTGGGCGGACCACCCACCATGATGAGCGGAAAATCCTTTCTGTCTTGGGCGAGCAGGGGGATACCCGCTGCCCCGAGCGCCCTTACAAGGAATAAATACTGTTCCTCGTAAGTGACGCTCAGGGCGATGACAGGGAATGAGGATAACGGGCGTTGGCTTTCCTTGGACGCAGGGGGACCGCCGCTGTCTCCCCGTCCTCGCTTGTCCGGGAAGACCCGTTCCACAGCGAGTTGCGGTTCCTGTGCCAGGATACGGTAAACCGCTTGCCAACCTAGGGTGGATACTGCCAGTCTTTCACCGCCGGGAACGACCAGGGCCGTGGGCAGACGGCCTCCGGGGTCTGGAACCTCAGGTTCCGTCCGGCCGTAAAACAACGGGTGTTTCACGTCAGCATCGGCTCCTCAACCATACGCTGAAGCGCTGGTGGCAGCGACGCCTCGGGCTAATCGCAATTTTTGCGAATGAACGCGGGAACGTCGAAATCGTCTTCCTCGAATATGAACTCTTCCTCGCCGGGGCCTGCAACCGCACGGCTGCTGACCTGCGCTGCCGGCATTTCCTGATCGATGTCGGTCAGTTCATTGCCGTTTTTGCGCAAGTAGGCGGGAATGTTCAGGTTGCCTTCCATGACTCTGCGATGTCCGTTGCGCATGGGCTTTGCCTCGCCAGCGGAACGTTTCATGCCCCGGGGGCCGAGCAGCATGAGTTTTTGCTGGTCAGCCTTGGAAAGCGCGGGTTCGGGTTCTTCCATGGCTTGCTGGATTCCGGTTGCGATGACAGTGATGCGCATTTCATCACCAGCTTCCGGGTCGAATACGGTACCGAAGAAAATTTCGGCTTCGTCGTGGGCTTCCTTGTAGATGATGTCCGCAGCTTCGGAGACTTCGTCGATGAGCATGTCCGGTCCGCAGGTGATGTTGATGAGCACACCCTTGGCGCCTTCGATGGACACGTCTTCCAGCAACGGGCTGGTGATGGCCTTCATGGCTGCTTCCTTGGCGCGGGATTCGCCGGTGGCGATGCCGGTGCCCATAAGGGCCATTCCCGAGGAACCCATGACGGCTTTGACGTCTGCAAAGTCGAGGTTGATCAGTCCGTGCACGGTGATGAGGTCTGCAATACCCTTGACCGCATAGTAGAGGACTTCATCCGCCTTTTTGAGCATGTCCGCAAAGGATGCCTTTTTGGCGGCAAGTTGCAGGAGCCTGTCGTTGGGGATGGTGATGATGGAGTCCACGGACTCGGAAAGTTCCTTTGTGCCTTGCTCTGCCTGTTGCAGGCGGCGTTTGCCTTCAAAGTAGAAGGGCTTGGTGACGACACCTACGGTGAGTGCGCCCATTTCCTTGGCAATGCGCGCGACAACGGGAGCCGAACCGGTTCCGGTTCCGCCGCCCATGCCTGCGGTGATGAAGACCATGTCCGCGCCTTCCAGAGCCTCACGGATCTGGGCCTCGGATTCAAGGGCCGCGTTACAGCCCACTTCCGGGTTTGCGCCTGCGCCAAGTCCTTTTGTGAGCTGTTCGCCCATCTGGATTTTGTGCTCGGCCATGGATTTGTGAATGTCCTGTGCGTCCGTGTTGGCAACAATGAACTGCACGCCCTTGAGGGACGACATGATCATGTTGTTCACGGCATTTCCGCCGCCGCCACCGCAGCCGACCACTTTGATCTTGGCGCTGGTGTCGTGATCGATTTCAAAGAATTCCATTTGTTACCTCCTGTTCCCTGTCAAGGTTAGGCGATGTCTGTGAACCATTTACGCATTCTGCCCAGAATGCTTTCAAACGGGGAATCGTCCCGAACGCGGAAGGCCTTTTGCCGCGTTGCCCCCGAGCCAGCCTCTTCTTCCGCACCGTGCAGGAGAAGACCGGTTGCCGTGGCATACATGGGACTGCTGACCTCAGCGCTCAAGCCGCCCACCCCCACGGGGGAGCCGATGCGCACCGGGAGATCGAAAATCTGTTCGGCCAGTTCCTGAATGCCGTCAATGAGGCAGGTGCCGCCCGTCAGGACAACGCCCGCCGCAATCATATTCTTGAATCCTGATTTGATCAGTTCCTGATCCACGAGGGCCATGATCTCCTCGCACCGCGGTTCGCATATTTCAGCCAACACGCGTTTGCTCATGGTGCGGGATTCACGTCCGCCAACGCTGGGCACTTCGATGATCTGGTCCGAGGTGATCAGGTCGGCCATGGCGCAGCCGTGTTCGATCTTGATCTGTTCGGCGGAAACCATGGGAGTCCGCAGCCCGTAGGCTATGTCGTTGGTCAGGTTGTGACCGCCAAGTGCCAGCACCGAGGTGTGCTTGATGCTGGCCTTGGAGAAAATTGCCAAATCGGTGGTGCCGCCGCCGATGTCAACCAGAGCCACACCTATCTCGCGTTCCTCGGGGGAGAGTACCGCCTTGCTCGAAGCCAGCGACTCCAGAACGATGTTGGATACATCCAGGCCGGAGCGGTTGCAGGAGCGGATGATGTTCTGGGCCGAGGTCACCGCGCCGGTGACGATGTGCACCTTCACTTCGAGGCGAACACCGGCCATGCCCAGCGGATCGGCGATGCCGCGCTGGTCGTCCACAATGAATTCCTGCGGCAGTGTATGCAGCACTTCGCGATCCATGGGGATGGCGATGGCCCGGGCAGCTTCAATGACGCGATCCAGGTCGCGCTGGGTGACTTCGCCGCCCTTGACCGCGATAACGCCATGGCTGTTGAAGCCCTGAATGTGGCTGCCGGCTATGCCCGCATAGACGCTACGGATGTCGCAGCCAGCCATGAGTTCCGCATCTTCCAGTGCTTTTTTGATGCACTGGACCGTTTTTTCGATGTTGACCACCACGCCGCGGCGCAGGCCCGTGGAAGGGCTCGTACCGATACCGATGATGTCCACACCGCCTTCGTCATTGACCTCGCCGACCACCACGCAGATTTTGGTGGTACCTACGTCGAGTCCGACGATCAGATCGTGTTTGGCCATGAAAATTCTCCTTGATTCCCTGTAACCGTCAATGGGCGCTCGCGCCCTTGTTTACGATGTGGTTTCCCGGCTGCGCCGTTTGACCCATACTTTGTCACCTGTGGCTGCAATCATTGCGGCTTGCGCAAATTGTCCGCGCAGGGCCAGATCGCGCCATACGGTCTTGATCCTGCGGAACTGCCGTTGCCAGCCGTTTAAATCCATGCGCAGAGCCAACTGTTGGCCGTCCAGAAAGATTTCTACCTGTTTTGAACCCAGTACCTTAACCCAGGCGACCTGATTCATTGCAAAGGGGGTTTCCGGTCCCTGGATCATATCCAGCAATGCGGAAAGCCTTGTGTCAGTGCTATCCATGCCGCGGCCATATTCGAGGACGGGCAGGGCGGCGGCTTCTCCCGGCTGTACGGGAGCGATAATTCTTCCATGCCGGTCCGCAAAGTTGAGTTTTGCCCCCTGGCGTACCCAGAATCCGGGAACGCGTTCCGATACTTTGATGACCAGTTTGTCCGGGAACTCCCGGCGAACGGTTGCCGATTTGATCCACGGGTTGGCGGAAAGATTGTTCTCCACTTCCGCGATATTGGTTTCAAGGCAGTTGTCGCCGAGCTTTATTTTTGCCAATCCCAGAATATCACCGTTGGTAAGACGCTTGTTGCCCGAGATGGAGATGTCCTTGAGCGCCAAAGACGGGCTTGCTGTGAGCCAACGGTAGCCATAGAGCAGGCCCACGCTCAATGCGCAAAGCAGAAAGATGCATAGCATGGCTATGAATATTCTGCTGGCAAAGGCCATTACTCCGCTTCCGGATTTTTTTTCACGCCGGGTTTTGGGTGGCTTGCGCATGGTGTTGCCCTTGCGATTGCTTCCCAGTTTGAGGCGGCTTTGTTTTCCTACG
>Ga0207831_100145_pt1 | contig 41245 bp, 32 predicted proteins | sample TtanPargueraPR_7_FD_187741 | JGI IMG/M metagenome (GOLD analysis project Ga0207831, IMG submission 187741) | Aerobic enrichment media microbial communities from Bioluminiscent Bay, La Parguera, Puerto Rico - Tt and M1 (2) (SPAdes) | ecosystem: Environmental > Aquatic > Marine > Unclassified ...
AATAAAATGACTGTGTTAAATGCAATTAGGGCTAAACTAGTTCTGAGAATGTTCGCAGTGATAAAAAATGAAAAAATGTATATACAAAATTACATTAATCCCTTGTCTGTTTCATAAGAATAGGAGGGGAAATTCGTACTCCAGGCTTGTATAAAGGTATCCCGAAGGGATTAAATATGAATAACCGCGGATAAGGACGACAGTCCGCAGTCCGTGGTATTTGGAGACAATTCCAATACATCCCTGCAAGGGGTGAATTATTATATAACAGTTGATCTAATAACATTCAACCACTTCGTGGCTGTTGTGGTGTAGATCATCTAACCACGGATTGCATCCGCGGTTATTCAGCTTTTGCCACTTCGTGGCAATTCAGCTAATGGCTATAGTTGATCGATGGAAGGTGGTTAATAAACACGATTAAAACTTTTTCTAAAAATTCAGGAACAAACCAATAAACACAAAACGTTTTAAATCGCGTTTTACCGGAACAAGCGAGTAGTTACCCTGGGCATCCGCAACATTTGTAGGGCGGTAGCTCAGTACATTGTTATTTCCCAAAACATTGTTTACCGAGCAGTACAACACCGAATATTGATTGCCAATGTAAAACACATGGCTCATATTCAGGCTCAGGTCGGAATACATTTTGGTTCGTTCGCCGTTAAACTCCGGTGAATTTGGATCATTAAACGGACGTCCGCTGGCAGCTGTAAACGAAGCACCAAACTGGGTGTTTATTTTATTCACCCAATATTTTCCCACTACCGAAAAATTGTGGTCGGAGATAAAATAAGGCGTAGCTTTTTCAGGGTAATACTGGTATTTTCGTTTGGTATCGATGTAAGAGTAGGTAACCCAGTAGTCGAATCCTTTTATACTCAGCTGATCACGCCAAAAAATATCGAAACCTGCAGCATAACCGCTTCCATCGTTCAGCAGATTTTCCGGCAATCCGTTTTCGCCCACCGAATAAGTGATAAGGTCGCTGTACTTTTTGTAATACGCTTCGGTGCGGAACAAACGCTCCGAGTTATCACCAAACTGGTAGCTGAGAATATAATGCATCGCCTGTTCAAAATCCAGATCGGTGTTTATTTTCAGGTAGTCGGCTTGTGGTGTTTGGTAATAAAATCCCCAGGCTCCTGACAGTTGTGCTTTTTCTCCCGTTTTTAAAGCCAAAGCAAAGCGTGGTGCTACGTTCAATTTATTAATTACCGACGAGTATTCGGTGCGTAATCCCGGACGTATACCAAAGTTTTTTGTGAATTTGATCTCCGGCTCGATAAAAGCTCCCAGCAAATGGTCGTCGAAAGAGCCATTGTATACAGCACCCTCATTCTCAATGTAGTCCTGATCGTATTTATTGTAAGTTTCGTTGGCTCCCCACGTTAGTTTCACACCTTCGGAAAGATCGTGCACAAGGGCAAAGCGCGATTCAATGTTGAGTTCTTTTGTATTCACATCGTCAGCTCCCAAACCCAAACGATTGTCCTGGTAGGTGGACGAAACACCGATACGATAGCACGATTTTTCTGATAAACAGTCGCGGTACGAAAGATTGGAATAAACTGTTCCTCCTTTGCTGCTAATCTTCATTTTTTCTCCGTCGTTACCGGCCGGAACAAGGTAAGCGAGGTCGCCATAATCAGTAGTAACATAAGCTTTAAACATGCCGGATGAGCTTGTTTTGTGCCGAAAAACTGCGGTTCCGTTCACCGATTCAACAGGTTTTTCCCAGTCAACATTACTTTTAAAAACCTTGTCGTATAAACTAAGGTTGGTATATCCACCCGAAACATTCAACGATGTATTTTCCCATCGTTCGGTGTGGTTTGCTTCTGCTCCAATGGTCATTAACGAAATTCCGGTGTTATCGCTTTCCGGAAGATCGGTAGATTTCAATACCAAAACAGAAGACAGCGCTTGCCCGTATTCGGCGGAGTAACCTCCTGTATTAAATTGGACCCCGCTAAATAATGATGGCGCAAATCGTCCGCGGGTAGCCACATCGGGAGTTTTAGAGTAGTAAGGTTTTGTTGCAACCAGCCCGTCGATGTAGGTTGATGTTTCATAAGCATCGCCGCCACGCACCAGTAAACGTCCGTCGTCGGCAGAAGCCTGTGTGCCGGGCATAGTGCGAATGGCAGCCATTACATCGCCGTTGGCACTCGGCGTAGTATACACATCCAGCGACTTCATTACCGAAGCCCGCGATTCATCATCGGCAGCAAAACTCCCGGCAGTTATGGTAACCGCATCAATGCTGTTTACACTTTCCTGTAATTCTATTTGCACAACGATGTTGTTTTGCAGATCGATAGTTTGGCTCCAGGTTTTGTAGCCAATAAAAGATGCTACCAGGGTTTGTTCTCCGGTTTCTGTTGTTTCGAAACTGAAATTTCCTTCCCCATCAGAACTGGCACCGTCGTAAGTGTTTTCAAGGTAAATGTTCACTCCCGGAATGGGCTCGCCGTTTTTGGACAACACTTTTCCTGAAATAGTTACCTGCGCTGAAGCAATAACAGAAAAATAGATGAAGAAGAATGTAAGAATTGATTTCATGACTTGTTGTTTTGTTTTCTGCTTCAAAATTCCGCCGAAAACATCAACTCATGAAATTTGCTTTACCGAACTGTGGAATTTGTGGGATGAATTGTCGCTGCCAGGATATTAGAGATTGATGAGGTGGGGGAGATAGTGATTTTAAATACGATTGCTTAAACAAATCAGGTATAAAAAAAGAGGGTGCCCGGGCAGTTTTACTCCCAAGTACCCTCTTTCTTTGAAAAAGTATCCCGTGAACTGAAACAATTTCTTTTTCCTAATTGCTTCAAAGCACGAAGTTCAGTCTTACTTTTATAATGTTGTTCGATACCACTCCGAACTACGGCCCAGCATACGTATTCCGGCAACAAAACCTTTTAGTTTCAGCAAATCTTCGCCTTCCATCCAGCTGTAGCAATCGTAGGTTTTTCCCGATTTCGGATCGTAAATTGTACCATTTATCCATTCTTCTTTTTTGGCATCGTATTCAAAGCCTTTAAGAATTTGTATTCCCACCACCGAGCGGTCGCGTAATGCCGGATCAGGGTTTTCATCATCTTTTGGTGGTGCTCCGTTTTCGTATTTCTCAGGAATCATGTACACAATGGTACCAATGTATTTCCCATCTTTTTTCTCTACTTCAATCTTAGTGGTTTTTTCGTCATTCCACCACACACCAACAATCTTATCGGCTTCCTGTGCAAAACCGGCCAGTGCATAAATTCCAAGGAAAAAAAGAATTACAAGCTTCTTCATAATGTCTGATTTTGAATTATTTTTAAGGATTAAATATAGAAAATTCGGAGAGTAATCCATTGTCCCAAAAAATCAATTTCAAAATGAATACTTTAAAACGTGTATTATTAGGAGTGCTTGGCTTCCTTGTTCTTGCTGTTGTTGTTGGCTTTGCGGTGTTGCAGAATGTTAAAACTTCGGCAGTGCCCGATTATAACGAAAGCCTGAAACTGGAAGGACTCAGTGAGCCGGTTTCCATATTTCGCGATGAGCACGCCATTCCGCATATTTACGCCGAGAATGAAGCCGATTTGTACCGTGCTGTGGGTTTTGCGATGGCACAGGACCGGCTGTGGCAAATGGATTTATTGCGCCGCGTAACACAGGGACGACTATCAGAAATTTTGGGAAAGGACCAGCTGGAAACCGACCTGCTGATGCGTGCACTTCGTATTCAGCAGAAATCGGAAAAGATACTGGCAAGTTCATCGCCTGAAATTGTGGCTGCGCTCGAAGCATATTCCGATGGTATAAACCAGTACATCCGAAAATATCCGCTTCCTCCCGAGTTTAAAGTATTGCAGTATAAACCGGAGCCTTGGGAACCGGTGCATTGTATAAATCTGATTGGTTACATGTCGTGGGATTTATCCATGGGATGGGGGACCGAATACTATTTGCACCAGTTGCGTGCAGAAGTTTCGGATGAGAAAATTGCTGAGCTGATTCCCGATCTTAGAAATCATAAAACAGCGATTTACCATGAGTTTGGGAATATTGAGATAGAGGCAGCTGAAACTTTACTATCCGCCACCGAAAATTTAACGGAATTAGGCGCGGAGATTTTTAACGGTAGTAACAACTGGGCGGTTAGTGGAACAAAAAGCCAAACCGGCATGCCACTTCTAGCTAACGACATGCATTTGGGTTTGTTTGCTCCGGGAATCTGGTACCAGATGCACCAGGTTGTTGAGGGGAAAATGAATGTAACCGGCCTTGTGGTTCCTGGTCAGCCTTTTGTGATTTGTGGCCATAACGACAGCATTGCCTGGGGAATGACCAACGTTATGGTGGACGACCTTGATTTTTATGCCGAAAAATTAAATGAAGATTCAACAAAATACTGGTTCGACGGAGCCTGGCACGATCTCAACATTAAGAAGGAAACCATTAAAACCAAAGTGGGCGAGGAGTTTGAAGAGGAGCTGAAGTTTACCCACCGCGGCCCCATGGTGAATCGTTTTAAAAAGGAAAAGGAAACGCCACTTTCTATTCGCTGGCTGGGCAATGAAATGAGCAATGAAATCCGCACCGTTTTTCTGTTGAACCGTGCCAATAACTGGAGCGATTTCCGCAGTGCTGTAAGCACGTTTAAATCGGTGAGCCAAAATGTGGTTTATGCCGATGTGAAAGGAAATATTGGTTTACAATGCAGCGCCGGAGTGCCCATTCGCGCCGGTTCGGGTATTCAAATCTATCCGGGCGACAGCAGTAAATACGACTGGCAGGGACTGGTTCCATTCGAGGAACTGCCTTATGAGTTTAATCCGGAAAGAGGCTATGTGTCGTCGGCCAACAACAAAACGGCGCCCGACGATTATCCGTATTACATCAGTCACTGGTTTGCAACACCCAGTCGTATCGACCGTATCAGGGAAATGCTGGAAGAAAAGGAAAAGCTGGGTATCGATGATTTTAAAGCCATGCATAGCGACTGGAAATCGAAAACGGCAGAGCAGATGACAAAGGTTTTTGTTGAGTCGTTACAAAAGCAACCGGATTTTAATGAAACAGAACAAGCGGCTTTCAGCAAATTAAAAAGTTGGGATTATAACCTTACACGCGAAAGTCAGGCAGCCTCCATTTTTGAAATTCTGTACCGAAAATCGATGGAGAATCTGGTTAAAGATGAACTGTCGCCTGAGTTATTCCAGGGAATGTTAGGACAGAAAATGTTAATGGAAAACCTGATGATAAACCTGCTGGCTGAAGGACAATCGCAATGGACCGACAATGTTATGACCGATAAAAAAGAAACTTTTGATGATATTATTCTCCAATCGTTCAGGGAAACTGTTACCGAGCTGACCACCCAATTGGGAACGGATGTTGAACAATGGAAGTGGGGCAGCGTTCATACAATCACCTTAAAACATCCGCTTGGTGTTGTTTCGGTTTTGGATAGAGCGCTAAAACTTAACCGCGGGCCTTTTGAAGTTCCCGGAAGTTTTCATACGGTATGCCCGTATTCGTATTCGTACAAAAATTTGTATGAAAGCGTGCACGGCGCATCACACCGACATATTTTCAGCACGGCAAACTGGGACGATTCGGAGACAATTATTCCAACAGGCACAAGTGGTATTCCGGCCAGCGATTTCTACCTCGATCAAACCGCGAAGTATCTCGATAACGACTATCATCCGGATCTGTTTTCAAAACAAAATGTGGGAAATAAAGCCCGTTTTGAAATGCAATTAAAACCGGAATAATTAATTGTTTCATCACTATTTAAGATAATTTGCTTTTTGTGATAAACTAAGTTCTTATTCTGTTTGTTCCCTTTAAAAGATAAGCGCAGCGTTATGAGCAAAACTTCACCGGCACCAATTTATGTTGTATCTGGCGGAACAGGAATCGCCGGTAACAACCTGGTTCAGGCCTTATTGATTCAGTATCCTGAAAACAAAATTCCGGTTGAGATTATCGGAAGAGTGACCACCGAAGACGAAGTTTTCGATATTATCATGAAAGCGAAGGCCGATAACGGACTGATTGCTCATACGATGGTTAACCCTGAACTGCGACACAAAATCAATGAGCTGGGAGCAGAGTTTAAGGTGCGCGTGATTGATTTAATGGGTGAACTGGCCAACTATTTGGACGATACGCTTGATGTAGAGCCAATGGTACATCCGGGCTTATACCGCGAAATTAATCACCAGTATTTCGATCGGATCGATTCAATAGAATTTACGCTGTCGCAAGACGACGGGATGAGCCCTGCCCGTTTACGTAATGCCGAAATTATTTTAACCGGTGTTTCGCGTGCCGGAAAAACTCCGCTTAGTGTGTACCTGGCCATGTACGGTTGGAAAGTGGCCAACGTACCCCTGGTGCCGGGAGTTCAACCACCTGATGAGCTGTTTGAGGTGGATCCTAACCGTGTGTTTGGATTACATATTGGTGCCAACCAGTTAATTGCACATCGTCAGAAAAGAATTGCAAGTTGGGATAATCACCATGTTGAATCATACGTAGATCAGCGTGCCGTGCGCGAAGAGATTCGGAAAGCCATGTTTATTTTCGATCGGGGAGGATTTACGGTCATCAACGTTTCCAACAAACCTATTGAAAGTACGGCCAACGAAATTTTGTCGTACATGTCGAAACGATTTTCATATCGTGGGCGAAAACTGGTGTCGCCTTACAGTGGTCCGGTTGAACCGGGGCAGGAATAAAAGGGCAAACTCCCGGGATAACAACCAAGAATAATTACCCTCTGTAAAGTTTCAGGCAACAGCTGTGCCGGTTTTTTCTATTTAATGTGTCAAATGTTTATAACGGTTTTTATAATTATTAACTATGGCTCATAAATAATTTTACTGCCATTTGTTAAACAAAATGCGAAAGTCTTTGTAATTTAATACACAAGAACTTGATTGTAAATTCAAAAAACCATGATAAGACTAACAAAATTCAGTTTGGTTTTCTTGTTATTTCTGGCTGGTAACGTTTACGCACAAGACGAGTTGTTAACTATTCAACAGGCCGTAGAACAGGCTATCTCTAACAATGCCGGGCTCAACCAGATGCGGGCGCGTCTGGTTCAGAAAGAAAACGAGTGGCGAACCAACACGGGCGTTTCAGCTCCCGAAATCAGTTATTTTAAGGAAGGTATCAGCGATGATCCAACGGCGCCGTTTGCCGAAAAGCGTGTGGCCATTACACAGGAAGTGGATTTTCCGTTAACGTCGGTTTATCGTGTAAAAGCTTTGAAGCAGGAAGTGGAGGCGCAACAAAATGTTATTGTTGCTAAAGAGAAGGAAATCAGTTCGCAGGTAAAAAGTAAATACATCGAGGTGGTGTATGCGCTTTATCTGCAGCGCTCACGCGAAAACCAGTTAAAGCTTGCACAAGACCTGTATAATGCAGTTTATACAAAGTTTGAAACGGGTTTGGGAAACGGCATCGATTTGGCAAATGCCGAAATCCAGCTGGATGAAGCCCGCAATGATCTCGACCAGAGTGAGTGGATTTTGCACCAGGCACGCTACGGACTTTTTAATGTGATGGGCTTGCCTGTTGAAGAGCAGAAGTACAGTATTCAGTTTGCCGACACGCTTTATGCCACCGACATCGATATCTCGCAAATTCAGGCACTGGCAGTTCAGGAAGAGCAGCCGGCTTACCGCGCTTCGATGAATTTGCTGAACGCCTCCGATTATTTTCTGAAAGAAGCCAAAAGCAACATTCTGCCCGATGTTCGGTTTAGCATCTACAAACAGGATTACGGAACCGGCTACGATTTTAACGGTTTCGAAGTAGGGCTGAGCATTCCTATCTGGTATCCGTTCGATCAGAAGGGAAAGATACAAATGGCCACCGCCCGAAAGGAGGAATTGCTCTGGAACCAAAAGGAAATCCGGCTGAACATGAAAAAGGAAATTGAATATGCCTGGCACAATTATTCAGTGAGCCGGTCGATCGTAAATCGTTACCACGATTCGATGCAGGAACGTTCATCGAAACTCCAGAGCATGTCGTTACGAGCCTACCAACTGGGCGAAATCGACCTTCTCGAACTATTAAATGCGCAACAGATTTACTTAAAAAGTGAGCAGCGTTATTTAACTGCCCTCCGCGATTATTATATGCAACTGGCTGCATTGGAGCAGTATCTTAATCAGGAATTAATCTATTAAACATACTCAATATACGATATGAAATCCAAATTTATTCACTTCGGAATTGTAATGATCCTTTTCGCATTTGCCGCCTGTAATTCAGGAAATGAGCCGAAAAAGGAAGTAGTTGTTGAAACCGATGTTCCGCCATCGTTAAAGGATGATGCGGAAAAAACAATGCTGATTAAGTTGTCGGATAAAGAGCGCAACGAACTTTCGATAAAAACGGAAGCGATAAAAAGCGAATTTGTCGATCATCAGATTTTGGCGCCGGGCGTTGTTTTCCCGTCGCCGGGGCATTCCAGTATTATCAGTACGCCAATTAACGGGCAGGTTACTGCCATTAAGGTTTACGAAGGCGATAGGGTGAATAAAGGCCAGGAACTGTATCGTATACAAAGTCTGGAATACGGGAACCTGATTTCGGAATATTTGCAGGCTTATGCGCAGGAAGCGTTTCAGAAAAGTCGCCTGGCGCGTTTAGAGCAACTGGTTGAAGAGCGAATTAGTTCTACCAGTGAATTGGAGCAGGCTACTGCAGAATACCAACGAGCTTCGGCATCGTTAAAATCGGCCTATGCCAAGTTGCGGGCGGTTGGTGTTCCCGATTCGGAGATCGCAAAGTTCTCTGACTCCGGAAATTTTGAACCAACATTAAAAATTGTTGCGCCAATAAACGGTGTAATCGAGAAGAACTTTGTGGAACTGGGGCAATCGGTAAATGCCTTGGAAAACCTCTCCCGTGTGCTTGATACTCACGAGGTACTTGTTCGCGGTTATGTTTCGCCGGGCGATGCGGTATTGGTGGAACCGGGTAATGCGGTTGATATTTCGAAACGCGAGCAGGAAGATGTTACGATAAAAGGAAAAATTACCTCGGTAAATCCGGGGCTTGACGAAACCAGCCGCTCGGTGGTGGTGAATATTATCATTCCATCTGAAGATGGCTGGCCAAAACCGGGGGAGAACCTGCGATTGGCAATCACGTCCGGATCGCAAAAGGAAACAGTGGCTATTCAGTTGCAGGCCCTTACTTACGATGGCGATCAGCCAATTGTTTTTGTGAAAAAGGATGCGAATACTTTTGAGCGCCGGCCCATTGAAGTGGATCAAATAAAAGGCGATTTTGTATTTGTTGCCTCAGGGCTTAGTGCCGGCGAAGAAGTGGCAGTTACAAAAGTTTTTAGCCTGAAAGCGCTGTCTCGTTTCGATATTATTTCTGAAGAATAAAACCTTAAAAATCCTCGGCTGATGCTTCAAAATATAATTTCTTTCAGTGTTCGTCAAAAATACGTAGCCTTATCCCTGGTGGTATTAATGGCTGTTGCCGGCTACTTTTCGTTGATAAACCTGCCCATTAACTCGCAGCCGGATGTTACGCCGGTGCAGGTTTTGGTGATTACAAAGGCAGGTCGGTATTCTCCTTTCGATGTGGAGAAGCTGGTGAGTTACCCGATAGAGACGGCCATGAACGGCTTGCCCGATGTGGCTGAAGTTCGGTCGATTTCGCAATTCGGACTTTCGGCAGTTACCGTTGAGTTCGATGAGGGAACAGATATTTATTTTGCCCGGCAGATCGTTAGTCAGCGGCTGCAATCCATTGTTGATGAGTTGCCTCCGGGTGTTTCAAGTCCTTCGCTGGGGCCAATTTCAACAGCACTTGGCGAAATTTACCAGTATGTAGTTAAAGGTGAAAATTATTCACTGTCGGAACTGCGCGAAATTCAGGACTGGTTAATTGCCCCGCAATTAAAAATTGTACGTGGGGTAACCGAGATCAACTCGTTTGGCGGCTTTGTAAAGCAGTACAATGTTATTATTCAGCCGGGTTTGTTGCGCACCTATAGTATCGGTATCTCTGAAGTTATGGATGCCATTGCACAAAATAACAGTGTGTCGGGCGGAAATTATATCCAGCACAATGGCGAGCAATACATTATTCGTGGTGTTGGACAAATTACCAGTATGGATGATGTGCGGAATATCATCGTAAAAAACATTGATAATAAGCCCATTTTTATAAAAGATATTGCAAGCGTTGTTGAAGGCAAGCAGATCAGGCAGGGTGGTGTTACCAAAGATGGAAAAGGGGAGGTTATTACCGGAATTGTGATGATGTTGCGTGGTGGAAATGGCCGCGAAGTAATTTCGGAGATCGAAGATAAAATTGAAGAAATAAACCGGAGTCTGCCGGAAGGTGTTAGCGTTGAAAAATTTTACGATCAGTCGGATCTGATAAAACGTACCACATCAACCATTTCTACCAACCTTTTGGAAGGTGGTTTTTTGGTAATTGTGGTTTTGCTTTTGCTTTTGGGTGAAATATCAGGAGCGCTGATTGTGGCCATGGTAATCCCGTTTTCAATGTTGTTTGCTTTTATCGGAATGCGCGAATTTGGGCTGGCTGCTAACCTCATGAGTTTGGGAGCAATTGACTTTGGAATGGTGGTTGACGGTTCGGTGGTAATGGTTGAAAACATTGTTCACGATCTGCAAAAGAACAAAAAAGAGTCGAAAGAAGAGATAATTCGGAAGGCGGCCAATCATGTGGTTCGCCCCATCTTTTTTGGTGTACTCATTATTCTGATGGTTTATGTTCCGATTATGACCTTCAAGGGAATGGAAGGTATTTTGTTTCGTCCGATGGCGATAACGGTGGCAGCTGCCGTGTTTGGTTCGTTGCTGCTGGCACTTATTTTTGTTCCGGCTATGTCGGCCGTTGTATTTCGTAAAAAGGTAAAAGTTCGCCGGAATTACCTGATAGAATGGATGCGCCCGCGCTACCAAAAAGGACTGGAAAAGAACATGAACAAGATATGGTTTGTGGGATCTTCAGCTTTGGCCATCTTTTTGGTATCGATTTTTTTAATGACACGTTTGGGAACGGAATTCTTACCCGAACTCGATGAAGGTTCCATCCTGATCGAGCAGGTGCGTATGCCGTCGGTAACGTTGGAAGAATCGATGGAAAATGCCGATTGGCTGGCAGGTAAGATCATGGAAAATATTCCTGAAGTCAAAACAGTAGTACCCAAAACAGGTCGGTCGGATTTGGCCAACGACTGGATGGGCGTGCATCAAACCGATGTGTGGGTGGTGCTAAAACCAATAGAAGAGTGGTCGAAAGGTGTAACAAAAGAAGATATTATAAACAGGATAGAACCGTATTTGCAAACTGAACCCGGTTTGGCGTATAACTTCACTCAGCCAATTGCCATGCGTGTTGATGAGTTAACCAGTGGTGTAAAATCCGATTTGGCAGTTAAAATTTACGGCGAAGATTTAGATGTGCTTGATGAAATTGGTGAGAATATTTCCGCACTGCTGACCGGTTTGCCGGGTACTGACAATTATTATGTGGAGCAGTCAGCGGGGCAACCTTACTTAACCGTAAATATCGATCGTGAAGCGGTAGCCTCATTCGGTTTAAATGTGGACGATGTGCAGAAAGTAGTTGAAGCCGGTATTGGTGGACAGGAAGCGGGGCAATTGTACGAAGGACAACGGCATTTCGGAATCGTGGTGCGTTATCCTGAGAATATTCGCGACCAATTACCAAAAATTGCGGAAGCTCCGGTGCATCTGCCGGGCGGCGGTTATATTCCGCTAAAACGTGTGGCAAATATCGAATTGCAGGAAGGTCCGCGTGAGATTCAACGCGAAAATGGCTGGCGAAGATTAATTGTTGGTATCAACATAAAAGACATTGATCTGGGAACCTACGTTTCGCAGCTGCAGGAACAGATTGATAAAAGTGCCAGCATCCCATCAGGATATTTTATTGATTACGGCGGAACTTTCGAAAATCAGCGCCGAGCCATGCGCCACTTAATGCTTGTAGTGCCGCTTTCCATATTTATCATTATCGGTTTAATGTACCTGAACTTCGGAAAAATGCGTTACGCAATCCTGATTTTACTGAACCTACCTTTCGCTTTGTCGGGAGGAGTGTTCCTGCTCTGGCTCCGGGGAATGTATTTGTCGGTAACGGCAAGCATTGGATTTGTAGCTCTGTTCGGGGTTGCGGTGCTCAACGGTATTGTACTGGTCGATCATATAAACATGTTACGGAAGGAGAAAAAAGGCGACCTCAAAAAGCTGGTAATCGAAGGGTCGGTCGATCGTTTGCGCCCGGTGTTAATGACGGCTTTGGTAGCGAGTTTGGGTTTTATTCCAATGGCCTTTAATACCGGCCCGGGTTCCGAGGTACAACGCCCGCTGGCAACAGTGGTAATTGGTGGTTTAGTAACCTCCACATTTTTAACACTTTTGGTGTTGCCCATTGCCTATTATTGGATTGAACGGAAAAAGTCTCCGGAGAAAGAGAGTATTCCAGAATCGAATTAGAAAATATTGTTTCGCTTTCATTGACCCCTCCTAACCTTCCGCCCGCTGGCGGAGAGGAATTTTCCCCCTTTTGGGGATTAAGGTGGCAAAAATAGAAATTCATAATTTTCTAAAACACCCGCGCAAGTTTTCCAAAGCTTCTGTGTCATACCTTAAATTTTAAACAAAGACATAAATTAAAAAGATATGAAAACGAAGTTTAGCTGGCGAGCCTTTATCAGTTTTGGGTTAACCTGGGGAATTTTAGTGATCCTGGTTTCGGGTGTAATTTTGTATGTAGCTCCCCCGGGACGCTACGCTCATTGGGTAAACTGGGAACTGGCAGGTTTATCAAAAGAAGGCTGGCAGGCCGTTCATACCCTTTTTTCGCTGGCGTTTATTGTGCTTTCCATATTTCACCTGTTTTCGGTAAACTGGAAATCTTTTGTCTCCTACCTAAAATCGAAAAGCACAAAAGGATTCAACAAGAAAAAGGAACTTATTTTTTCCATTGTGGTAGTGCTGGTATTCTTTTTTGGCACTGTATTTTCCATTCCTCCTTTTCAAACGGTTATGGATTTAAGCGAAACGGCCACCAACTCCTGGGAGAAAACCGAAGAGCGGGCACCCGTACCTCATGCCGAGCTGTTAACGCTAACCGAACTGGCGCAGCAGTTGGATTTGGAATCGGTTGACGCCATAACCCGGAAACTGGACACGCATAAAATCGCCTACAACGATATTCATACCCAAAGTTTGCAGCAAATTGCCGAAGCAAATAATTCTACTCCACTGGAGATTTACGAGATAATTGTTAAACAACCGGGCAATGCTGGACAGGGAATGGGTGTTGGGCGCAAAACCCTTGACGATTTCTCAAAAGAACTGAATAAAAGCACCGATGAGTTAATGCAAATTCTGGAAAAGAACAATATAGCGGCAAAACCAACAGAAACCCTGCGTGCTATCGGCGAGAATAATGACATTACACCCCGCGATATTTACAAACTACTTTCTGAATAATTACAAGTACATTTACATAGTGGTTTTTTTCGAATCAGAATGTCCGACACCGATATAATTGAACAATTAAAACAGGGAAGTGAAGCGGCTTTTAAAACGCTGGTCGACACGCATCAAAAACTGGTGGTGAATACCTGCTATGGTTTGGTGCAGAACCGCGAAGATGCTGAAGATATTGCGCAGGACGTTTTTGTTGAGGTGTACCGGAACATCGATAAATTCAGGGCCGATGCAAAACTCTCTACCTGGTTGTACCGAATTGCGGTTAACCGCTCACTCAACCACATTCGCGACAACAAAAAGCGCAAGTGGTTTCATTCGTTCGAAGATGAGGTGGCAAACAAACGCCGGGAAGCGATGCAGGTAAGTACCTCGAATACCGACGAGCCGGAATACGAACTCGAGAACCAACAGCGGGCAATAATTTTACGAGAAGCCATTAACAGTTTGCCACAAAACCAAAAAGTGGCTTTTACCCTGAGTAAATACGAGGAACTGTCGTACCAGGAAATTGCAGAGGTTATGGATCTCTCGGTTTCGTCGGTTGAGTCGCTGTTGTTCAGGGCCAAAAAAGGCCTGCAGAAAAAATTATACAAGTGCTACAAAAAAAAGTGCCTGTAAGCGCAAGTTTTTAAAAATGAACGTGTCATACAAATAACAATACTGAAGATGAAGTGTAATACCGTACATAACAAGTTGATTTTTTTCCTGGAAAAGGAGCTGCCGGTATCCGAAATGGAACAGGTTCAGAAACACCTGGGCGAATGTTCAGAGTGTGCTCGTTTTGCAACGGAAATGAAAAATACACTCCAATTTCTGGATAATGATAAGGTAAACGATGAAAATCCATTCTTTTATACCCGGGTAAAAGAGCGGCTATCGAAACAGGCCGAAGAACAGCCAGCGGTACGTCCGTTTTTGGTTCGTATTTTACAGCCGGTGGCATTTTCAATGCTTTTGTTATTGGGTATTTACGGTGGTTTTAAATTAGGACAAGTGCCTAAGATAACTACTGCCGACACCAATATGACCGAACAGGAAGTGATTCCTTACTGGAACGAACTGGAAGCCGAACCAATCGAAGCATTTTTAATGGAATAACAAATGGCAACAAAAAATAAATATCGCATATTAATCTGGGTAATTGTAATTCTGGCAGCCACAAACCTGTCGATGGGAATTTCGTTTTGGTACCACAAACAACAGGATAAAAAAGCAGCCGGAGCGCAACAGCAAGTTGAAATGCCCTCGGAGCAACGGACGCGTTTTTTCCGCGAGCAGCTGAACTTGCAACCCGATCAGGTCGACTATTTTAGGGAATTGAACAGAAACTATAACCGGAGTGCACGCCGGATATCGGATCAACTTTCACTTCTTCGTGTTGAAATGGTGGAGGAAATGGGGAAAGCTGAGACTAACACCACGAAACTACACGCTATTTCAAGCGAAATTGGCGAGAGGCACAAAACCTTAAAGGATTTGACGATAGATTATTATCTCGATATGAAAGCAGTTTGCGACGAGAACCAACAGGAGAAACTAAAAGAAATTTTCCTGTCGATGACAAAATTGAAAGAAGACGTTTCTTTACCTCAACGTGGCGGCCGTCGCTTCGGGCGGCAAAACAGAGAGTAAGTAACAACTTAAATTTTTGATAAGATGAAACAGGCATGAATTTTAGCTTTCTAAAATCTGCAGGCAAGAATAATTAGAATTCATCGGGAGTTACATCTTATACCTTAAAAAAACTAATAAATTTTAATACGATGAAAACAAGCAAGTTAATTAACGTTGCCTGGGTGTTCTTTGCCCTGGTGTTAACCACAACAACTGTATTTGCTCAACGCGGAAGAAATGCAAATCAGGTACAAAACAATCCGAATCTTCCGTGTCTGGCTCAAATTTCTGACCTGACCGAGGAACAGAAAACAAGTATTCAGGAACTCGAAGCCAGTCACCAAAAAACGATGGCTGAACTACGTGAACAAAGACGCTCAACAGTAAATGCTATTGAGAAAAGCGAGATCAGAACTGAAATGCTGAAGAATGTGGAGGCACACCGCAACGAGGTGAAATCGCTTTTAACCGAAGAGCAGCAGGCTCAATACAAGCAGCTTAAGGCTACAGCAGGTGCGGGGCAAGGTCGGGGAAATGGACAATTCAACCGTCAGGGCCGTGGTAACGGTAATGCCGGTTTTCGTGCACAGGGTAACCGGTGTGGAAACCAGGTTTATGCCCGGGGGCAGGGTAACGGCCGCGGCAATAAGAACGGGAACCAGGGACGACGTGGTAATTGTATCAGGTTGAATAACTAATCGCATTCTGCCGAATGGACGATGATTAATAAACTTTAAAAACTTTGAAAGATGAAAACAATCAGAGTATTTGGATTAGTGGTAGTAATGGCTATGCTTTTTAATGCCTGTTCAGAGTCGGCAACCGGTGTTGCAGATGAAGAAATTATGGCCAGCGAAGAAGTAAAAAGTTCGGAAATAGCAGCTTTATTGGGCGACAGCTGTAATTTCTCGGCAGACATAAACGATGCAGACATAGATGGACTATTGTTAATGCGCGAAGAGGAGAAGTTTGCGCACGATGTTTATGTAACGCTTTATGCAACTCATGGTCTTCCGGTTTTCAATAATATCTCGAAAAGCGAAACAGCACATACATCGGCAATTTTGTATTTAATTAACGGTTTCGGGCTGGAGGATCCTTATCTTGAAGGTGTAGGCAATTATTCAAATGAAACATTTACAGTGTTTTATGCTCAACTAAGCGAACAGGGAAAAACAAGTGTGGCAGAAGCGCTGAAAGTGGGCGCATTTATCGAAGAATATGATATTGCTGATTTGAAGAACCGGATTGATGCTACAGAAAATGAAACGCTGAAACGGGTTTATGGTAATCTTTTGCGTGGATCGACATTTCACCTGAAAGCTTTTTCGGCTGTTTTAAACGCAATGGGCGAGAGTTATACGCCAACAGTTATCTCGCAGGAAGAATATGAAGAAATTCTAAGTGGTAATTCGGACGGCGATAATAGCGACAGCAGCAGCACATTTGTTCCCGGAACCGGAATTTGCGACGGAACCGGGCCGAATTTCTGACTCAGGGACGATGAAAATTTCATAAATAATTATTATGAAATTGGGCGAGCTCCGGATTTTATTCCGGGGCTTTTTTTTGCACAAGTTTTTTGTGTTTCCGGTGTCTAACTGGTAAATAAAATACTTAGAAATGAAAACATTAAAGTTTTATTCTGCATTGTTATTGCTTACGTTTTTTGTAGGCCTTGGCTCCACGTTTGCCAATTCTTTAAACGAAAAAGAAAAGGCAGGTTTACAGTTAATGCGTGAAGAAGAAAAGCTCGCCCACGATGTTTACACCGTACTTTACGAAAAATGGCAATTAATGCCTTTTAGTAATATTACCCGCAGCGAAACCCGCCATTTTGAGGCAATAGGTTTTCTGCTTGAAACTTATAAACTGGAGGATCCGGCTCATGAAGAACCCGGAAAATTCAGAAATAAGGAGCTGGCCGCACTATATGATTCGCTCGTTGCAAAAGGATCAGAATCGTTGGTGGCAGCACTTGAGGTTGGTGCTTTTATCGAAGAGGTGGATATTAAAGATTTGCAGGAGCTGCTTGAAGCAAAACCCGATGCTCAGATTGCAACAGTTTACGAAAACCTGTTGTGGGGATCAGAAAATCATATTCGGGCATTTACCCGCAACTTATCGGTTCGCGATCAGGAGTACACTCCTAAAGTTTTATCGGAAACAACTTACACTGAAATTGTTGGAGCTAATCAACAACACGGCCAAAATGGAAAAAGAATGGGCCAGCAAGCTTGTGGCGTGTGCAACCAGGGTGGAGCCAAATGCAGGAACAGGTAAACAGCGAATAGAAAACCGGCAGCGGTTGGTTTTATCCGGCTACCGGTTTTCAGGCTGAACTTTTTACTTTAACAATCCTGTTTTTACTTGATTAGCATTAATCCCTCGTTTGCCGAAGCGTCGTTGGGATTATTGAGTTTAACCTTGTTGAAAAGTACTTTTGCCTGGTTGTAGTTTCCGAGAAAATAAGAGGTCCATCCCAGCATCAACAGTCCATCGTAGCCAAACGGATAAAGGTCGACCACCTTTTTAAACAAAGGATAAGCTTTGTCGTAATCCTTTCTGCCGTAGTAAACCAGGCCCAGCCGGTACATGGCCACCGTATTGTTCGGGTTGATTTCCAGTATTTTATTGTAAAGATCGATAACCTCATTCCATTTGCCCAGTGCAGCCAGCGGAAGAATCAGACCAAACCGTGATTCCTCGGCATAAGGTTTTAGTTTTTGTGCATTGCTGTAAAAAATAACCGACTCATCAAAAAGCCCGGCATTGTAATTCAGCCACCCTAAACGCAGATTTATTTCATACGACGATTCATCGTAAACTTTCTTTAACGGATCCATTGCCGCCGAAAAGTCGCCGTTTTTTTCAAACTCGTAACTTCTTCCGAAAGCGCTTTCCAGAGCTTCCTGGTTTGCCTGTGCAAAAACGTTTGTTGCCGTTGCCGCAAAAAGCAATAGGGCCAGTAATTTATTTCTTAAAATTTCCATGATATTCCTGCTGTAATTGTATGTTTTATGTAGTTGTACGCTTTCTCGTTAAAAAGGGTGGCGTTTTGGTAAACCCTGTACCGTTCGCTTACATCCTGATTAAGATAGCGCACCACAAACTGGTATCGTTTAGCAAAAGGGAAATAAATACTTCCCATGTATTTTCGGGTGGAACGGCCCGGAAAGTTGGCAATAACATAACCCCCCGTCTCGATAAAGTTTTCCATTTCTCCGTTCAGGTAATTGCCGTAAAAGTGAAACTGCCCCAGCTGGAATCCGCCCGACAGGCCAAAAGTATTGTAGCCAAAACTGTTGTCGTTGTCGCTTCTAAAGTAAACACGCGGAGTTAAATACAGATTGCTGTTTGAAAGCGGGTATATGGTTAACCAGGCCGAAGCTTGTTTAAATCCCTCGTTGGCAATATTGGCAAGGTTAATTTCGGCGCCGGGCGAAAAATTACCCCAGTTGGTCCAGACAGACGTTGTAAAAATGTAATCGGAAAATTTATAGCTTGAAGTATAAAAGGTATTTGGATCGTAATTGCCCAGAAGTAATGCCGATTTACCCCAGGTAATGTTCATTGACGGGGAAAAATACAATTTTCCAAGTGCAAAAACCGGATTCAGGAAATACTGATTCTGTTTTACATCGATCTGGAAATTATAACGCGAGCCCCAGAAAAGTTGCTCCATCTTGTCAGTTCCAACATGCGTTAGATTATGATTCAGAATTACCCCCGGTGCAATTTGATGGCTGTAATCCAACGATTCAAAATGGTAGTTCTTAAAAAAGAAAGCTTCTCCGTAGTCCGGGCCAACTTCCAAATCGTTATGCATGTTGCTTCCCAGCAGTTGTTCAAAATCGGGGTTCCAGCTGTAGCCTCCTTCAATTGCAATCTGCAGAGGTTTCATTTTTTGGAAATTGATTTTTTGTTGTAATTCGTTGCTAAAATCCACTGCCAGTTTGCTGGCTTCCACATATCTGCCCGTATACGCCAAACTATAGTACAGGTACTCCTGCAGCCACTCAAAATGCTGGTCGTTTTCCCAGGCTTTAAAAAACCACTCACTGGCTTTCCGGTATTTTCCCAGGTTATACCAGGCAATTCCGGTGCGGGCCTGCAAATAGAAATATTCAATGCCTTTTTCGCAGGCCTCATTGTTGAATTCAATCAACTCTTTCCATTTTTTTTGCTGAAAAAGTTCGTACGACTTTTTGTCTACTTCGGTATAATTCCAGTTTGTTTGTGCATTTAATACCGAAAAAACAGCCATGAATAGTAGTACTGTTACAATTCGTTTTGACATGTTATATTGATCTTTGCTTCGTTAAAATTCACTGAAATCTGAATCACATTCTCCTGCGAAATTTTGATTTCTATCTCATACGTATTCACCGTTTTCCCAAGTATCTTCTTGTTGATTTCGGCCTTCATTTGCACATCGCCCGATGAGAGAATATCTCCGGCATCTTTGATGACAAGTTTATAATCGATATTCAGAAAGAGATAAATCGGTGCTATAAAATCCTGAAAGAACTTTAGTGCCCCTGTAAACATCAGGTTAATCGGGATGGAATCATTAATTCGGCTATTGGCAAGGAACCCGATTGGAACATTAAAAAGCGCCACAAAAAACCAGTAGAGTGGCGAATATTTGGTTCCGGTAAAATTGGTGAAATAATGCTGCTCGTCGGTGTTGTGGAGGTAAGCCAGACTCTGGTCTTTTTCGCATTTAATAAAAGTGCTGTTGTACACATCGGTTTGAACCAGCCACGAGAAATCGCCGGCCATTTTTTGCCACTTTTCTTTTGGCGAATTAACTTCAACGCTAATATTCATGCGTTGCCCGGGAATAAAATGCAGCGCCTTGGATAGCAACTCGTTTTTTACCGGATTAACTACAATGTCATCTTTCTTCGGAAACTCAAAATTCTTCTGTGTATAGCCATTGTTTTCTTTCAGCAGATAATTGCCAAAAGGATAATCGAGCGTTACGGAACCAATATAAGGCGTAACCTGGAACTGAAAGTGCAAATGCGGGTAGGGCGAGCGGCCTGAATTTCCGCAGCGGCCCAGCAACTGTCCTTTTTTTACCTGGTCGCCTGCTTTAACCTCCACCGAGTGATATTTTAAGTGGCTGAGTTTGGCATACAGGTAATCGTTGTGTTTTATGATGACTGTATTTCCCCAGTTTTCTTTGGTGTTTACATCGCCAATGGTGTTGTCTTTAATGTGATTTACCGCCTCAACCACGGTTCCATCGAACGGAGCCAGCACTGCCTTCCCGAAACATAAATAATCTTCGTGAAAATCGCCCGAGCCGTTGTATTGTTCTCCGTTCCGATCGGTTATCACAAAATCCCAGGCATGACGCCAGGCATCTTTGTGTGTGTATTCGCCGCTATGTCCCTGGCTAACGGTCCACTCGCCTAAAAACGGCAAAGTTGCCGACACCGGATACGCAGCCGGAAACCGTTTTAAGTTGCCCGAATAGAGGTAAAGGTTTTTTTCGGGTTTGCCTAATTGTACCGGAGTCTCCAATAATTTTCGTGGTCGTTTTTCACGTAGTTTCAAAGCAAATAAAAACATTAAAACCACAATATTGAAGGGTAACGAATAGGCCGATACACGCAAAAGAATAAAAATTTGTTGCGTACTGGTGGTAATTAAAACCACTGCCGGTAACAGCAGGATAATCCAGCCAAAACTTATGCGCCCCGGAACAAGGTAGTAGCCACCCAGTGCAATGGCAGTAAGAATATAATTAAAGCCAATAAACGTATAACCCAGAGAACTAAACTCGATGCCCACCAATCGGTAAAAAAGAAAGGCCACCGAAAAACCAAGAATGGAAAGCACGAAGGTAATTCGTGAATAAATAAGCAATCCGATGGCAATGATAATACCTGCAAGCAAGTGACTTTGGAAGAAAATTGCTCCCAGCGAGTGAAAGTAGATCTTTACAAATGAATTGGAAATGTGTTTTTCCAGAAAGTCGTAAAAATCAACAAAATATTGTCCGCCCAAAGCATACAGTTCGTTGTAGGTAAAAATGCCCCGTTCGCTAATATTCAGTGCTGTAAGGTCGCCACCCGACAAGGCTACGATCCATATTCCAAACAAAAAGGGAATGCTCAGAAAAGGTAATCCGTATTTTCCGAGTACACCCTGAAAAACAATGGTAATAAAAAAAGTGACCACGGCAGCAATAACGATAAGCGCATAAACTTCAAAAGATGGCTGATAAAACAGCCCAACTCCCAGGCCAACGAGCAAAGTATTATATCCATAAATGCCGGAACTGATCAGGTATTTGTTATAGCCCAGGCCATAAGCCAGCAGGTTTGCTACAAGCACCGCCAAAAGGCCACCTATCCCGGCACCGTAATCAAAAAAGCTGATAATGATTAAAAGAACGGCCAGAAAATTCGAACTCGAAAAAAATACCTGCGAGTAGCTGTTGAGTACCGACTGAACAATTTCTTTTCGTTTTATGGATGGAAATGTAATCATTTATCTTTTCGGATTTTGTTCCAGACTTGTAAGCGTGTCAAGATTCTCTTTTTTGCGAACAATGTGCATTTTTCCCTCCAAATCGATCATCACCACATTGGGCCTGAAAGTAATGAACTGCATCCACTGTGTCATGTTGTAGGCGCCAACCCGTTCGATAACCAGTTTCTCGCCGGTTTTTACCTGCGGAAAGTTAATGGCATCGCGGATTACATCGATGTTCATACAAAGTGGTCCGTAAATGGTGCTTTCTTCCAGGTGACTGGATAGTTGGCGTGTTGGATAAACCCCCAGGTTATACCAGAAAGAGGTAAAAAGCAGGTTTACTCCGGCATCGATTACCATGGTTCGCCGCCCGTTGGTTGATCGTTTATTGGCCAAAACAGTTGTCAGCAGGTAGCCGGCATCGTCGATCAGTGCCCGGCCGGTTTCCAAAAACAGCACCGGAAGATTTTCATGCGGGATTTCCGAGGAAATCAATGCATTTGAAATGGCTTCGGCATATTCATCAAACGACGGGCAGGTTTCTGTTCCCGGCATGTAAGCACCTTTTAATGTGTTTTTCGATGCAAACCCTCCACCCAAATCGATGTATTTCAGCCAGTAATCGAACTTACGATGCGTTGCCATGTAAAGGTTGGCCAGTTTCGATGCAGCAACTGCATAGGCATTTGCCGACATAATGTAAGTGCCGATATGTGTATGCAGACCAATCAAATCAAGTTTTTCAGCCAGCATAATCCGGTTAATGGCATTCCAGGCTTCTCCGTTTTCATAGTTAAAACCAAAACGGTCCCAAATGGGGTAAATTCCTGCATCGAGGTTAATACGTATGGCCACCCGTGCTTTTTTATCCAGTTCGCGGGTAACTTTTATCAGCAAATACAGCTCATCAAAATGATCGATATGGATACAGGCATTGTGTTGGATGGCCAGTTTTAAATCTTCTTCCGATTTTTCGGGGCCATTAAAAAGGATATTTGAACCGTTGACGCCCAGCGAAAGTGCTTTCTGAAATTCGAAAGCAGAAACAACTTCTGCCCAGGCACTTTGGTCGTGAAAAATGCTGCAAACAGCATCGAGATAATTTGTTTTATACGACCATGCAAACTGTACTTTCGGGTAGCGGGTTTCAAAAGCCTGTTTGGCTTGGGCAAAGGTATTGCGCATCGTTTTTTCTGAAAGAACAAATACCGGAGAACCGTACTCTTCCATGATCTTCTCAACCGGAATCCCGTCGATATCAGGAATAAACTTTTGCCTGGTAGGCAATCCAAATTTGGAGGGGATGCCAGCCGTAATTTTGCTGATTACAGGTTTTTCGTATGCGAATTTTGTCATGATTTCTGAGTTTTATATTTCCTTATTCATTGATATGGCCGCAAATTTTTCGAGGTCAACAATGGCATCGTACGAATAGCGGACGAACATTTTCCCGATTTTATATTTTGTCATCGCTTGTACGTCCATTCCGAGAGCAAGTTTTACAAGTGCCTCGGGAATATTTTGACCGGCACCAACTGCCAGGTAAACCCAGGCCGGAACGCGTGGATTAATCTCGATGAGGTAATATTCGCCTCCATTGGTTTTTATCAATTCGAGTTCCATTCCGCCTTTCCATTTTGTTTTTGAAATAATGGAACGGGTAAGTTCCATCATCTTTTCGTCGGCAAGTGTGATGCCGCCCCAGGCTTTACCTTTATCGGTAATGTACTGTTTACGCATAGGAACAGCGGCAATGGTATTTCCTTTTCCATCGCCCAGTGCAATTACGTTTACCTCGGTTCCTTTCACAAATTCCTGCGCAATTACCGGAAATCCCCATTTCGATGCGATCGTATGAAAAGCCTGTTTTGCCTGTTCTTCGTTGTGAGCTACATAGGCGTCGTAAAACTGGCCTTTTATCATCACCGGGTAATCATATTTGTCTTCAAGGTCCTTGATCTGCCCCAGAGTACTCATGTTGATACTTCCCGGCACCTTAATGTCGTATTTCTTGCCAAATTCCGGAAGTTTGTCTTTTTCACGTTCCTGAAACTGTTTCAGGTTGGGTAGAAAAGTCTGAATTCCACGGCTTCGCAATCGCCCTTCATTTTTCATAAAAGAAAAAAGTTCGGCATCCAGATTTGGAATAAGAACATCGATTTGTTCCTGTTGATGAATATTTTCGATTCGCTCAATCAATTCATCCGAACCGGATGAGGGATAAGGTATCTGGAAAATTCGGTCGCACAGGTTTTCCATGTAAATTCCCGGTTCCAGGTTTTCGTAGACCAGCCCGATAATGCGGGCATCAAACGCTTCCGATTCTTTAATGCCACGAATAAATGGTACACCGGGCCCCGGATTATCAGTGTTGTTCAATCCGGTTACAGCAAGTGTTATCTTCTGCTTGTTCATGACTATTATTTGAAATCGAGCGGATTGTCTTGTAAAACAATTTGGTGATGCTTTAACAACGCGCAGAATTCGTAAAAATCCTTTTCAAACGAAAGGTCATCAATGTCGTATTTCTCCATAACTTCCGTTTTAATCTGATCAAAGCTTTTTTCAGCTTCAATATTTTTCATGAGTTCCAATGCGAAAGGATTCAGGTTGAATGAATCGCCGGTTCGTGAGTTGAAAACAAATCCGTTGTCGCTTATTTTTATATCCTCTGTGATTTTCATTTTACCGTTTGAATTAAATTATATCACTGGTATGACACCATTGGACTTAAAAACTTGCGTGGATAATAAAATTTTATCCGAAGGCACATTTTTCAGGAATTGAAGGGCTTCCTGTTAATTCAGCATAAAGAAGTTGATTCGTAGGGTCAGTTTATTTCACGTAAGTATTAAAAATAGGACGAAAATGTTTCTTACAGCTACATAATTGCTAATAAAGTATAAATTTGTAAGCTCAAAATTCGAAAAGTTAAAAGGCTGTAAAAAGCTGAACAGACAAATTAAAGGCAGAAAAAATAAACATCATGGCACGTTTGAAAATTAAAGAGATTCTGAAGAATGGAGAAACAGGCAGCGAAGTTGTTGCCAAAGGTTGGGTGAGGACAAAACGCGGAAGTAAAAATGTAAATTTTATTGCGTTGAATGACGGATCTACCATTCATAATCTTCAGGTGGTGGTTGATGTTGAAAGTTTCGACGAAGCACTATTACGCGATATAACAACCGGATCTGCAATTGCAGTTACCGGAGAATTGGTAGAATCAGCCGGAAGTGGTCAAAATGTTGAGCTGAACGCAAAATCAATTGATTTGCTCGGAAAAGCTGATCCTGAAAAATATCCGATCCAGCCAAAGAAACACTCGCTGGAATTCTTGCGCGAAAATGCACACCTGCGTTTCCGTACCAATACGTTTAGTGCGGTTTTTCGTATTCGTCACGCTATGGCTTTTGCCATTCATAAATATTTTAACGAAAAAGGATTTAACTACCTGCACACGCCAATTGTAACGGCCAGTGATGCCGAGGGAGCCGGACAGATGTTCCGTGTGTCAACATTGGATGCAAAAAATCCACCGTTAACCGAAGATGGCGAGGTGGATTACAGCCAGGACTTTTTCGGAAAAGCTACCAACTTAACGGTTTCCGGTCAGTTGGAAGGTGAGTTGGGTGCGTTGGCGCTTGGCGAGATTTATACTTTCGGCCCAACATTCCGTGCCGAGAATTCGAATACAACGCGTCACCTGGCAGAATTCTGGATGATCGAGCCTGAGATGGCTTTTTACGATCTGAAAGACAATATGGATCTGGCCGAAGAATTCCTGAAATACTGTATTCAGTATGCGCTTGATAATTGTATGGACGATCTGCAGTTTTTGGCTCAGCGACTGAAAGAAGAGGAGAAAAACAAACCACAGGACCAGCGCTCGATGGATTTGATCGAAAAGCTGGAGTTTGTTCTGAAAAACGATTTTATACGTTTGTCATACACCGAGGCAATTGATATTCTGAAAAACTCGAAACCTTATAAAAAGAAAAAATTCCAGTTCCCGGTTGACTGGGGCGTTGACCTGCAAAGCGAGCACGAACGTTACCTGGTAGAGAAACACTTTAAGTGTCCGGTAATTCTTATCGATTACCCGAAAGACATTAAAGCGTTCTATATGAAACAGAACGAGGATGGTAAAACTGTTGGTGCAATGGATGTATTGTTCCCGGGTATTGGCGAAATTATTGGTGGTTCGCAACGTGAGGAAGACCTTGAAAAGCTGACCAGACGTATGGAGGAAATGGATATCCCTACGGACGAAATGTGGTGGTACCTTGATACACGTCGTTTTGGTTCGGTAGTGCACAGTGGCTTTGGCCTTGGCTTCGAGCGTCTTATGCTTTTTGTTACCGGAATGGGCAACATCCGCGATGTAATCGCCTTTCCGCGTGCACCTAAAAATGCTGAATTTTGATGGTGTAATTTAGAAAAGCTACTCCGAAAAAAATGTTATTTTTACGGAGGTAACAATTGGGATTATGGAGCAAAAACTATCACTACAACAGAAGCTGCTCCAAAAGTTATCACCTCAGCAAATTCAGGTGATCAAACTTTTGGAAATCCCAACTATGCAACTCGAGCAGCGGATTAAAAAAGAGCTGGAAGAAAATCCGGTTCTGGAACTGGAATCGGATAATCCCTCGTCGGATGTCGACCAAATGGATGATGGCCAGGATAATAATACGGATGTTGACAACGAAGAGTTTTCGATGGACGATTATTACGAAGACGAAGAAATTCCAACCTACAAGTTAAACGTAAATAACTATTCAAAAGACGATAAATACATCGATGTACCGTTTTCGGTAGGTACAAGTTTCCATGAATTTTTGCATGAACAACTGGGGCTGGCCGATTTGGATGATGAGGAGCAGCAACTTGCCGAATATATTATCGGGAACATTGATGACGATGGATACCTCCGACGTGATTTAATGGCCATCAGCGATGATTTGGCCTTTAATATGAACCTCGATGTTCCGGAGGAAAAACTGGAGAAAATTTTATTGGCTATTCAGGATTTTGATCCTCCCGGAATTGCAGCACGCGATTTACGCGAATGTTTATTACTGCAACTCGAGCGGAAGGAGGACAAGGGATTTCAATTGGCTAAAACCATTGTAAAGGACTATTTCCCGGAGTTTACAAAAAAGCATTACGATAAAATCAGAACAAAACTGGAGCTTTCGGATGAGGAGCTAAAAAAAGGTATCGACGAGGTACTTAAATTAAATCCAAAACCGGGCAGTTCGTATAGTAATCCTTTAAATAAATCAAATCAGCATATCGTGCCTGATTTTATTCTGGAGCTGGTTGACGGGGAATTGAGTCTTTCGTTAAATCAGCGTAATGTTCCGGAGCTTAAAATCAACGACACCTATACCGAGATGCTGAGAACCATGAGCCAGAACCAGAAGGCACAAAAAACCGACAAAGAAGCGGTAACTTTTGTGAAACAAAAACTGGATTCGGCAAAATGGTTTATCGATGCCATACACCAGCGGCAAACGACTCTGTTGCTTACCATGTCGGAGATTATCAGCTTTCAGAAAGAGTATTTCCAGGAAGGCGACGAAACAAAACTTCGTCCGATGATTTTAAAAGACATTGCCGAAAGAACCGGGCTTGATATTTCAACCATATCAAGGGTTTCGAACAGTAAATACATACAAACGCATTTTGGAATTTACCCGTTGAAATATTTCTTTTCCGAAGGTTTGGCAAAAGACGACGGTGAAGAGGTTTCAACACGTGAGATTAAAAAGATTCTGCAGGAGTGTATCGAAGGAGAGGATAAACGTAAGCCTCTTACCGATGAGAAACTGGCCAAAATCCTTAAAGAAAAATCATACAATATTGCGCGAAGAACTGTTGCAAAATATCGCGAGCAGCTGGGAGTACCGGTAGCGCGTTTACGAAAAGAATTATAAGATGTCGGAGAGAATAGCACGAATTATATCTGTAATATTTCACCCGGTATTGATTCCGACCATTGGCATGTTTCTGCTCTTGAATTCCGGATTTTATTTCGATTTACTTTTGTGGGAAGCCAAACGTTTTGTGCTGTTGGTAGTGTTTTTTACTACCTGCATTTTGCCGATGCTTTCAGTGGCAGTTCTATCGCTAAATCCGCGTTTTGATATTAATATGCCCGGCAACCGCGACCGTTTAATTCCGCTATTAAGCGCATCGGTTTTTTACTACCTCGGTTTTATTTTATTACGAAAGGTACAGGCAGTTCCCGAGTTTAGATTGTTTATGCTGGCATCGGTGCTGGTGCTTGTTGTGTTGCTTGTTGTTTCGCTAAAATGGAAAATCAGTAACCACATGGCAGCCATTGGAGGTTTAAGTGGAACCATGTTTGCACTGTCGTTCCGAAACGGCGTGAACCCGGTTTATTCGGTTTTAATTGTTGTTTTGCTATCGGGATTAATCGGAACTGCTCGGCTTATTCTTGGTAAACACGATCTGAAACAGTTGGTGGCCGGTTACGGGCTTGGTTTTATTGTACTTTATTTGGTGCTTTATTTTGTGTGATCAAACGATTTCTCATTAACTCATCATCTATATTTTTAGTTTCTTATCGTCAGTGGTGGCATTTTTTAATCCTTTTTCCTATAGCCGAAAAAGGACTTCCAGTGTGTAGAGACAAAAAAAGGGACTTTAAAAAGCCCCTTTCGTTATAATATCTTCTTTTGTTATTCAACAAATTTGTAACCAATTCCTTTGAGCGTTTTAATGTGCTCATTGCCGATTTTTTCGCGTAGTTTACGAATATGAACATCGATTGTTCTGTCGCCAACCACAACGTTTTCGCCCCAAACCGAATAGTAAATTTCCTCGCGGGTAAATACTTTTCCGGGTTTCGAAACCAATAGCGACAGCAGTTCAAATTCTTTTCTTGGCAGTATCATTTCGTTGTCGCCAATACGAATCAGGTAGCGTTCTTTGTCAATAAGAAGGTTGCCAATTGTTACGGTGTTGGTGTCAACCACTTCAACAGGTTGTGTAGCTTCGCCGGTACGTTTTAGCAGTGCTTTTACGCGGCTAACCAAAACTTTTGGGCGAACCGGTTTGGTGATGTAATCGTCGGCTCCGGCCTCAAAACCTGCAATTTGCGAATAGTCTTCGCCACGTGCAGTTAAAAAGGCAATCACGGTGCTGCTCAGTGCCGGAATTTTCCGAAGCTCTTCGCACGCGGCAATTCCATCCATTTCCGGCATCATTACGTCGAGTATAATGAGGTGGGGTAACTGTTTTTCTGCAACCTTTATTGCTTCCGCGCCATTTCGGGCAGTAAATACCTCGTATCCTTCTTTTTCAAGGTTGTAACTCAGAAATTCGAGGATATCCAACTCGTCATCAACCAGTAAAACTTTAAATTGATTTTCACTCATAACATAAAATTCTTGACAAAAGTAAATGCTGCTTATTACAGAACAATTAACTTTCCTTTAAACAAAAAATAAACACGAATCTAAAATAGTGCTTAATTGAACCAAAATACAAATTAATAGCCACTCTTACGTTTTTTTTTACGGAAAGTTTTGATTGGGCTACTTTTGCTTTTCGAGTGTAAAATTGAATGTGGTTCCCTGATCGAGCACGCTTCGTACGTTAATAGATTGATTATGAGCTTCGATAATGTGTTTTACAATGGAAAGGCCAAGTCCGGTGCCTCCTTGCTCGCGCGAACGCGACTTGTCGACACGGAAGAAGCGCTCAAAAATACGTCGAAGGTCTTTTTTCTCGATACCAATGCCGTTATCGGCAACCTCAACAATTATATTGTCCTCTAAATCGTGGAATGAAATGTTTACGTAACCGTTTTGCTTGCCGTATTTTACGCCGTTAACAATAAGGTTGGTAATTACTTCGAGAATACGCTTTTTGTCGGCACGCACATAAATGGGCCTGTCGGGTTTGTTAATGATCTGCACTGTGATTTGGCTTTCCGAAGCTTGCCAGTGTTCCATTTCAATAACTTCCTCAACGGTTTTTACAATATCAAAACGGGTCATGTTTAGCTGCAACTCTCCCGATTCCAGTTTGGTGATCGATTCCAGGTCTTCAACAATCGATACCATACGGTCGATACTCTTTTCTGTGCGTTTCAGATACAGTTTATTTATTTTGGGGTCTTCCAGGCCGCCTTCCAAAAGCGTAAGAACATAACCCTGTATATTAAAAATTGGTGTTTTTAATTCGTGCGATACGTTTCCTACAAAATCTTTGCGGTATTTCTCCAGCTCTTTAAGTCGTTCAATTTCTTTCAATTGCGTTTTGGCCCATTCTTCAACCTCGTTTTTTACGTTTAACAGCAAACTGTTCGAGTCGATTTTTTCCTCCATTTTCTTTCCGCTCAGTGGCAAATCGCGAATGGTATTATACAAGGGGCGAATACGATCGATAATGTATTTCTTAATAATGTATAAAATGGAAAAGTAGGCGGCTACCGAAAAGGCTAGTGTAGAAATGGTTATAACCAAAATATTCTCGCCAAAGTAGTGTGCCAGCAAAGCGATTCCAAAGGCCAGCAAGGTTAAAATAAAGGCAACCAGTGAGGCAAGGAATTTCGAAGAATATGTTCTCATTTAATAATATTATGTTATGTTCTGTCTGTTGTTCGAAAATCGAACGTTACAAATTAAGGTTTCAAATGCCGTATAAAAAAGTGGTTATTAATTGGTTAATGGTAATTTCATGGTTAGTTAATATTTTATTAATATTACAAAACGATTAAACTTTTTACTTGCTTTATATTTGCCGACCTTTATTTAAAACCAAATTTAATGGAAAACTTTTACCTGATTCTTGTAATTGTACTTTTTGCATTAGCTATTTCCGACCTGATTGTAGGTGTAAGTAACGATGCAGTAAACTTCCTCAATTCGGCTGTGGGTTCGAAAGCAGCTCCAAAATGGGTGATATTTCTAATGGCCAGTTTAGGGGTGCTGATTGGGGCTACATTTTCAAGTGGAATGATGGAAGTAGCCCGAAAGGGTATTTTTCATCCCGAGATGTTTGTCTTTTCCGAAATCATGATCATTTTTCTGGCAGTAATGATAACCGATGTTATTCTGCTTGATATGTTTAACACATTCGGAATGCCGACGTCTACAACCGTTTCCATAGTTTTTGAATTACTCGGAGCTGCCGTTGCAGTATCGGTTGTAAAAATTAAAGCAGCGGGAGGCTCGGTATTGATGGAGCTGTCGCAATACATTAATTCGAGTAAGGCACTGGCCATTATTACCGGAATATTGCTCTCCGTATTTGTGGCCTTTACCGTAGGAGCTCTTGTGCAGTATTTAACACGTATGTTGTTTACCTTTAAATATCGCGGGCCAATGAAGTATTTTGGTTCAGCTTTTGGAGGTTTGGCCATTACCGTAATTACCTATTTTATTGTGATAAAAGGGATGAAAGGATCAACATTCGCGGGTGTTGAGTTAAGCAGTGGCGAAACAATTCAGGAGTGGGTAAAACACCATACAGGATTAATGCTGATCTATAGCTTTGGCTTTTGGGTTGTATTTATTCAGTTGTTGAAATGGATTTTCAATATAAAAATATTAAAGGTTGTGGTGCTGGCCGGTACATTTGCGCTGGCTATGGCCTTTGCCGGAAACGACCTGGTAAACTTTATTGGTGTACCGCTGGCCGGTTTCAATTCGTTCCAGGCCTGGGTTGCACAAGGAGCTACTGATCCTGATACCTTTTCGATGGCAATGCTTGCCGGAAAAGTTGGAACGCCAACCTATATGTTACTGATTGCCGGACTGGTGATGATTGTAACGCTGATCATGTCGAAAAAGGCAAAGTCGGTTATTGCAACTTCGCTCGACCTGTCAAGACAAAATGAAGGCGATGAGCGTTTTGGTTCGTCGTTTGCAGCCCGGGTAATCGTTCGCGGAGCAACAAAATTTAATAACCGCGTAGCCAACATACTTCCATCGGCATTAACCGGGGGTATAAGCTCTCGTTTCGAACCGCATTCGTATGTTAGCGAAGACGATCAGGATCCGCCATCGTTTGATAAGGTGCGGGCATCGGTAAACCTGGTGGTGGCAAGTATCTTAATCGCCATTGGTACATCGCTTAAACTTCCGTTATCAACCACATACGTAACCTTTATGGTTGCAATGGGTACCTCGTTATCCGATCGTGCGTGGGATCGCGAAAGTGCGGTATACCGTATCTCAGGAGTTTTTGCCGTAATAGGTGGCTGGTTTTTAACCGCATTAATTGCTTTTTCAGTTTCAGGACTTGTGGCCTTACTCATTGCAGTTAGCGGAAAGTTCATGATCTTCGTTTTTGTTGTGGTTGCAATAATTATGGTTATCCGTACGCACACCTTAATGAAAAAACGTGATCAGCTGCAGGCCGAAGAAGATGAAGTTATTGAGGATGCTGACGCACAGGAAGAGATAATTGAGAAGAGTTCGAGACAAATGATAAAAGCCGTTAAATCGAGCGACGAGGTGGTTAAAGAAGGTATTAAATACTTCTTAAAAGAAGACCGGGCCGGCTTGAAAAAGGTACAGGAAACGTCTAAGAAATTCTCGAAACGGTCGAAACGAAACCGCGACAAAGTTTATTCAACCATTACAAAATTGGCTGAAGGCCCATTTGATGCCAGTCACTTCTATGTGCAAATGATGGAGCATAAACGCGAAATGGCACACGCCGTGCATTTTATGTTGGAGCCAATGATTAAGCACATTGAGAACAACCATAAACCGTTTATTGAAGAACAGCATACGGAATTAAAAGATGTTGCGGGTAATATTGATCAGTTCTTTAAGTCAGTATTGAAAGATATTGAAGAAAAGACATTTGACGACATTGATCAAATTATTGAAGAGCGCGACAAGATTCTGGAACAAATTTACAAGATGGAGAAAAACCAGATAAAACGTATTAAAAATAAGATGGTTAATACGCGAAACTCTCAGTTGTTCTTCAAATTGATTTCGGAGATGGAGTATTTGTTATTACACACTATAAACCTGATTAAATCGTACCGCGATTTTATAACCAATACAGTTCAAAAGAATTAAAAATCAATACATAGTATTTTTTAAAGCCGGAATAACTTTCCGGCTTTTTTTCTGTAAGTCCGCCTTATTCCTATGTGTATTGCCATTTAGATTTCGTCCGGAAGAACCATCTGGCTTCGATCGGCTTATTTCACCGGACGATTTCCCTTCGGTCATTATATCCCGGCGCTACACACCGGGTTAATCACCTTCGACGCTTTCAGCGCCATAAAAGTTTTGAATTCTAATATCGCTGTTCATGTAACTCGTCTTAACTTTGTAATTCTGCTCCATATCCCGAAGGGATAAAATATGATTAACCTCGGGTGAAACCCGTGGTTAATCATGTAACTAAATAGCAGGCGCAATCAATAAGCTGTTCATAGCACAGTCGTTTTATGCGCCTGGTAATCTGACTATTTTCATGAAATGCTATAGGCAGGCCTCACTTTCGTCTCTGTTTATGATTTCCGTGGATCTGAATGTTTTTTATTATTCGTAATTTGAAATCGATTATTGTTTATTCATATATTGCACCTGAGAGGCGAAAATGTAATCAAAATGTAATCAAAATGTAACAAAAATATTCCGTTTTTGGAACACCTTTGCCAGCGATTACAAAATGATTAAAGTTTTAAGTAGATTGTTATCAGACAGCATAATTAAAAACAAATAAATGGAAAATTTTTATTTAATTCTGGTGGTCGTTCTCTTTGCTTTGGCAATTTCCGATTTAATTGTTGGAGTAAGTAACGATGCAGTTAACTTTTTAAATTCTGCAATTGGATCGAAAGCTGCCCCAAAGTGGGTAATCTTTCTAATGGCCAGTATTGGTGTACTGGTTGGAGCGACATTTTCGAATGGAATGATGGAAGTAGCCCGAAAGGGTATTTTTCATCCCGATCAGTTTTATTTTGCCGAGATCATGGTCATATTTCTGGCCGTAATGATCACCGATGTAATTCTTCTCGATTTGTTTAACACTTTTGGCATGCCAACATCAACAACGGTAAGTATCGTTTTCGAGTTGCTTGGATCTGCCGTGGCAGTTGCTGCCGTTAAAATCAAAGGGATGGGCCTTTCGGTGGCTGCCGAATTGTCGAATTACATAAACTCCAGTAAAGCGCTGGCAATTATAACGGGTATTCTGCTCTCGGTGTTTATCGCATTTAGTGTGGGGGCACTGGTAATGTACATCACCCGTTTTATCTTTTCGTTTCGCTACCGCGGGCCAATGAAATACTTCGGGTCGGCATTCGGAGGACTTGCCATTACTGCAATAACCTACTTTATTTTTATTAAAGGAATGAAAGGGTCTTCATTTGCGGGCGTTGAACTGGCATCGGGAGAGACCTTGCAGGATTATTTCAAGCATAATGTTGGATTTATATTACTGGTAAGTTTTGGTTTTTGGGTGGTATTTATTCAATTGCTGAAATGGATATTCAATATTAAAATTCTTAAGGTTGTTGTAATGGTTGGTACATTTGCGCTGGCCATGGCCTTTGCCGGAAACGACCTTGTAAACTTTATTGGAGTGCCGGTAGCCGGATTTAAATCGTTCCAGGACTGGATGGCATCAGGTATGCCTGCCGATCAGTTCTCGATGGCAAATCTGGCCGGAAAGAGCAGTACTCCGCTTTACATGCTCATAGTTTCAGGTTTGGTAATGGTTATTACCTTAATCATGTCGAAAAAGGCACGTGCCGTTACCGAAACAGAAATTAACCTTAGCCGTCAGGATGCAGGCGACGAGCGTTTTGGTTCGTCACTGGCTGCACGTGTTATGGTGCGCGGTTTTACCAATTTCAACAAAAAAGTACAGAAGACAATGCCGGCGGCAGTTGGCAATACGTTAAAATCAAGGTTCGAAAAACATTCGTATTATAACGACGATGCCGAAGCACCGGCATTCGATAAAATTCGTGCATCGGTAAACCTGGTAGTGGCCAGTATTCTTATTGCAATTGGTACTTCGTTAAAATTACCACTTTCAACTACCTACGTAACCTTTATGGTGGCAATGGGTACTTCATTGTCCGACCGCGCGTGGGATCGCGACAGTGCCGTATACCGTATTTCGGGTGTGTTTGCCGTAATTGGCGGTTGGTTTTTAACGGCTTTAATTGCTTTTTCTGTGGCAGGATTAATTGCCCTGATTATCTCGCTTAGCGGTAAGTTTATGATCTTCGTATTTATTGCAGTGGCCATTTTTATGGTGGTACGAACTCAGATTCTTTTCCGTAAACGTGCTCAGGCAAAAGTAGCCGAGGAAGAAGATAATATTAAAGACGAGGATGCAACAGAAGATATTATTGCCAAAAGCGCCAAACAAATTTTAAAAGGCCTGTCTAACACTTCCGATATACTTGAGGTGGGTATGCAAAGCTTTTTAAACGAAGACAGAGGCGGCCTGCGCAAAGCTGAAGAAGCCTGCAAAGTATTGTCGAAAAAAGCGAAAAAGAACAAGGATAAGGTGTTTAGGATTGCTGAGAAACTGATGGATAGCTCGGCAGAAACAACACACTACTATGTGCAAATGATCGAGCATAAACGCGAAATGGCACACGCAGTGCATTATATGCTAAGCCCGATGATTGCCCATGTTGAAAACAACCACAAACCATTTACCGAAGAGCAGGCGGCAGAATTAACCGCTACCATCGATAAGGTAACTGCAATTCTGAAAAAGGTAACGAAAATGGTGAAAAATCAGAGCTTCGATGGTATTGATGAGCTGATTAAAGAAATAGACCTTGTGGTTGAGTTGTTGCGCAAAAACGAGAAACAGCAATTCAAACGTGTGAAACAGCAATTGGTAAACACACGCAATTCGCAGTTGTACTTTAAAATACATACCGAATTGGAAAACCTCTTGCTGCATTCGATTAACCTGGTTAAATCGGAGCGCGATTTTATTACCAATACAAGAAATTAGAAATTTCAAAACAGATATAAGGAAAGAGGTGGCGCAAGTCTCCTCTTTTTTTGTTTGACGACAACCCTGCGGTGAGCGATTGTATCGCATTCCGTTTTTTGAACCCACCAATAGTAAAGGTCCGGGGCTGTATACAATACTTTTATACAGCCCCGGACTCTTTTATGCGCTAAGGTTGTGTGCATTACATCTCCAACACCCTGCTACAAAACATAAAAACAAATTTTGCATATGTTTACTATAAGCCATAACTTGAGGTGAATTATATGTTAAACCTCGTATCCCCGATACGAATAAAATCAAAAAAACCATGTCAGACCGACAAGATTACGATGCATGTTTCGATGCATTTATGGCCATTCCGGCCGAAGAAGTAAAAGCACCTGGAATTCCTGTAGAAAGTGCAATTCAGGAGAATGAAAACCTTTATTTATGGAGCCTCGACGACAAGACTGAGCTAACCGGCGCAGGCCTGCCCGAAACCACTATCGATTCGTTAACGGTGCGCAACGGTGCCTGCCGCACAGCCGAGGCCATGTGGAAACGCGAACAGCATACGCCACAGGATGCACAAAAAGAATGGGAAGAACGTGCTCCGGCAGCTTACGAATTGCGCGACCGTTTGCTGCACGACTTCCGGTATGCTTTCCGTAACGACCAGCGCCTGTTAAAAAAGGTGAGCGACATAACCGACGGAACCGGCGATGCCGATATGATTCAGGATTTAAGCAACCTGGTTGCCCTGGGTGAGGCCAACCCCGAGCCATTAGCATTAATTAATTTCGATGTTACCTTACTTCCGCTGGCCGATACTACTGCCGACGAACTGGCCATAGTGCTGGCACAAGCCAACGGCGAAAAGGAAATCGACCACCAGGTAAAAATCGTCCGCGACCGCGCCTACACCTATATGCAACAAGCTGCCGACGAAATTAAAAACTGCGGCCGCTATGTGTTCTGGAAAAACGAAGACCGGCTAAAAGGCTACCGCAATATTTATAAAAACAAACATCGAAGTTCGGGAAGCAACAACGGTGATCTTAGCGATTAATTTTTGGTATTTGTGAGTTTTACCGGGGTGGAGAGGAGACCACCCCGGCTTTTTTTGCTCAATCCCCTGGCAAAACGTCAATTTATACACGTAAAAACCTCTTCTCCCTGACATTTTGTAGGTTCTCCCGCGGGAGAACCGGAAAAATGTAAGGGAGAACACTCCAAAAGCATGGGAGAACCGCCCGCAAGTGTGGGAGAACGGCTTAAAACCATGGGAGAACGCCCTTTTTATATGGGAGAAGTGCTTGCACCCGCGGGAGAACTGACTTTTTTTGTGGGAGAACGGCTAATAAGCAGCTGCGGAAAGCTCAACACCAACAGCGGAAACTGATTTTTACCCTGCCAACAAATAGTTACATAATTATTGATTACATTTAGTGCACCAAAAACAACAAAATGCCCTATACATTGGAAATATCTCTTGCAAAAATAAAAACTAAAATCGGCCCGAAATCCGGTCTTAACAAGAACATTATTAAAGAATTACAGCAGTGCAAGCTAATAAGATATATATTGCATTGCAACATACACATACGTTGTGCATAATTGAAGGAAACCGAAGTGCAAAAATTCGACAAAGACATTAGATGAATAAAAAGACTAAAAAACGCCTGATTATTGGATTTATAATAGCTGTGGGGTTATCGATTTTGATTTACCTGTTACGAGGAGTATTTGCTTTTATATTTTTCTTTATGTCAATGGATAGTTCAAGCAAGGACGATTTGGTGGAAAACTATGAGTTAAATAAAACAGCAATTCATGAACTCAAAAAAGATTATGATAGAATTGTTCCAGACGGATTTAAAATTTATATAGAGTTCAAAGACAAAAATAGCATTGACTTGTGGGTTTACGAAAAAACGGATTCGGCAGATAAAAAAATGACTTGCTTGTTCCAACAATGGGATATAAATCCATATGATTATGAAATGGAGCCGATGACCAAATATGACAGCTCAGAGTATGCTCCTAAAACAAAAGATTTAGATTTAGTCAAAGAAAAGTTGAACTGGACTGAAAATACATTCGTTGAGATTAAGAAAATACTAGATAATGCAAATTGTATTTCAATTGAAAATGGCGAACCGTCTGAAATTGGATTTGCTCGAAGTGGAATGGGAAAATACTTTTATTACATATTTCATGACCCAATACCAGAAAATGAAATTGAAAAATGGAACGATAGCTGTTCCTATATTTATTATGAACCCAATATGGTGTTAGGATATGCAGGTGGAGCGATTGGTGCTCAATGTTTTCCTGACCCAGATTAATAAACAACTATGCACAACATTTTGTATAAGTAATGGCAGGCGAAGTGTTAAATATCAAGGTTTGTAGCCCGCTCAAACTGCGTAGCGGTTTGACAGGGAAATGCCACGCAATCTGCCACTACTCATACAATTTGCCGTTAACGCCAAGTTTGAAATGAAGAAGTATTTTAAAATATTATTATTACTCTATATCCTTTTATCATTTCTAAATGTAAAAGGTCAAGAGTATGTTGGATACTATGTAACACCTAGACTTTCGAATGGATTCTTCATGACAAAAATTGCAATTTATAGTGACACCACTTTTTACTATGAATTTTCGGGAGATTTGATAAGTGAAGAAAGAAATGGAAAATATTCAATTGAAAGGAAACAATTGATTTTTGATTTAAAGCCTGACTTTGACACGACATTTGTCTATTACAAATATTGTGACCTTAACGATATTGACACAACAAACTTACCTCCTCTTGACCCAATAATTTATGATATAAATGAAAATATAACAAAACGATATTTAATTAAAAAGAACAAATTAATTCCATACTCGAAAGAAGGGAAACTTATTAATAAAGCAAAATTGATAAGAATTGACGAAAATGACTGGAACAGGAGACATGGGATAGGTATCTATAAAAATTGAAACTATGTGGGGAAATCAAATTGGAAATTTTCTCATTAAATTACGACTAAAAAATAAAAACCAGGCGTTAACAATTTGTATATGGCAGGCGGGGGTTTTAGCGGTCTGACAAGTCAGACCCGCAGGAAAGGGGGCGTTGTGGGCAATTCCCCACATAAGAACCTCCCGAAATAGATTTTAATCAATTTATCTATTCCTACAGCTCTGATTAAATCCTTTTGCTAACGAGGGATGCCCTGATTATAAGTCCTGCTATATTTGAAACAAGCTCTTTGTGTAACCGATTTTAAAAATGGTGCTTTTAAAAGCCCGTGCGTAATTCTGGTTGAAATGTAAAAAGCCCCTGAAGCTGCATTTCAGAGGCCTGTTGATAAATCCAGTGGTGGCACTGACGATAAATGTCAGCGACCCCGTTCAGAATATTTCTCGATCCAAAGATACATTTCCTTAGGGCTATTTTACTTACTAATCGAAAAACTATGGCAAGGAAAAAGAAAATCGAAATGGACATCGTAAACCCTAATGCTGCGGGAATCGATGTGGGAAGCAAATCTCATTATGTTGCAGTTGGACAAGCCCTGGAAGATGTAAAAGAGTTTGGAGTATATGCCGAGGATTTAGTCGAGTTATGCAAATGGTTGTTGTCATACGGGATCACAACTGTAGCTATGGAATCGACAGGTGATTACTGGCAAAACCTTTACGTCGAGTTGCAAAAGCATGGATTGGAAGTGATCCTGTGCAACGGAAAGTTTACAAAAAATGCGAAAGGGAAAAAGACCGACGTGAAAGATAGCAGATGGATACAACAACTTCATTCACTAGGCTTGCTGTCAGGTAGCTTTCTTCCTGACGAGACTACTGAAATATTACGCACTTACTGCCGCCAAAGGGCAAATTGGATTGATTTAGCATCAAGCGCATCTCATAAAATGCAGAAATATTTAAAGCTCCTGAACTTCCGGTTAGATGTTGTTGTAAATGATGTTTGCGGGCTTACAGGGCTGAAAATTATTGAGGACATTTGTAATGGGAACCTCGACCCGTATTCATTAGCCGAGCACAGACATTACAATTGCAGAAAACCAAAACAGGAAATCGCAAAAGCCCTGCACGGGAACAACCGCGAAGATTACCTGTTTGGACTCCGCCAGGAGCTGGACAGTTACAAGTTCTTCCAAAGAAAGATCAAAGCCTGTGACGTAGAAATTGAGCGGCTAATCAAAAGTGAAATCAAAAAGTCACCCGAAAAGAAAAAGCTTAAAACTTCTGAAAAGCCCTATAAAAGGATCAATAAAAATGCCGTCGATATTAAAAACTTCAACCAAGTCGCCTTCCAATATTTTGGAGGTACCGACTTAATGGCTGTCGAGGGAGTAAGCCATGCCACTGTGATGGCCATAATGAGTGAAATAGGAATCGATGGATTTAAGAAATTTAAAACCGCAAAACAGTTTTGTTCCTGGCTCAGGCTGGCCCCAAACAATAAAATATCAGGCGGAAAAATCCTGAGCAACAAAATACCAAAAGGCAGCAACCGATTGAAAATTGCCCTTCGACACTCGGCAAATGCCATAGGAAACTTAAAAGACACCCACCTATCCGACTTCTTTAAACGGATTGCATACCGCAAAGGCCGACAAGCTGCAGTGAGTGCTACGGCCAGAAAACTGGCCACAATAATCTGGACAATGATCGTAAAAAATGTGCCATATAATCCACCTTCTCAATACCTCTTCCTCGACCAAAAAAGAAAGATGGGAATAGCAAAAAGAATTAAAAAACAAATCGCTAAATTTGACATAAAACCTGACGAAATTGGATTAGGTAACTCTCTGAGCCCCAATTACAATTTTTAACGTTAGTCAGAAATTTAAATAGGAATGAAATTTATACTTCAAATATTAATTCTCTTGACTTTCACAAGTAACTGCTTTGCGACAAATAAAGATTTAGAATCTAATTCAACTATTCATAAAATCTTTAATAAACATGAGATTCAAGATTTAGAGACGATAATTAATTTCTTTGAAAATCAAATTTGTCAAGGACAAAATACAGACACAATAAACAGACAGGACTGCTACGAAGGTTTCTTTAATCACATGGTGCAATGCGAAAAAACTGGGGAAATAATTTTAAATATCTCATTCGAGCAACAGAAAAAAATGTACGACCAGATTAGAAAAAAGACATTTAATGAAATCTGGGGACTTGGATGGAAAACTTGGAATAATAATGGAGAGAAATTAAAATTATACGGCTTAAAGACTAAAGGGAAATATGCAGAATTTCTTCATGAATTAGGTCTGGATTATCTAATAATTGACCATTACTATAATACGTTTATTATGGCTGGGGATATTGCGCCATCAATGGTGGCAAACATTATAATGAGACATGAGGAATTGGACACATCAGATATTAGAATAAGATTAATGCTTGCAATTCATTACTTGACAATGAATGACCTTTATGAGAGAAATGAAAAATATTAAAAATCAGCGCATAACAAATGTAACCGTTGCACAACCCTATAATTTTTAGAAACCTGTTTAAGATTTAAGGAAAAATGAGTTGGTTTTAGGTGTTCTCAGCTGCCTTTGTCTTTTTCAGCAGCACTTAAATCCTGGAAA
>Ga0207831_100146_pt1 | contig 40689 bp, 25 predicted proteins | sample TtanPargueraPR_7_FD_187741 | JGI IMG/M metagenome (GOLD analysis project Ga0207831, IMG submission 187741) | Aerobic enrichment media microbial communities from Bioluminiscent Bay, La Parguera, Puerto Rico - Tt and M1 (2) (SPAdes) | ecosystem: Environmental > Aquatic > Marine > Unclassified ...
TCAATTTTGCCGGTGTGCTGGGACTGACGTGTTTGATTCGTCCCCTGGGTGTCTCGGAGGAGGCGCGCGGCAGTCTTGTGGTGCTGGTCTCCATGGTCGGCCTCGTGTTGATAATGCTTCGGACAGGCTGGAAAGTGCGTCGTTGGGAAGGTGCGCTGCTGGTAGCCATCAACCTGTTACGCTGGGGCAAGGATTTTCTCGGATAGCCATTCCTCACGGAAATGTCATGCAAAAGGCTCGCAAAGTTTGAACCTGCATGGCATAGTGAGTGCTCGGCGTTATCCAGCAACCGTTGATACCGGAGAAGGCATGAGTACGATTATGAACGTGTTGTGGTTCGTGTTCGGGGGCCTGTTCATGGGACTTGGCTGGGCCTTTGCCGGACTGGTCATGTATCTCTCCATTATCGGCATCCCTTGGGGACGGGCCTGTTTCGTGATCGCCGGTTTTTCGTTTTTCCCGTTCGGCAGGACGATCCTCTGGCGGGACGAACTGACTGGTCGCAGCGATCTGGGCACCAGTCCGCTGGGCTTTATCGGCAACGTAATCTGGTTTTTGCTTTTCGGTCTTTGGTTGGCCGTGGGGCACGTTGTTTCGGCAGTGGCCTGTTTCATAACCATTATTCTGATTCCGTTCGGTATCCAGCACCTGAAGCTGGCCGCCATTTCCATGGCTCCCATTGGGCGCACGGTCGTTCCTAACGATGTGGCCGACGCCGTCCGGCGAAGCAATGCCGAGTCACATGTCTGTGATCAGCGCGGTTGGTAACCTCAAAAAGGTTGCGGCCCTTGCCTTGGCCGTCAAAGCTGATTATTGAAAGAAAGAAGGGTTGCCCCGCAATCCTGTAAACAGAGAAAATATTGATCCAGGAGGATTTAATGAACCAGACTCCGTATATGAACACCACCCGTACCGCCAACGTGGAAGTCGTGAACGCATTCATGCGTGGCATCTACGGCTGGATGAGTGCGGGACTCGCCATTACTGCCGTGCTGGCCTATCTCGTCACCACTTCGTCCACGTTGCTGAACCTGTTCTTCAATGTGGATCCCGTAAGCGGTTCGGTTGGCCTGTCCATGTTTTATATCGTCATGATCGTTGCCGAGTTCGGTATCGTCATGGCTCTTTCCTGGCGCATAAGCCGTATGAATCCGACCACGGCTACCGGGCTGTTTCTGGCCTACAGCGCGCTCAACGGCCTGACGTTGGCGCCGATCCTGCTGGTTTATACGGCGCACTCCGTAGCGGTAACCTTCTTTGTCACCGCTGGCATGTTCGGAGCTATGAGCCTTTACGGCCTGCTGACCAAAAAGGATCTGACCAGCATGGGCAGTCTTTTGTTCATGGGGCTTATCGGCATGCTTATCGCCATGGTGGTCAACATGTTCCTGCACAGCGCCATGATGGACTTCGTTATCTCCGGAGTTGGCGTGATCCTGTTCCTTGGACTGACCGCCTTTGACACCCAGAAGCTTAAGACCATGGGCGAGGTGCTGCCCAACGATGCCGCCGCCATCCGGCGCGGTTCCATCATGGGTGCCCTGACTCTGTATCTGGACTTTATCAACCTGTTCCTTTTCCTGCTCCGATTCCTCGGAAACAGGGAATAATAATGCACGAACCGGGAGGCCTTCGGGCCTCCTTTCGGTTTTATGGCAAAACAGGACATCGCACCCGTAGAGGAATTGCAGCAACGGTTCGCGCCAGTGCTGCGTCCGTTCGGCTGGCTCAATGCGCAACTCATGCGCGTTCGTGCCGGTCTTTATGATCGTGGTGTGTTTAAGCAATGGGAAGCACCTGTTCCCACGATCTCGCTGGGCAACATTAGTTGGGGGGGGACCGGCAAAACCCCCATGACTTCATGGTTTATGAAATGGGCTGCCAACAGGGGCATGGAAGCTGCCGTGCTGAGTCGGGGGTATCGGGCCCATCCCCGTTCCCTGCCGCTGCACGTCCGGCCCGGCAATCTTGTGGAGGAGGCCGGTGACGAGCCGTTGATGCTGGCCAAGGAATATCCTGAAGCGTATGTGGTTGTTGACCCTGTTCGTGTTCGTGGAGGCCAGTGGCTTTTCGAACATTTCAAGCCAGGAATCGTGTTGTTGGATGACGGTTTTCAACATATGGCCGTGAAACGCCATGCGGACATTGTTTTGTTGAGTCCATCGGACCTTGCACAGGGCTGGAACCGGGTTATTCCGGCTGGTTCGTGGCGCGAGGACGAGTCCGCCCTGAAACGTGCCGACTGTTTCATGATCAAGGCCTCTCCCAACTATTTCCGCCAGATGGAAGATCATATTCGTACGCGCCTCAGCAGGCTGAATCGTCCGATTTTCAGCTTTTCCCTTTCTCCCAAAGGGTTCACGCAAGTGCTCACCGGAAAGTCCGAAAAGGATTTTTTCGGAGAACCGTTTCTGCTGTTTTCCGGCGTCGGCAACCCGGCACAAGTGCAGCGCTCGGCGCGCAAATATTTCAATTACAAGCCTGTTGAGCACATGGTGTATCGTGATCATCATGCATATTCGAAGGCGGATGTTCTGGACATCATCGCCACGGCCAAGCGCAGGGGCGCGCGTTACATTTTGTGCACCCAGAAAGATGCGGTAAAAATCGGCCCCATGTGCACAGAGGATTTCTGGACATTCAGCCTGCGCGTTGATTTCGGCCCTTCCTGCTTTGCACAGGGAGCATCGTTTGGCGTCTGGTGGAACAGGCGCTGGAACACATTGACCCGCGAAAACCTATTTGGCGATCCGCCGTCCCATGGGGAACCCGGTCGCGAGAATCAAGAGACCGGAGAAATATAGTAATGGCCAGGAAGAAACGTAAGACAAGTGCCGCAACAGGCAAAGCCGGCCTCAACAAGGACGTAGTGCTGCGTTTGTTCAAGGAGCAGCGCAGGCCGCTCTCCCGTGCCGAAGTGGTTCGACGGCTGCATTTGAGCAAGAAGCACAAGCCCGAAGTCAAGAATATCCTCAAGGAATTGACGCGCGAAGGGGCACTTGTGCGCATTCGGCGCGCATATGGCCTTGCCGGGGCCATGCATCTGGTTTCCGGCCGGTTGGAGATGACTCGTTCGGGCGTGGGATTTGTGGTTCCCGATGACGTCCGGCGCAAGGATATTTTTATCAGCCAGAAGAATCTGAATGGCGCATGGCATGGGGACCGGGTTTCCTGTGCCGTGGTGCGCGAAGCCCGGGGAGGGCGCAACCACGAAGGACGCATTGTCCGTATTCTGGAACGTGGACGGGATTTGCTGCCGGTCAAGGTGTTCAAGGAACTTGGCGATGACGATTGGGCTGCCAGGCCCACGGACCCGCTTCTGGATTTCGGGCTCATTGTTTCAGCCCCGGAAGGCATGGAGTTGCAAAGGGGTGACATCGTCCTGTGCGAACCCGGTGAACAATTGGACCCCTTGATGTGGGAAGGGGAATTGGTGGAACGACTCGGGCCTGAAACCGATGTTCGGGTGCAGGAAGCCCTGGTCAAATCCAACCACTCCATCCGTATTCGCTTTCCTGACGATGTGCTGCACGAGGCGGAACAGCTTCCGCAGCAACCTGATGAAGATGATTTCCGTGGCCGTGAGGATTTGCGCTCCTTGCCGTTTGTCACCATTGACGGAGCCACGGCCAAGGACTTTGACGATGCCGTATTTGTGGAACGCGACGGCAAAGGATATCGGCTTTGGGTCGCCATTGCCGACGTTGCCCACTACGTGCAGGAAGGTTCACCTCTTGACCGTGAAGCATTGGAACGCGGTAATTCCTATTATTTCCCTCTGTCTGTTGAGCCGATGTTTCCGGAACGTCTGTCCAACGGATTGTGCAGTCTGAATCCGGATGTACCGCGGCTGACCATGGCCGTTTGCATGGAGCTTTCCGCCAAGGGCGTGGTCAAATCCGCCCGGATGTTCAATGCGGTTATTCGAAGCCATGCGCGACTGACCTATGGCCAGATTCGTGACGCTGTACTGCAACGGGACAACTCGGCTCGCAAGTCGATTGAACCCGATTTGCTGCCCATGCTGGATCTGTGTGAAGAGCTGGCCCGCAAGATCAATGCTCTCCGCTCCGGAAGAGGCAGTCTTGATTTCGAACTGCCCGAACCTCGCGCCGATATATCAGATGATGGCGAAATCCGTGGCTTTGGAGCCACACAGCGCCATTTTGGCCACCAGATTATCGAAGAATTCATGATTGCGGCCAACGAAGCCGTGGCCCGTTTTCTGGTGGAAGAAGGCCTGCCGTGCCTGTTTCGCGTCCACCCTGAGGCAAGCGAGGAAAAGCTGGACAATCTGTTCCGTTTCCTGAGCCTGACCGACCCGGACATGACCCGCCCCAAGGAAATTACTCCCAAAGCATTGCAGGAGCTGATCTCCAAGGTTTCCGGAACTCCAAAGGAATTTGTGGTCAACCGCCTGCTGCTCCGTTCCATGAAGCAGGCCAAGTATTCACCGGTCAACGAAGGGCACTTCGGGCTGGCTTCGGAATGCTATTGCCATTTCACTTCGCCCATCCGTCGCTATGCCGATCTCGTTGTGCATAGACTGGTAAAGATCGCCATTGGCGGAAACGGTGCCATTCCCGGAGGCAAGCTACTGCTGAAGATCGCCGGAAATCTTTCGTCCCGCGAACGCTGCGCCATGGACGCGGAACGGGAAATTTATCGCAGACTGATGGTTCTGTTCATGAAAGACCAGGAAGGGCAACGGTTCTCGGCCGTTGTTTCGCAGATCATGGATTTCGGCTTCCGGGTTGAACTGTCCGACGTCATGGCCGAGGGAATCATCCGCCTTTCTTCGTTGGACGACGACTATTACGCCTATTGGCGCCATCGGGAAATGCTGGTGGGCGAACGCACCGGCCGGGCCTTTACCATCGGGCAGCAAGTGAGTGTCGTTCTGGAATATGCCGATCTGGAGCGCCTTGAGCTGAATTTTGAGCTGGATTCTGCCCAATCCTCCACAGACTACAAGAATTTGATAGCATGACATCTTTGGTTAATAAAAAATGTAGTTGTTTGTTGACATGGGTGTTTTGCTATGGTTGACTATTTTCGGTTATCGTATCAACAAGGCAGCAAGTATGAGCAATATTGGTTTTGATGGTTTTTTTGAGCGTATATGCTCGGTAACAAATGTATCCAGCCAGTCGGACCTTGCGCGAACGCTTGGCGTCGGCAGGGCGGCTGTTTCGTTGGCCAAGAAAAAGAATAGTGTTCCGCCTCGCTGGATATTGGATTTGGCGTCCATGTTTGACGTCAATCCATTATGGCTTGAGACTGGGCGCGGCGATCCCCGATCTTCTGCAAGTGGAACGGGGCGTGATACTGACGATTTGTATTTTGAGCAGGTGCCTAAGGTTCGGGCCAGGCTTTGTGCCGGAGGCGGTTCCTTTGAAACCGGTGGACAGGTTGAGGAATATCTGTCTTTCCGGTCGGATTGGATTCACGCCCGTGGGAATCCTGCCAACATGGTGATCATGGAAGTCGTGGGCAACAGCATGGAGCCTGAACTCAAGGAGGGGGATGAAGTGCTCATTGATCAGGCCGATATCAATGTCCTGTCCGGCGGTATTTATGCTGTTGGTGTGGAAGATACGGTTATGGTCAAGCGGGTGGAGCGTCTGCCCGGAACTCTGGTCTTGCGAAGTGACAATACGGACTACTCTCCCATTCATCTTTCCGGCGATGAATTGGATACAGTGCGCGTGATCGGAAAGATTCTGTGGGTGGGAAGAGAGTACCGCTAGATTCCATATTGTATTTCTGTGGAGGCTCATGCCTCCACTTTTTTTGCAAAGTGTGTTTAATTTATATTGACATTGTCTAGCTGTATGTTTATTAAGAGTTCACGTTTTGTTTGAAAAGAAAAAATCATAATACATAATTAAGGAGATGCAGTCATGCAGGAACGTTTTTGCTCATGTGGCAACAAGGTGATGGTCCATTACGGTGTGGTCAAAACTTCCTGGAAACCTGTTTTTTCCGTTGCGGATGGTCAGGCTTCTTTTATCCGGGTGTGCCCGTGTTGCGGTAAACCCTTGGACATAGACTCCCTTCGCTAAATTTTCCCCTCTTCCCTGTCTTGTGACCCCCGTCTGCCGGAATCCGGTAGGCGGGGGTTGCTTTTTCCACAGGTAGCTACTTTGAGCATACTGGATTTTGTTGAATTTGGCTGTAATTTGTCAAACTGATGTTTTGTTACAACGAATTGTCAATAAGTTTAGGGTTTTCTTGAGTGGTCATTTTTTTTTATTCTATTGATATATTTGTTTAAAATGTAAAAGCAGTGTGAAAAGGATGTTAGGGGGTGTTTGGGGATACGGGGTGTGAGGGGGATCTAATTATTAAAAATGAGTTTGGGGGAAGTTGGAAATATAATTGTAAGGATGGTAATCAATTTATAAAGAGCCTGCGAGGGTAATGAAGACAGGGCTGTTCTGCAGTATTTCTCCATGCTTTTTTTGTGTATTCAGGCAAGGCAATTTCCCATTGCGTTGTTTTAAACGGCGTTTAGCCATCGTGCTTTTCATCAAAGGTAACGTGAGTGAGTTCAGAGAAAAAAGCAAATTCGACTGAAGAGTTGCTGCAAATTATTCGTGGGAACGAAGAAGTCTCTCCCGTTGCCGATTCCGCTCCTCAGAAAAAAAAGTCCAAAACAGGCAAGCGTAAATCTTCCTCCGGTCTTTTTTCTTTCAATAGACGGGTTATGCTCGGCGTGGAAGTGGGGAACGACTGCATCGATTTTGTGCGAGTGTCCTCAACGGATTTCGATTTTCGCGGCGCCGTTGCCGAGCGTGTGTACATCCCGTCCGATATGCAGCAAGGCAGCGACGAGTTTGTTGAACTTCTCGGTGACTCCATTGCCCGTTTGTGTGGCCAGAGTGGAGTGCCGGAAATCTGGACGACGATCCGCACACCTGATGTTGACCTCGGTCCTGTTCTCATTCCCAAAGTTTCCTCTTCCAAAATTGCGGATACCGTTTACTGGACGATCAAGAAAGAGAAGAAATTTGACGAGCGGGATTATGTTTTCGACATTATTCCCTGCGGTGTGGTCAAGGATGAAGGCGTCAACAAGCTGGAAGTTCTGACCGGTATGGGGCGCCGAAATCGCGTAGTGGAACTTCGGAACTGGTTTGAACGAGCAGGTTTCCGCCTGGATGGTGTAACTACCATCTCCGCAGCCATGCAAGGCTATTATGCTCGCGGTTTTGCTCCTGCAGAGGATGGTCTTGTCGGCCTGATTCATGTGTCCAACGACTTTTCCGCCATTTCGATTTTCGAGGGCGATCGTCTTCTCTTCAGCCGTACCATCAAATCCGGTGTCGACAGTATGGCCGATGCCCTGCAATTCCAACTTGGTTCCAACGGGTACTCCTCTTCGGTGAGTCTGGAGGAAGCTCGTTCCGTTTTGCTGAACCGCTTTCAGGGAACGGCCTCCGAGGAAGAAGTGTTCGGCTCGGGGCTTCCGGACGAAGAACTTTTTGATATTGTTTCGCCCGCACTGTTGCGTCTTGCCCGACAGGCAGACCGCACTCTTGAATATTATTATAACAACTTCAAGCAACGTTGCAGCGTGCTGCATGTGAGCGGTGCTCTTTTTGCCAGCCAACGGGTCTGTGATTACATCTCAGCGCAACTGGGGCTCCCCGTAATACCGGTTCGTGTCCTCCCTGAGAGCGCGCGACTCGGTGACGGCAGCCGTGAGGATCGTCTTGCGTTTAACTCTGCCGCAGCGTTGGCAATGTCCGAAAGTGGCAAGACCATCAACTTGCTTGTAAACCACGAGCAACGTGCACAGAACCGTTTCTGGCAGCGGCTCCATGACGGTGTTGTTGTTGCCGGTGTCATTTTGGCTTTGGTGGTGGCCGGACTTTTCGGATGGCAAAAGTACGTTGAAATTTCCAAGAAAGCGGAACTGGATAGATTGAACGGGAAATATGCTCGCATTGAACCAAAGGTTACGTATGAGCAACTCGTTTCACTTACTGCTACCATTGAAAAAGAACATGGCGATTTGCGCAGGATGGGGCAGCGATACGAGCCTTTTTCCGTTCTTGCCGAATTGACCCGGTTTACACCGTCGAGCATTCGTTTTTTGAATATCAGCATCGACCATGAAGTGCTGCCTGAGGCCAACGCTGAGGGGAAAGTCGTGAAAAGCAAGGAACAACCACGTGGGCTTGCCGTGCTTGACGGAGTCGTGCTTCCTTCTGGCGAGGATTACAATACGACCTTGTCGCGGTTTCTCATCAAGTTGCAATCATCACCGCTTTTTTCTCAATACCAGATATTGTCCAGCGAAGTGACGCAATTGTCCACGGAAGGTGAAGTTCTTCATTTTGTCCTGCACGTGAGCCTTGTATGATTCGTAAAATGCGTTTGAAATTTTTTGCTTCCAGAGATGACCGGGCAGCCAAACTCAGCATCAAGTGTCTGGTTATAGTCGTATTGTTTCTCTTGGGACTGGGCGGTTTGGTTTACCCTGTCTATTCACGCGTGCAGGGGCTGGAAAATACCATTGCCGGTATATCCTCAAAAATTGCGGAGCAGGACGTATACCTCCCGTTTTATGCCAAGCTGCAATCAATACAATCAAATGTACCGGTTCTGGATCTTCCCTTGAGCAAGAAAGTTCCTCTTGAACGCCATAAGGCGTTCGGAATCGTGGAGGAAGTGGAGCGAATCGCTCATCAATCGGACATGGAGACTCTTGATATCAGCGTGGATCAGGATGCGTTGCGAGCCGGGCAGGGCACCACTGTGCTTACAGGTGTTTTTTCCGGAAAGGCCGGGGCTTTCCATGATTTTTACGTAGCGGTCAACGCACTGCCCTATGTTAAGGAAACAAGTAAGTTGGAATTACGGGCCGTTCCCGGCGGGGTGGAAGTTTTTCTCAAGCTTGCTGTTTTGATACACAAATAGGTGGACAGGAAGAGACAATGGCAATTTCGGCGGAGTCCAGACAAAAATTATTGCTTGTTATTCTGGCCCTTGTGGTCGCTTATGCCGCGTTTGACTATTTTTATATGCAGGGCGGCTCCGGTTCCGGCACAAGCAGAAAAAACAGCGTCCGGGCTTCATACGAGAAAAACGTCAAGGACTTGATGGCTCGGGTCAGCAAGGGAGCCCTGAATGCTGTCGGACTGCACAAGGTTCGCATGGCAGGCGATTCCCTCAAGAGTCTTCCCATGTATGAGTCGGAGGGGCCTTTCTATCTGGCAGGACGACAAAGTGAATCATTTTCTACGCAGGTGGAAGGGCAAGAGGTCGTTTATTCCGGTTTTGTGGAGCTTGGCGGTGTTCGACTCGCCTTGCTGAACGGAGTGGAATACGCCGAAGGTGATGCTTTCATTATTGACGGTTATAGAGTGACACAAATCGCAGATCAGTTCGTGATTCTCGTCAAGTCTGCCGAGAGCGGCATACCCGGGGCACGCGTCAAGGTGCCTATGGCGGAAGAAGAAGACTCGAAGGTAAATATCAGGGTGGTTGAATAATATGAGAGCCAAGGGGTTGATAGTCGGGTTGACGGCAGTGATGGTGCTCTGCCTTGCTCTTGTCGGCTGCAAGAAAAACGAAATGCAGGAACCGGACGGGATGGAACAATGGCGCATCATGGCCGAGCAATCCAAGGGGCACTCTCCTGAACCGCAAGAAGAACTTACGGAAAAGGACATGGACCGGTTGACCGTGGACAAACCGGAGTTTCTGGTAGAGCGCGAGCGCCAGAATGCAAGAGCCTTGCCTAAATTCAGCGTTTCCCTGCGTATGCATAATGCCAACCTTATTTCCGTGATTCAGGCTCTGGCTCGTGCTGCTGGTCAGAGTATCGTGGTTAGCCCCAATGTTACCGGAAATGTGAATATTAATATTGTAGATATGCCATGGGATCAGGTTTTCCGTGGTGTACTCAGTTCAAACAGGCTTTCCTATTCGTGGGAAGGCGATATTCTCCGAGTGCTTACCAGCGAAGACCTGGAAAGCGACTTGCAATTCGAAGTCCTGCGCAAAAAGCGTCAGTTTGAACGTCTCCAATTGGAAAAACTTGAGCCGTTGAGTACGGCCGTAATCAAGATCAAGTATTCCGATGCCGAAAATCTCAAGGAAGCCCTGGAAAAATTTCTGACCCAAAGTGGCGAAAATAAGACTTTGGGTTCCATTGAAGTTGATAAATATACAAACTCATTGATGGTGCAGGCCATCTCTTCGGATCTGAGAAAAATTATCAAGCTTGTTTCCCGGTTGGACAGTCCCCGCAAGCAGATTCGCCTCAAGGCATTTATTGTGGAAACCACCACCGATGCGGCTCGTGCCTTGGGAATACAATGGGGCGGCAAATATTCCGGGCGTATTGGGGACGGAAACGATATCACCCTCTTTCCCGGGGATACAACCCGTGGATCTGACACCGATTCTGATGACACAAGCTCTTCCGGGGAAGGCTATGGCATTAGCTTTTTGCCGGATTCCAGCATCTACGACAGCTCGAATGGAATGGCGCTCGGGGTGATGCTCGGGAAAATTGGTGGAAATGTTCTCGAAATGCAGCTCCATGCCCTGGAAAAGGAAAGTCTGGCAAAAATTATTTCCAGCCCTTCCATCACCACCATGGATAACCAGAAAGCGTACACGGAAAGCGGTGACCGCATTCCCTATCAATCCACATCCGGCGACGACGGTACGACCATTGAATACGAAGACGCCGTACTGCGGCTGGAGATCACCCCGCATATTGTCGACGACAAGTACCTCAAGTTGCAGGTTCTGGTGAAGAAGGATTCCATTGGTACGCAAAAAGTGGGTGACAACCCTGTAATTTCCAAGAAAACGACAGAAACAACATTAATAACGCGCGATGGAGAAACTGTCGTTATTTCCGGCTTGAACAAGGATACCACCCAAAAGTCCAAAGAAGGCGTGCCGTACCTTAAGGACATTCCCGGCCTGAGCTGGGCTTTTGGTTCCAAAACACGCAGCGGTGCTTTGGAAGAGTTCCTCATTTTCATTACGCCGGAAGTTCTTGATGTCTGGAAGCCGGGCGAACGGCAAAAGAGCATGGAAGAGATTCAGCAGGAAGTGCAGGATATATGGGGACAGGATAAGGCCGAAGCAGAGGGCGGCGACAATGCTGCTGCGCATGCGGTTGATGTTTCAGAACCCAACGCGAATTGAGAACGTTCCGGGATAGCGGAGCGTCTCTCATGAGGTGAGTCATGAAATATTACAGTAAAATCGGTTTGGTGCGGGAGCCGTTCTCCAACTCTCCTGACCCGATGTTTCTGTACGATTCGCCCCAGCATCTTTTCTGTCTGCAACAGTTGGAGATTTCCGCCCGGCTCAAGCGTGGGCTGAATGTAATCATTGGGGATATCGGCACAGGAAAAACAACCCTGTGCCGCCGGTTCGTGTCGGATCTGGACGAGAACGGCATTGACGTGCAGATGATCCTCGACCCCTCCTTCAAAACCGCCAAGGAATTTTTGCGCGTTCTTTACTCCATGCTGACAGGCAGAAGCGTGGACAAGGCCATTTCCCCTTGGGAACTCAAGGAGCTGGTCAAGAAACGCCTGTTTAGGCGTGGGGTTCGAGAGGATGTTCTTACGGTTTTGGCCATCGATGAAGGCCAGAAACTCAGTCCTCGCTGTCTTGAAGTGTTGCGGGAGCTGCTCAATTACGAGACCAACTCGGAAAAATTGGTGCAAATCGTGATTTTTGCCCAGTCCGAATTGGAACCTGTCATGCAGCGCATGCCGAACTTTGTGGACCGTATCAACTTTTTCTGTCGGCTCACGCCCATGACCTTGCGCGAAACCATCGGCATGATTCGCCATCGAGTCGACGTGGCCTCGCCGGGTGGAAAGGCGCCCGCAAACCTGTTTTCCTTCGGAGCGTGCTATCGGGTTTTCAGGGCTAGCCGTGGATACCCTCGCCGTATTGTGCGCCTTTGCCACAAGGTCATTCTTGGCCTTATCATTACTGGAAGAAAACAGGCTTCCTATGGTTTTGTTTCCCGATGCATACGTGAGGAGCAGGGGCGGAGTGTACGCCGGTTTGGACTTGTTCCGGCTTTGGTCGGGATTCTTTTGCTGGGTATGCTGGCTTTGGTTCTGCCTGTTGATGAAAATCATTCCCCCAATGATTTGGGCCATGTACCGGACAAGAGCGTTCTGCGTAGGGCTGTGGCTGATTTCTCCTCGATTGAACTTTCCAAAACGGCCAATGCGTCTGTCGGCCCTGAGTTGAACGCAAAAAGTTTTACGCATCCTGAACTTCATACGGCAGCAGTTCCAAAATACACTGGCGGTGATGCCCATCCACAGAAACTGGGAACCGTGCGTATTTCCTTTAGCGAAAGCCTCTCGTCGATGATCAAGAATATTTATGGCGTTTTTAACCAGCAGAATCTGGCTGCCGTGGCTGCCGCGAACCCGCAAATAGCGGATATCAACGCTGTGGAAGTCGGCGCCAGCTTGACTTTCCCGGTCATCGAAACGGCATCTACACCCAAGACAACGCAGCTTGAACAGCAACTTGTTTGGGTGCAAATGGCCTCCGCTCCCAATTTGCCGGATGCCTTTGCCGAACTGCGGAGGCTGGAGTATTTCAACCATCCGGCCCGGATACTGCCTTCGTGGTCCACGAAAAAGGGGCTTTGTTTTTTTGTAGTCGGGGAAATACCCTATGCCACACGCCAAACCGCGCAAAGAGCTTTGGAAGATTTGCCGATACCTCTGCGCAAGCGTGCCCGTTTGTTGAGTTTGCACGAAGAACGTTTTGAATTTCTTGGCCAATTGAGCCGTGCTGCCCGTAAAGTAGTGCAAGTTCAGCAGCGCCAGTGACCGGACATCATAGAAACCTTGCAAGGGGTAATGTTTTGAAAAGAGAACGCAAACGGTTGGGCGATCTGCTTGTCGAGTCTGGCGTCATCAGTAGTGACCAGCTTCGGGAAGCTTTGGACGGACAGGAAAAGTCCGGCCTTAAGCTGGGCCAATATATGATAGGTTCCGGGCTGATAAGAGAAACGCAAGTTATCGATATCCTGAGTCGACAGTTACTTATCGACAAGTATTCTCCCGAGAAATATCCCTACGAAGACGGTATCGACGTGCTTATTTCCGAAGATCTGGCGCAGCAGCATCGTTTGGTGCCGCTTGCCAAGCGCGGACATTTGCTCGTTGTGGGCATGACTGATCCCATGGACATCAATGCGCTTGATACCGTGGAGATCGCCACCAACCTTGAAGTTGAGCCGGTCATTTGTTCCGAGAATGATTTCGATATGCTGTTCAGCAGCATTTATGGTCGCGGCGTGCTGGCGACCAAAGCCTTTGACGATTTTTCCGAAGAACAGGAGAAAGAGGATCAGGAGCTTGTTCCTCCGAGTATGGACGATCAGGATATTTCCCTTGATTCCATGCAGGAAATGGCCGATCAGGCGCCGGTTATCCGTATGGTGAACTCCATTCTGAACCAGGCTGTACGTGAAAAGGCCAGCGATATCCATATCAGCCCTGAAAAGGATACGGTCAACGTGCGCTTTCGTGTTGATGGCAAGCTGCGTAACGTGCCTTCCCCGCCGAAGAACAGCTTTTTGTCTCTGGTTTCGCGCCTGAAGATTATGTCAAACATGGACATAGCCGTAAGCAAGATTCCGCAGGACGGCAGATTTTCCTTCAGCACTCTGGGGCGGGAATTCAACGTGCGCGTCAGTTCGTTACCCACGATCCATGGCGAGAACCTCGTACTTAGGTTGCTGGACCGCAACGCCCACGGTCTGACCCTTGATGAGTTGGGGCTTTCGGATATCGACCTTGAAAAAGTCAAACAGGCCATCAGCCAGCCCTATGGGATGATTCTTTCCGCCGGACCTACCGGGAGCGGTAAAAGTACCACTTTGTATTCCATCCTTCGGAAAATCAGGCAGGATGACATCAACATCATCACTCTTGAAGACCCTGTGGAATACCGTTTGGATCGGGTGCGGCAAGTGCAGCTCAACAAACGGGCGGGCATGACCTTTGCCTCAGGGCTGCGCTCCATTTTGCGGCAGGATCCGGACGTGGTGCTGGTCGGGGAGATTCGCGATTCCGAAACCGCGCATATTGCCGTTCAGGCCGCACTTACCGGCCACCGGGTGCTTTCCACACTGCATACCAACGATGCTGCCGGTGCCGTGACCCGATTGGTGGAAATGGGACTGGAGCCATTCCTTGTTTCTTCCGTGTTGCTGGTCTCCATCAGCCAGCGTCTTGTGCGCCGTAATTGTCCGCACTGCCTTGAAGAATATGAGCCGCATCACTCGCTGATCAAATCCTTTGGGTTGGACAATCTCAGGGAAAAGGTTGTGTTTAAACACGGCGTTGGTTGCCGGCATTGTCATCAGACAGGTTTTGCCGGGCGTGTCGCGCTTTTCGAAATCCTTTTGTTGGACGACAGCATACAGGACATGATTCTCAAAGGGGCTACGTCCGTGGAAATAACCCGGGCCGCCGTCAAGTCGAAACATATGCGGACGCTCAAAAACGATGCGGCCCGAAAAGCCATTGCCGGAATCACCACCCTTGAAGAAGTGGCTACGGCCATCATGCTGTAAGACGGGAAGAACATGCCCCATTTCAAATACACTGCCATAACGAATACCGGAACCAAGGCCAAAGGCATTGTTGAGGCCGATACACCCGCCGAGGCCGAAGTCATGGTGGCCGAGCTCGGTCTTATCCCGACTTCGGTACGGAAGTCCTCGGCCAAATCGGAAAATGCTTCTTCGTTTGGCGGATTCTTCAGCAAGGTCAGGCCTCAGGATATCATTCTTTTCACCAAGCAGTTCAGGACGTTGCTTGGTGCCGGTGTTCCGGTAACCCGTGCGTTGGAAATTTTGGAAGCACAGACGGAGAAAAAGAAGCTCAAGACGTGCATTATCGAAATAGGGCAGGACATTCGGCAGGGTTCGCCCATGCACAAAGCATTTCGCAAACGGACCGATGTTTTCTCCGATCTTTATTGCAATATGCTGCAAGCTGGTGAAATCTCCGGTACGCTCATGGACGTTCTTGAAAGGCTTATCTACATCGTGGAGCATGAGAACAAGGTTACCAAAGACATAAAATCCGCCTTGACCTATCCCATCATTGTCATGGTGGCTCTGGCCATCTGTTTTGTCGTGCTCATCGTTTTCGTATTGCCCACGTTCATCAATCTGTTCAAGGAACAGCATATTGAGCTGCCGTGGCCTACCAAGATGTGCATCCTTGTGAACGAGATTCTGGTCAACTACTGGCCCTTTATCGTTGGCGGGCTTATCGGAGGCGGTATTGGCCTGTATTATTACTTCAGGACAGCCAGGGGAAGATTTGTGCGCGATAGCGCCTTGCTCAAGCTTCCCATTCTTGGATCGGTTTTTCAAAAGGCGGCCATGGCGCGTTTCGGCAGTATTTTTTCCATTTTGCAATCCAGTGGTGTAACGGTTCTGGATACAATGGACATCGTTTCAAAAACCATTGGCAATGCCGCAATTTCCCGTGAGTTCGACAAGATTCGTGAACGTTTGGAGCAGGGACGAGGCATCTCTGAACCATTGCGCAAGGCCCGCTACTTTACGCCCATGGTCATTTCCATGATCGCGGTTGGTGAAGAATCCGGGCGTATCGAAGAGATGATGCGTGAGGCCGCCATGCATTACGACTACGAGGTGGAATATTCCGTTTCGCGCATGTCCGAGTTGATCGGCCCCATACTCACTGCCGGATTGGCCGTGGTGGTAGGTTTTTTTGCCTTGGCGATCTTCCTGCCCCTCACAGAACTTATGCAAAATGCCATGTCTGCCATGTAGGGTGAAGGCGTAGCCGCCATGAAACGCGAATACCGAGCCAAGCTTTATTTGCTTATCCCCATTATTTTTACGGGGCTGAGTCTTCTCGCTCTGATCGGTGCGTATGAGATTACCGAATATTTTCATCAGGTGGGTAAAGATCCTTTCAGATATGTGCTTTACTGGGCACTGATTATCATCAGTTTGTGCGGTGTTGTGAGCATTCTGGTTGCGCGCCGCATAGTGCAACCACTGGAACGATTCCTTGACCGCATGGAGCGAAACAGGGTTTTTCGCGCATCAAGAAGACGCAGGCAAGCGCAGGAGAAGTCTTCAGTGTCGCAGAAGCGGCCGCTGGATGAATACCAGCGCATGACGCAGGTTTTCGATCAACTGAGCGACATTCTGGACGTCATGGAAGCTCGGGAACTGTTTCCCGGCATTGTTGGACAAAGCCCTGCCATGCGCGCGGTCATGGCTCAGGTCAAAAGTGTGGCCGATTCAGAAGCCTCGGTGCTGCTGCTCGGGGAGTCCGGCGTAGGCAAGGAGCTTGTGGCCCGTACCATTCATGACATGAGTTCCCGGCATGAGATGCCCATGGTCAGCATCAATTGTGCGGCTATTCCGGAAGGATTGTTGGAAAGCGAGCTCTTTGGTCATGAAAAAGGTGCCTTTACCGGAGCCCATGCACGCAAGCTCGGAAAATTCGAGTTGGCGAACAAAGGGACACTGTTTCTGGATGAAATTGGCGACATGCCGCTTGCCGTACAGGCAAAGTTGTTGCGCGTCCTTCAGGACAAGACGTTTGAAAGAGTCGGGGGGACACAGCAGATATGGTCGGATATTCGAATTATCGCGGCGACCAACCAGAACCTGCCGGAGTTGATGCAGCAACAACAGTTCCGGGAAGACCTTTATTATCGCCTCAATGTTTTCCAGATCGCCCTTCCTCCCTTGCGCAGCCGGGGAGGGGATGCCATTTTGCTGGCCAATCATTTTTTGTCTCTGCACGGGCAAGAAGTTTCCATTGACGAGGGCGCGCTGGATGCCATCGTCCGCCATTCCTGGCCCGGAAACGTGCGGGAACTGGCCAATGTCATGGAGCGTGCCGCGTTGTTATGTGATGGTGTCATTCGTCTGGAGCATCTGCCTTCAGAGGTTCGCCGCTGTGCGCAAATTGGCTCTGTTGCGGGTGAGGGCGAGTCTCTGGAAAATTCTCCTGTTCAAGGAGGCCCAGATGTTGTTTCCGTTGCCGCTGTAAAAGATGTACTACCGTTTAAAGGCTCGCTGGATGAGCATCTCGCACGAGTGGAAAAGGACATGATCCAACGCGCGTTGAAGCTCTCGGGCGGGATTCAGGTCCGAGCCGCGAGTTTGCTTGGCATCAAGGACAGGAGTTTGTGGCATCGGGTGAAAAAACACGGCATAACAGTGCAGAAAACAGAAAACAGCAAAAAATGATGATAAAACTCCATTTTTTGGAGATTGGATTGAGTGGACTTTTGTCAACATTTATAATTGATTTTATTGCATATTTTGATTTTCTTGTCGTGCCGCAAGTATGGCATGCTCTTTGAAGGAATATCTGTCGAGCATCAAAAGGATGCCAACTCCGGATTGCCGGAGAAAGTATACCATTTCGTAAAAAGCATTGGAGGATTGCATGAAAAGGAAACAACAACAGGGCAAGGGTGGTTTTACTCTTATTGAGCTTATCACCGTGTTGGTGATTCTCGGCATTTTGGCCGCGGTCGTCACCCCCAAATACTTTGACCTGCGTGAAAGTGCTCGTAAGAAGGCGGCCGAGGCTGCCGTGGCTGAAGGCATTGCACGGTTTAACATGGCCTATGCCCAGAATTTGCTGGAAAACGATGGTGAAGCGCTGACATACGCTAGCGCAAATCTCGATACCCTGCTTGATATTACTGGCGGTCAAGTTGATGTGGGAGATTACTGGCTCACTTTTGCTAAAGCCACGAATGACGGGGATAATGTCGTTACCATCACCGCCTATCCTGAAAAGGATGATGGAACTATCGATAAAACGACGTATACGGATGGCCTGGCGTCCAACAACGCAACATGGCCTGACATTCCGACGACTTCTGGTACAACAGGTTCGTAGTTCTCTTCGCGGAGTATACCTTGTAATCGAAAGGGAGAGGTCATTGGTCCTCTCCCTTTTTTGCCTATGGGGTAGAGCTGAATATGTTTCGCACTCGTTTTGCATAGTGAAACGATTGAAGAGAATGTCACAGCAACCTATTATAATATAGTTATTCTTGCCTTGGAATCGAAGCTGGGTATAGTGGCGACATCATCTTTCTCAACGACAAACAGGTAGCGACATGGCACAGATCAATGCCTTTTTCAAAATGCTTAACGACCTTGGCGGCTCGGACCTGCATTTGAGCAGCGGTTCCCAACCAATGCTTCGAATCCGCGGGGACTTGCAGCGAGTCAAATTCAAGGAGCTGGACAACCGCGAATTGCAGGACATGCTGTATGAGATTACGCCTGAGCCTAAAATCAAGGAATTTGAAGAGTGCGGTGACGTGGACTTCGGATTTGAAATTCCCGGACTGGCACGTTATCGCGTGAATTTTTTCCGTCAGCTGCACGGCATTTCCGCAGTTTTTCGCCAAATCCCCAGCACGGTTTTGAGTCTTGACGATTTGTCCATGCCGGACATCCTCAAGGAATTGACCATGCTGCCCAAAGGATTGGTCCTGGTGACCGGTCCTACCGGCAGCGGCAAATCCACTACGCTTGCGGCCATGATTGATTATGCCAACCGCAAGCGCAAGGATCACATCGTTACCATTGAAGACCCGGTGGAGTTCGTCCATACTCCGGTAAACTGCCTTATCAACCAGCGTGAGATCGGACGGGACACCAAAAGTTTCAAGGCCGCGTTGCGTGGGGCATTGCGAGAGGATCCCGACATCATCCTCGTGGGCGAGATGCGTGATTACGAAACCATAGCACTGGCATTGGAAGCTGCGGAAACCGGGCATCTGGTACTTTCCACATTGCATACCATCTCCGCACCCAAAACCGTGGACCGCATCATTGAAGTGTTTCCCGAGGAAATGCAGGCGCAGGTGCGAGCCAGTTTTGCGGATTCCTTGAAAGCCATCATCTCCCAGACGCTTTTCAAGCGCGTGGACAAGCCGACCCGTGTGGCGGCGCAGGAAATACTCATTGGCGTCCCAGCGGTTCGCAACCTGATTCGCGAGAACAAGAACCACCAGCTTCCCTCCGTGTTGCAGACAGGGCGGCATCATGGCATGCAGACCTTGGACGATGAGATAGAAAAGCTGTTGCGCCACGGCATGATTTCGTCCGAAGATGCCTACCGCAACGCTACGGAAAAAAATCGTTTTGCTTCAGGCGTGGGCATGAACACATTGAGCGATTTGGGGTAACCATGGATTTTGACAGGCAACGCATTGACGCTCTCATGCGGGAGGTTCTCGAATTTGACGAGGGCGTTTCCGACGTGCTGGTCACGGCTGGGCGTCCTTTGCAGGCCGAAGTGAACGGCGAATTGCGCACTGTTGCCTTGCAGGATGATCCTGGCGTATTCGGTCCGGCGGATACCAAGGCGTTCGCCGTGGCTCTGATGAACGGCAACCGGCGTTGGCATCGCCAACTCACCGGTAGCGGGGCCTGTGATTTCTCGTATTCCGTGGCCGGTCGTGCCCGGTTTCGCGTGAATATTTTTAAACAGCGTGGCACGTTGGCTGTAATCATGCGCAAGTTGCCGACCTCGGTTCCAACCCTTGAGCTTTTCGGCCTGCCGCAGGTCTTTGCGGACATGGCCGCCGAGAATCACGGACTGGTGCTGGTGACGGGCGGAACCGGGACCGGAAAATCCAATTCGCTTGCCGCATTGGTGGACAGCATCAATGAAAAACGCGCCGTACATATTCTGACCCTGGAAGACCCCGTTGAATTCGCGCACAGGCACAAAAAAGGCACCGTGAATCAACGGGAGCTGGGCCTTGATTTCGATACGTTTGCCAGCGGTTTGCGTGCGGCGTTTCGGCAGGCTCCCAAAGTCATCCTCGTGGGCGAAATCCGGGACCGTGAAACCATGGAGATCGTATTGCAGGCGGCGGGAACCGGGCATTTGGTACTTTCCACTCTGCATACCACGGATGCCGGAACCACCATCAATCGTATTTTGGGCCTGTTCGACAGTTCCGAAGAGCGCATCGTACGCATGAAGCTGGCCGAAAGCCTTCGCTGCATCGTATCGCAACGATTGTTGCCGGACGTGAACCATGAGCGTGTGGCCGCATTCGAGATTTTGCGCAGTACGCTCCGTATCCGGGAGCTTATCCTCAACGGCGAATCCGATGAAAAGACATTTTACAATGTATTGGCGGAGAGCGGCGCTCACGGCATGCAGACCTTTGACCAGCATTTTTTCCAGCTTTATGAGCAGGGAATCGTGACAGAAGAAACGGCCCTGCTTTCCGCTACTGACCGGGCCTTGCTCAAACGTATGATTGACGAACTCAAGTCTGCGCGGGGGCAATCGGTATCCGATTTGGTGCTGGAAGGGTTGGAAGAGCGTGAGGATGATGACGATCTGATTGGCGGTATTGGGCGTTGATCTCTTGCCGGGGTCAGGACGAGACTATTTCGATTCTGTTCCTGCCTTTATTTTTTGCCTGATAAAGCATCTGGTCTGCCATGGCCACCAATTCCTGCATATTGGAATCGGTTGAAGGTATGGCCGTAGCGATGCCCGTACTGACTGTTACCCTGCTTGAGACTTCGGAATCAGGGTGCTCAATATCACTTCGTTCCAGATTGTACTGAATCAGCACCGCGACGCTTTGTGCTCCTTTGGAGGTGGTGTTGGGCAACACGACCATGAATTCTTCCCCGCCATAACGTGCCATGAAATCTGCTGGTCTGCGGATGGAACGGCAAATGATTTCCGCAACGCTCCTGAGACATGAATCCCCTTGCAAATGTCCAAGAGAGTCATTGTATTTCTTGAAGAAATCAATATCCGTGATCATGACGGACAAGGGTGTTTTTTCCCGCAAGGCCCGTTTCCATTCCTTCTCCAGTGTGGCGTCCAGCCAACGCCGATTCGGGACACCGGTCAGCCCGTCATGATGGGAGATCTTTTGTAATTCAGCGGTGAGCCGTTCCAGTTCCAGTTCCCGTTTCTTGCGTTGTTCCGTTTCCGAAAAGAGCCTGAGAGCCGCACGGACGCGAGCGAGCAGCTCTACCTTGTTAATGGGTTTGTTGATGTAGTCCGTGGCTCCCGCCTCAAAAGCCTGTTCAAGGATGAATTCGTTGTCCACGGCCGAAACGATGATGATGGGTACATCCTGATAGATCGGGTCCAGTTTGATGTGGCGTGTGGCTTCAATACCGTCGGTGGTCGGCATCATTATGTCCATGATGATCAGGTCTACTTTTTTGTTTTCCGCGGTACAGACATCCAGCTGCTCCCGTGCCTGTTGATAGGAGTTGCAAATGAAAATATCCCTGAAGCCTGCCAGACTCAGCAGTTCTGCAAGGACTTCCTGCGAAGGCTTGTAATCGTCAATGATCATGATGGCCATAAACACTCCTGGCTTTGGCTACTATTATACTGGATATAGCAAAGATTATTGGTCCATAAGTCAAGGATAAATGCATAGACAGGGTGTATGGTTCAAAAGAATAGCAATTTGAGATAGAAAAACGTCATGGCAAAGAACGTAAAAGAAGGCAAAACCGATGTTTCCATGCGGATCTCGCGGAGACATACGTGGTTCCGCCGATTGCTGGCCGGGCTGGCCGTGTGTGCAACGGCTGTTGTTTTGCTGGTGGCAGCCCTTCCCCATGTTGTGTCTTCCGATTTTTTTCGGCAGCGCGCCTGCAGTTTTTTATCAGACTCAGTCGGGCTGCCTGTTTCAATTGGAAATATATCATGGCGATGGAATGCTCCGTTTGCCGTTGACCATCTGCTTGTGGGAGTCGAACAGAAAGAAGCCGCAACCGGGCCGAATTGGTTGCGGGTTGATTCCCTGCGAATGGACCTGTCCTGGACCGGACTGTTGTCCGGAACGGCTGCGATAGATGTGCATATCGCCGGGGTTGCGGCCCGTACGGATTTGTCCACTTTCATGGTGGATGATGCTGATGTCTCTTCCGAACAGCCTGCAGATTTGCGCGCGCTGACGGATTCCCTTGCCTCGGCCATGGGGGCGCTGGACAGGGAGTATATCCTGCCGTTTCCAGTTCGTGGGGCTTTTGAAGTTGATGATGCTTCCATTCATATCGCCAATGGACCGGGAAAACCTGTTTGGCATGCTGAACACATGAACTTTCGCCTTGATGTTTCCGATCCGATCACAAAGCCTATGACCGTGGCCCTTGGCGCGGATGTATCCGTGAAAGGTCTTGCTCCCCAATTTCCAGATCACCCCGTGCCGCTCGCCATAACGGCCACGTTTTCCAACAAGGCGCATGGCGCAGTGGTTCCTTCCCTGATCGACTGCAACATGAATGTTTCCGCGCCCGGTTTTTCCTGCTCTGTGAAGGGAGCGGTTGATAGCGGATTGGTCGCGGATGCCAAGGCCGACTTTGCGACTCTTTCGCCCTATGTTTTAGCTTTGATGGGGGAGCCTTCGGTTGAGGTTTCCGGCCGATTTCGCACCAGCATTTCCCTGTTCGGTGATGGGGAGAATGTGCGTTTTGAAACCATGGCTGTGCTGGAGGAGATGTCGATTCGGGGCAAAGGGGGGGCTTCAGGAATTGGACCTTTAAACGTTCGCAATACGCAACAGGGAACGCTCGGGCTGCAATCAGGCATCGTGCAAGTGGAAAGCGGTTCACTGGAAGTTCCCGAGGTGGCCGGGTTGGATTGGAGCGGGCGTGTGCATGGGCTTTATGGTGACGATCCTGTTCTGGAGGCCTCAGTAGGGCCGATAGAAATCAACCTGAACGGTGTTGTTCCTCTTGTTCGGGATATGGCTCCCGATATTGGCAAACAGATGGACTCTCTGCAGCTGACAAAGGCCGTTGCACAGATCAATACAGCCATGCTTTCCCTGCACCTTGCGAATGGGCATGGTCGTGCAGACGTTGTTGGGGCTGCGTTGAATATCGCTTCTCTGGGTGGGGAGACTGCCGGACAGAAGATCGCCGCGCAGGATGTGCACCTGAGTTTGGCTGAATTTTCTTCTCCTCTTTCCGAGGGCATGCCCGTATTGGCCGAAATTCGTGCCGGAATTCGAACAGGGGCAGTGTTCATGGGGGGACTTTCGGTCACTTCCGTTGATGTTCCCATACTGGAAGGTCGAGTGGAAGACGCTGGCAGCGGCATGACTTCCGGTCTTGTACGCATGGCAGTGCAAGGCCAGTGCAAGCATGTGCAGGTTCCAGCCTTGCCCAAGGCCTTGGACTCCTTGGGATTGAAATTGAATATTCAAGAATTTTCCCTTGGGTCACGGCAGCTTTCCGGCGGCTCAATGCGAGTGAGCGCGAATAACGATGAGATATTTGCCACGCAGGTCAGAAAGCTGGACTTGGGCAAATTCGAGATGCAGGGCCATGTGAAAGCCGTATTGAATCCGGCGTTGGCACAGTCTGTCGGGCTGCTGCCCGAATCAATGGTCCGTGGCGGTCCGCTCCAATTGAATTTTGATTACAGCGGCAAGCTGCCCGATGCACAGCAGATAAAAGCCGCGACAGGATCAGGATCGTTTGCGGACAGGATGCGTGGCGTTTTTTCCGGTGTCCGCACCATGCATGCCGAGGTGGAATTGCAGCCTCTTGACTTTCGGCTGGCTGGCATTGAGTTGAAAGGGCTGCGCCTGACCGAACCGTTTGTGCTGGATGTGGCCCCGCAGGGGGAGGCCATAACCGCTGACGGAGGCTTGGCTATAGCGGATATTCATGGAGTCCCCGGTCTGGAAGATGAGTCTTTACCCCTCACTTTCCGGCTTGGCACAACCCTCGAAGATTTTCACTCCCTGAATCTGGAACAGCACGTGCAACTAGCTCCATTGGATATTCGGTATGTGTCGAAGTTGCACATATTGGATTTCAGCCAGTTGGTGGATTCGTTTATTGCTGACGGATTGAGCGGCGTATTGCAAAAGGGAAATCTGGAATTCAACTCCCGTTTGGCCGCGCAGCCTGAAGGCGCGTTGCCGGGAACCAGGCATGTTTCACTTTCCGGGTCGATACTGGGTACAGTCTCGGTTCGTCTTGAAGGAGGACGTTCTCTGGCCGTGGACTGCCGTGCTAAGGCCGACCAAGTACAGGCTTCCCTGAACGACAGCCTTTCAGTGGAGTCGTTGAAAGGTGACTACTCATTTGCCCGGACGTACCGTATTGCCGGTTCCGGCTCCGAGGAGAAAGCCGATTTGCCTGCAGCCCGTACTTTTGATGCTCAAGAGCTTTCCCGTTCCGTGCTTCAGGAAGAACGTCGTCAGGAGTCTGTAGCAGATGATCTTTTTGCCCGGCGGGTACTTCGCGATTTGCGTGGTCGGGAGCAGGGAAACCGGACTTTACGATGCCAACGTTTGTACTGGGCTGGGCCTCCTGTTCCCGTGACCATGCGCTCATTGGAAATGCAGGTGCATGAGGAAGGCGGTATTCCGTCCGTGGAATTTTTTCAGGCAGGCGTCATGGGCGGTTCGGTGCAGGGCGGTGTTTTCATCACATCGCACGGTTCCGAAAATGAACGATATGCCATGTCTGTGCGCACGGCGTTTACCGGTCTGGACGCAGATGAGCTTTTGCCCCGGGATGTTAAACGCCTGCAAGGGGAAGATACGGAATTGTCCGGCCAATTGGCCGTGGACTTGCCCTTGTCCGAGAGCCCGACCCGGATGCTGGAACTTACTCGCGTGCGTCTTGACCTGACTCATATTGGAACCCGCACTCTGGAACGCCTGTTGCGCTCGTTGGACCCGCATGAGGCCAACAGGACCATCGTGGAGCAACGCAAGTTCCTGCGAATGGGAACACCGCGCAATGTGCGGCTGCGAATTGCCAATGGCAATCTTTCCCTTTCCGGAGAGGTCGTGGCGCTTGGGATGCGACTGGATTTGCCCCGGCTGACCCGATTCAATCTTGCAGGTTTACCGGTCCATGATATGATGGAGAAACGTCTGGCCTCCATTGGCCCGGTGGTGCGAATCCTGAATTTGTTGACTGCCGATGTACTGCAAACAACTACCCGTGGCGATGTCCACCTTGCGCGGACAACCGAAGCCGGGAAATGAACGAGGTAATTTATGAACGGCCTGAAGAACATGGTTTGGGCGTTGGTTCTGCTGGCGGTGCTGGCCGTCGGATGCGGATGCACGTTGGCCAAAGTTCAGGTGGATGTGGCCAGTGAACGGACTACGCTGGAAAATCAGGTGCTTGGTTCCTATAATGCCCTGAATCGCCAGGCCATGCTGACGGCTTCGGTCCGTGGCGTGGACCCGTTGGGGCGTGTTCAGCCTCCTGCCACCATGAGCGCTGGGGCGCAGGACGCCGTGGACGCCATGCAGGTCTTGGCATTTCATGCCGACGATGTGGATGCCTTCAAGGAACTCGGCTGGGTGGGCGAAGCACAAAACGGCTTGTTGCAGCCGTTCGGAATGTTCCGGGAAAATGTGCCGGATAATTTGAACGCATTTGTCAATCGTTACAGCCGGGATGAATTCGATTCCGTTGTCGAGGCCGTCAATGAAGCCAGAATGACGACCATGCGTCGGGTGGTGGAAACCAGTGCGGACCTTGATGTCGGGGATATGGAGCGTGTGCAGGCCGTGTTCGGCTCCCTGAATGCGGAAAACGCCTTGCCCGGAGAAAAGATCCAGACCGCTGACGGCCAATGGACGGTGAAAAAATGATCCAGCGTACACCGCTGTTAATCCTGACCGCCCTCGTGGTCGCATGGAGTTGGCTGCCGGCATTTGCCCGGGTGAAACCAAAAGCGTTGAACGTGAACCGGCCGGCCCAGCTGAGCTTTGAGGCGCAGTCCGTTTTGTATGCGGACGTTTCCACGGACGGCACGCTCATGGCCTATACACGTGAAAGTGACGGCTTTACCGGTCTATGGCTGCGCTCAGCCGCTCCCAATACAGCCATGATTCCCCGCCGATTGTCACCGGATGCGGGTAATCATTATTCCCCGGCCTTTTCCCGTGACGGTCGTTTTGTGGCGTATGTGGGCACCTTGTTTGATGCCAAGGGCGATATTTATGTTCTGGATTTGCAGGGCATGCAGACGGAGGCCCGGCGCATTACGGGACGGGACGCGGCAGACGGCGGGCCGTGTTTTTCCCCGGACGGCAAGACCATTTATTATCATCGCACGGTTCCCGGTAGCCGTTTACCGGAATTGGCTGCCCTGAACCTGAACACCGGAAAATCACGATCTTTGGGCCTTTCAATGGATGGGGCCTTTCCGTCAGTTTCTCCCGACGGGAAAAAGCTGGCGTTCGTGTCCCGGAACAAGGACACCGGGGGTGATATTCTTGTTCTGAATCTGGAAAATGGTGACGTAAAATCGCTGACAGCCGGAGCTGACAGGGACTTGTACCCCCGTTGGAGCCCGGATGGTGAGTACGTATATTTTACACGCGGTGCCGATCATCCTTCCATCATGCGCATGGCTTTGAGCGGCGGAGAACCATGGCCGGTCACTTCAGGAGCACGGTCCGCCTATCAGCCGATCCCCACGGAAGACCGTTTATATTTTCTTTCCGAAAGCGAAGGAGTGGGTAACGTCTGGACTTTGCCGCCGGATGGTGCCGTTCCTTCCCTCAACTCGGCCGAAGAACAACTGGCTCTTGCCCGTGAGATTGCTGCCAGCCCGGATCGGGATGCGGAATTGACCGTGCTCGGCTATTCGCGGGTTTTGGAACGTTTCGGAGACCATGCTGCGTGCTCGGGGGAGGCTGCTTTTGCCATGGGCCAAACTTTGGAAACCATGGGCAACCATTTGCTGCAGGCCGAAAATGCATATTCCCGTGCGCTTTCATGCGGCAATCCTCTGTACTCCGGACTTGCCGAAGTAGCTCGAACCGCTTTGAAATTCCGTTCTTCACTCGTGCAGAAACATGCCAGGCCCAGTGCCAGCGAACTGGCGAAGTTGGCTGGACAATTCCGGCGTACTGGCGATGCTTATGCGGATTCGAGAGTTCGTGCCCAAGCGCGTCTTGAAGCTTTGCAGCTCTATGTGGAATTCGGGACCATGCCGCGTGATCTGGATGCGGCATTGGAACTGGCCGACGTGGTGCCCCATGTGGCGGACCCGAAAAAAGACAAGGCCGAGTTGGCCCAGGCGTTGGTGCTCAAGGGAGACGCCTATGCCCGCTCGGGAACGGGGCGGGCCGTTGTTCCACTGTATGTGCGTGTAGTGCGGGAGTATCCGCAGCAGACACCATGGGTATTGGCTGCTGTTTCCCGTTTGCTGGACCGAGCGCTTTCGGGGCTGGATTCTTTGGAGCTGCGTATTGGGGCGCTTATGAACGTGGCTTCGGAAAACGAAGAACAGTTGCCTCTGTTGTCAGCTCTGGCATGGAATCGCATGGGGGATGAATACTATCAGGGCGGTGAACACCAACAGGCTGCCAATGCCTATTCCACAACATTGTCCCGTTTCGGGGATACTGGCCAGCCTGTTGTTGCCGCACGTATGGCCCTTGCGGAAATTTTGTATGACCAACAACGTTTCCAACGCGCTCTGGATCTCTATGAAACAGAAATGGCCGAGCGGGCTAGCGAGGACCGCATCTATCGGTTGGCTCGGGCCGCGTACCTGCAACGTTCGGCTGAAGCAGGACAACATTTGTTGCGTCTCGGGGAAGCTGGTGCCGCAAGTAGCGTATTTGCCGAGTTGGTGCGGTACGCCCCGGAGAATGTTCCTGCCCATCGCGGCGTGATCCAATGTTCGGCGGCTTTGGGAACGTTGGAAGAATCAATAGCGAAGTATACCAATAGTTTGCAGAATGACTCGGAGAATCCGGTCCTGCTGTATGGGCTTGGGCTGGCGTTGACATACCGTGAATCCCGCGTCGACCTTGAGCGTGCAAGGGACTTGATTGCCCATGCGGTGCGCCAACAGGGGCAGATTCCGTATTACCACCAAACACTCGGATATGTGCACGAAGTTTTGGAAACCGTCTATGGTGTTCCCGCGGGGTTGGAAAAGGCTTTGCTGGAATATCGTACGGCACGTTTTCTCAATGACAATCGTCTTGATCCGCAAAATGCCGCTGACCTTGATCTGAACGTAGGCAACGCCTGTTTTCTCCTGCGGCAGTATGAACGGGCTTTTCGCAACTACCAACGGCGGCTGGAAGCACAGCGTCCGTTCAACAGCGTGGATGCCGAAATAGTATTTTACCAACGTTTGGGGCGTTCCGCCTTTCAGGCCGGAGAAGCGTCTTCAACAATTGATGCTTTCAACAGGGCCATGGAATTGGTGGATGCCCATGCCGATCCCCGTTTGCCTTCGGAACGGTTGGGGCAGTTGAGCAAGTACGTCATGGATTCGGTGTTGCGCCCGGCAATGGATGAAGACGCCGGGACCGTTGAAACTCGTGAAGCAGCCCGGCAAATGGCACAGGAGCAGGCCGAATTGAACAATCGGGCCTTTGCACTTGGCCGCATGCCTGTCCCCATGCCGCCTTCGGGGCAGTGGGATACCTACAAACAGAGCATGAAGGCGTTACTTGAAGCGCAGAAACGGCTTGATGAAAGCCTCCTGAGCAAGGGGTTTGTTTCGGAGGGTTCGATCGAGGCGCAAAGCATGATGCATATGGCGGATGCCGTTCAAACGGCCTTGCGCACACCGGAACGATACGGGGAGATGCAGGCCGAGTTGCGTGACCGGCTGGGCCTCGCCCTGCAGGAAGATGGCCAGTACGCAAAATCCCGCGCAGCTTTTCTGGATGCGTTCAATCGCAACAAGGCGTTGGGCCGCACCGCCAACTTGGGCGTGAATTTGCGTTCCGCTGCCTACAACGGCTGGATGTTGGCCGGTGAGGCGCATGGGTTGGAGCAAAGACGGCTGCTGGAAAAGGTTCGCGGTGAATTTTTGCAAGTTGTTGACCTTGTCGGGAAACACGGTGTCCCCCAACGCGATTCCGGCGACAATGGTGGTGGGGCGCTGATTTCCGTGAATCTGCAAGTGGCGTTGGACGATGTCACGGCCACACAGGCCATGGACGGCTTTTCGCCTGAACAGGAAATTCGTTTGGCCCGGACATTCGTGACGCGCATCGATACCGAATTGGGACGTATTGCCGAGGCCCGGAAGAATCTTGAAGCGCAGTTGCCCGAAGATACTGATCCCGGTGCGACGCCTGCCGGCCGACAGTTCGGTACAGGGCTTGCCTTGCACCGGGCCGCGCATTTGGCATATGCGGCACAGAATCCCGTGGCCGCGTTCGAGCGTTTCTCCCAATCCGCAGAAATGAATCTTGCCATGGGCTCTGCGGCCAGCGCAGCCGTCAATGTCATGAATATGTCCCAATGCCTGCTCGATGCCCGGCAAGAAGAAGCAAATGAACAACTATCCTTTCTGCAACAGCGGTTTGTCCGCATGGCGCGACGGGTAGCGCGGATTCTGGATCGGCAGACTGATCCGGGAACGATTTTCCCGGAGTTCCATAATGCTTTGGCCGTGGCCTGTACCGGGTTTGCTGATGGCAAAAGCGTTGAGCAGGCATATTGGCTACCAAAGGCCATGGAACATGCACATTCTGCTGTCCAATATTTCGAGAATTTTCCCCCTCAGTCTCGTGCGCAAACGGCTTTGCTTTGTGCGGCTTTGCTGAACAGGGCCCGGTTGGCGGATTTGAGCGGTTCGCCTGATGAGGATGATCGGGGGCGTGTTCTTGCACTGTCCGGGAAAGTATTTTTGCCCGATTTTCAGTGGCGGGCGCTGGCAGCGCTGGGCCGTTTGCCCGAAGCGTTGAACGTGCTTCGCTCACTCCCATTATCTTCCATGCATGCAGGACAGGGAGAAGTCATTGCCGCTCTTTCTCCATTGGTACGAGCATTGGTGAATGACGGGAAGGTTGAAGAGGCGTTTGATCTTGCCGAGGAGTTATCCGAGCTGGAGCGTGTCAATCGCGTGGCCTGCCTTGGTGTGACACTGCCCGAAGGGCGCGATGCGGATCTTTTGGATCGCATTGCTCCAAGATTGTTGCGCATTCGGGAACTCCGTCTGCGGCTTGAACAGGAGCAGGACCAATTATCCGATGCGGAGCTGGATCGGGTTCGATCCCGGCTTGAGCAGGAGCAACAAATTCTGGCTTCCGAACTGGGACCGGACAAGGAGCGACTGCCTGATCTTGCGAGGCTTGCAGGTAGCAATGATGAACGCGAGTGGCTGCTGACCATCATGGGCATGGCCGTGCGTCTGGAACGGGTTGCGGATGAGTACGCCGCCTATCCCACCAGTCGGGCACAGAATCGCCGACAAAGCGCGTTTGAAGCTTTTTCCCGGACTGTGGAACGGGCAGCTGATTCCCTGCCGTTCGGCGAACCTCCCGGCGCTTTCGGATTTATGATCCCCCGTCCGGCCATGGCGTTTGACGTCATGGAGAATTTGGAAACCGGTCAGGAGTTGGTGCGCGTGTTCCCGGCTGGTGACGGCGGATGGATCGTGTTTTCCGTGCGGCCGGACGGTTTATCGGCTTCTTTGTCAGCGTCGATGCCGCGGTCGGCTTCACTGCTGGCTACGGAATTCCCCGCCCTGATCCCTGCTGATTTTCAGGGAACCCTGGCCTTGAGCGGAACGCATTTTGTTCGTTCCAGGCTTGGGCTCAAGCCGTTTAAAAGGCGGTTGTTGTCTCTAGGGGCCGAGGTTCAGTCTGTTTCACAAACTTTTGCTCTCACAAACGCAGAGCACAATGCCACTTTCGCAGAGTTGGAAGAACAGACTGAGCGTGCGCAGACCTTGTTGGTAGGTGGACCTGTTTATACGGGGCGCACAGTGCCGGTCCGTACCAACCATCGTGCCCAGCCCCGCGTTCAGATCTTTCTTAACGGAAATAGTATTTCGTTGAATGAATTGCTGGGGCATTCCGGAAATGTGTCATTGGCCTTGGTCGCCCAGAGTTCAGGCACGCATGTCGGCAGTCTGTCCGGTCGTGACGGTGTGTACGAAGCCAGCTCCGTGGCATCGCTGTTTGGGCTGCCGTCCATGGCCTTCATGCCGCGAACGGGTGTTTCCGATTTTTTGACCCACTATGCAAACATGTCACCGCAAGAAGCCTTGGCATCTATTAAGCAAGACGGGATCACCGGGCGGCTGGCAGGACATCCGGGGCTTGAGCCGGAGCAGGCCGCGAATCTGGCGCGTGAACGATTCGGTCTTTTGGCCGGTCGGGCATCGGCCGCATTCAAGGCGGGCCGTTTCAAGGCTGCTCTGAGTTCCTTTGAAGATTGCATTACCATAGCCCTGGAAAGCGGCGATTCGGAACATGCCGCCTATCTGCCGCAGTTGTATGCCTTTGCACGAACCAGTGCCTATGAGGCGGGGCTGTTGCCGACAGCCGTTCGACATGGTCAGGCGTTGGTGGACCTGTTGCAAGAAAGTGACCCGGATTCATCCGGGCATGCCCGTGCCGTATTGCAGCTCGGTCTTGTGCATGCGCGCGCCGAGCACTTCGGACAGGCCATGCCTTTGCTGGAACAGGCCGTAGACATGTTTGCCGCTCTGGACATGGGGCCGGATCAGGTCCGGGCCATGGATGAACTTGGGACGGTGCTGGAAAACGCCGTGCGTTACCAGGGGGCTTTGCGCAGTTTCTCAAAGGCTGCTGCCGTATCGGATGAACTCATGGCCGACGACCTTTTGGCACGGCAGTACATGAACATGGGACGGGTTCGCGACTTGCGCCTGAGCCAGTATGCTCTTGCCAAACAGAACTATTCCAAGGCGTTGGAAATATACGAATTGATGGGCAATGGACTGGGCATGGGCCAGGCCCGTTTGGATATGGGGCGCTGCGACCGGCTCATGGGCGATTTTGCAGGAGCGGATACTTTGCTGGAACAGGCCATGGACGCTTCTGCCGGTGACGGGCAACAGGCCGAACGCATGCGAATCAGGATTTTGATGGAGCAGGCCAATAACGCCTGGTATCGCGCTGGATACCAGCAGGCTTTTGAAATGCAGCGTCAGGTGTTGGAGTATGCGCGTAAGCAGGACTGGCCGCTCATGCGCGTTATCGCCAGGAATACGGCCGGTATGATCTGGTGGACCCTTGGGGATCATGAACGTGCTTTGCGCGAACTGGACCGGGCAGAACGCGAGGCCGCCAACCTTACCGGGCGCAAGGATATTTTGGGTTCCGTGTTGAACAACAAGGGGCTTGTGCTGCGGGATATGGAGCGATTTGACGACTCCATGGACGTTCTCGAACAGGCGTTGAAAAATGACCGCGCTTTGCAGTCCCGTTGGGCAGAGGCATATGACCTGCGCAACATGGGGCAAACCATGCTGCGGATGGGAGATGTTTTCCGGGCCGTGGATACGCTGTCGTCTGCTCTGGATATTGCTCGGTCCATTGGCAACCGTATTAACGTGGCCAAGATACTTGTGGCACTCGGGCAGGCCCATGCTTCGCAGCCGGGCAGAAACAGTGTGGAAAAGGCGAAGGCCTGTTTTGATGAAGCGCTTGCGCTTTCAAGGAAAATGCGGTTGCGGGAGTATGAGTGGCGTGCTCTTCATGGTCTGGCCCGGCTGGATGAGCTCAATGGCGAAGATCAGGCCGCACAGGCCAAGCTTGGCGAGGCTGTGGACGTGATCGAAAACATGCGGGCCGAAATCCGCATGGAGCGGCTCAAGGATGGTTTTGCGCTCGGCAAGGCGGAGGTTTATGGAGATCTGGTCAGGATTCTTGCGGACATGGGACGTGAGGACGAAGCCTTTTTCGTGGCCGAACGGTCTCGTGCGCGCAATCTTATTGATCTGCTCGGCAACAGGAAGCGTAACCTGCGTGGCGGCGTGGACGGTGCCACATATAACAAATTCAAAACACTCAAGGCCCGTATCCGGGAGCAGGAACGGTTGGTAGCCCTCGCAGACACTGACGAGGAACGACAGGTTTACGCCCGGGCCCTGGGGGAACTTCAGGATCGTTACACGGACCTGTTGCTCAAAGTGCAGGCAGACAATCCCGAACTGGCGGATATGGTCAGCGTACATCCCATGTCGCTGGAGCAGGTTCAGAAAACCATGGAACCGGATACGGCGCTGCTGGTGTATTATGCTACCTCGGATGAGTTGTTCTGCTGGGTAGTTTCATCGCAGGAAGCCAAACTTGTTCGCACTCCCGTGAATATGGCCCAATTGGGCGAGGATATTCTGCAATATCGGCGCATGCTGCAAAACCTCGAGCCTGTGGCCATACATTCACAGCGGCTTTACGATGTTTTGCTGGCCCCGGTACTGAATGCGGCCTTGAAGCCCGGCCCGGACGGCTCGACGAAGGTTAACGCCTTGGGCATCATTCCGCATGGTCCATTGCACTATCTTTCCTTTGCTACTCTTTCGGATGAGAAGGCGTATCTTGTGGAGCGGGTACCTCTGTTCTATCTGCCCAGCGCCAGCGTCATGCGCTATACCTTTGCCCGGCGCAATCCGTTGGCTTCAAAACGGGTGTTGGCCGTCGGCAACCCGGACTTTGGCGATCCTTCGCTGGCATTGCCGTTTGCCGGACATGAAGTTCGGGCTATCGCCTGGAACCATCCGGACATAATTGTACTGAGCGGTAGCGAGGCGACCAAGGAACGGGTTGCGGATAGCATGGGCAAATATGGTATTATCCATTTGGCGACGCACGGAGAGTTTGATGCTGCCAATCCGTTGTTTTCTGCCATACGTTTTGCACCGGACAACGAGCGGGACAATGGCGAACTTTCCGCCGGCGAAGTCTTTGAATTGAGCCTTGAGTCGGATCTTGTAGTGCTTTCCGCCTGTCAGACCGGATTGGGCAAAGTCGGTGCCGGTGACGACGTAGTGGGCCTGAACCGTTCATTCCTGTATGCGGGAACCCATGCACTGGCTTCCAGTTTGTGGCGGGTAAGCGACGTGAGCACCGCAATACTCATGAAGCAGTTTTACCGGGAATACCCGGCACGGAACAAGGCGCAAAGTCTGCGTCGGGCCATGTTGCATGTGTATCGGAAGTATGCGCATCCCGGATATTGGGGAGCTTTCGTGCTGGTTGGCGATTACGAATAGGCTGGAAAGTGCAATGAAAGCGGGAAGGAAAACCTTCCCGCTTTTTTTATGCTTCGCCGTTTCTGGGAATTTCGAGAGGCTTGCCGGGTATGAGCGTATGCTTCGTGCCGTCAAGGATCACCGGAATTTCCTGATCTCCACGAGTCTTGGCGGAGATAGTCAGGCTTTGTTGGTCAATACTTACATTGTACCAGACCTTGCGGTGACAGAAATTGAAGGACACACTTCCCCAGTGCGGGGGCAGGTCCGGATGGATGTTCACATGGGCACCGGAAAGATCCAGTCCCGTGAAATCCTGCTTGATTACCTCAAGCGTTCCGGCCATGACGCCGGTGTGGATACCCTCGATGGTGGTTCCGCCCTGCGTGTCGAAAATGTCCGAACGCATGGCTTCCATGAACCAGTCCCAGGCCACGTGGCTGGGGTAGATGTATCCGGCCACCACGGAATGGACCACCTTGGAAAGGGTGGAGCCGTGGCTGGTGCGTTGCTCGTAGAAATCGTAATTGCGCCGCAGGAGATCGATTGGGTCGTCCACGGTGTGGCCGAGTTGGCGAAGGATGCGAGCCACCTCATCCGGTTCGATGAGATACCAGGTCATGAGCACGTCCGCCTGTTTTGCCACCTTGTAGCGGTCCGGCGAGTTTCCCTCGGCCTTGAGGATACGGTCCATGCGGTGGATTGAATAGAAACGTTTGCGGTAGCTTTCCCAATCCAGTTCTTCCAGCCCCATGTAACCATCGAATTGGCTAATGATACCGTCTTCGGTCATGATCACATTGAGTTTGGTGATCATGTCCTGCCATTTGTCTATTTCCGCATCGGTCAGGCCAATTCGGTTGCGAACCGAGGCAAGCGCCTTGGGAGGCAGCTCCTTGAGCAAACCAAGGGATTTTTCCAGCAGCCAGACTACCATGATGTTGGTGTATGCGTTGTCCGTGATGCCGTGGCTGTCCGATCCCGGGAGCTTTTCATGGAATTCGTCCGGCCCCATGACCCCGGCGATATGGTATTTGCCTGTCTCTTCATCGAACTGGGCGATGTCTCCCCAGAACCGGGCTATGTCGAGCATGAGCTCGGCTCCGTAATCCTTCAGGAACGTGCTGTCGCCGGTCATGTGTACGTATCGCCATGCGTTGACGAATACGGCGATGGACACGTGCCGCTGGCGGCGTGACAGGTCCGGATCCCATTTCTTTGATTCCGGGTTGTAGTGGATTTCCTGTGTTTCCTCGGAACCGTCGTCGGCTGTCTGCCATGGATACATGGCTCCCACGTGCCCGTTTTCCCGTGCATAGGCCCGGGCTGCGTCGAGCCGATGATGGCGATACAGGAGCAGCGCCTTGGATATGTCCGGGAAATGGTTGTCGAAGAAGGGCTGGATATAGACCTCGTCCCAGAATATGTGTCCCCGGTAAGCCTCGCCGCTCAGGCCGCGGGCAGGCAGTCCGGCGTCAATATTCACGTTGTGGGGGCTGGCTGTTACCAGCAGATGGTAAGTGTGCAGCCGCAGCACGCGTTGCACAAAACGATCACCGGCAATGCGGATGTCCGCCTTGTCCCATAGCGTCTTCCACATACGCGTATGGGGACCGAGCACTCCCTGGAATGTTTTTACCTCGCCAAGTGATTCCATGGCCTGTTCGTGCAGGTCCGCACCTGCGTCGTGGTCGAGGCTGGTTCGCACGTTGACGAATTTTTCCAGCGAATAGTTGGAGTTTTCTTCGGCCCGGAAGCAGATTTCTTCCACCACTTTGGATTTTTCCTGGAAGGTGCGTTTTTTTATGGTCAGAGGCTTGTTGTCTTCCAACAACTGTGTCCGCGCCGCCATGACGATCTGATAGAGTGAATGGCTGGTTTCCATATGCAGAAAGACACCATCCCCCAACTTTCCGCCGGAGACCCGAGATAGGTGTTTGTTGGTCAGTTTACTGTAGCGGGCCACACCGCCGTTAGTCACATTGCCGTCTATGGCAGAGCGGATAGTGATTTTTTCAGAATAGTTAAGTGGAGTTAAGTCGAACTTGAGCGCGCAGAGGTGCGGGTCTGCCATGCTGACCAGCCGAACGCTGGAAACACGTGTCAGGCGACCTATGCTGTCCTTGACCACCATATGTCGCTCCATGACGCCACGGCGCATGTCCAATCGTTGGCAATAGCTCAACAATTCCATGGACAGGGGACTCATGAACTGCCCGTTGCCGACTTTGAAGGAAACGGGAAGCCAGTTGGGGCAATTTACGAAATCGTTGTTGAATATTTCCTTGCCCTGCACCGTGCTGGGAACCTTGTTGAAGATCCCTGCTATGTACGTACCGGGATAGAAATAGAACGACGAGCATTCGCATTCGTAGGCTCCACGTGTGCCGAGATAGCCGTTGCCTACTGTGGTCAGGGTTTCGCGCAGCTTTTCGTCACCAGGGTCGAAACCGTTGTACGTCAGATGCCATGCGTCCGAGGCCATGCCGGTTTCGAACCATTCGAGTATGTCGTCCACCGTGATTTCCGAGAGGTCGGAAACAACCACGTCTGCGCCGAACCGTTTGAGCAATTCGCCGCCAACGTTACGGGCTACGCCAAGTGTCATACCGAAGTTACCGGCGTTACCTGCCTGAACCCCGGCAATGGCATCTTCCACCACCACGCATTGTCCGGGCGTCAGCCCCATTTCCGAGACTGCCGTGATGAAGATATCCGGGTCCGGCTTGCCTTTGAGCCCGAGTTCCGCGGATACGATTCCATCCACCTGAACTTCGAATACGTCTTCCATTCCGGCCAGTCGGAGCACCAGTTGGCAATTGCGGCTGGAAGTGGCCACACCAACACGGATGCCTTTCTTTTTGAGTTGTTCAATCAACTTGACGGAGCCCTGAAAAACTTCCGGGCCTTCACGCCGCAGAATGTCCTGAAACAATTCGTTTTTGAGATTACCGACAGCGCAGATGGTTTCAAGGCCCGGTTCATCTTCCGGCGTACCGGGGGGCAACTGGATATTGCGGGACTTGAGAAAACTCAGCACCCCTTCGAAACGGGGTTTGCCATCCACATAGTTATGATATTCATGGACACGGTCAAAGGGCTCGAATCGGGAATTGTCCCGTTCCGCAATATGTTTGAGCAGTTGGTTGAAAGCCATTTCCCACGACTGGGAATGTACTTTTGCGGTTCGTGTGATAACTCCGTCCAAATCGAAAACAACGCCTTTGAGTTCCATGATATCCTCGCAGTGGTTTGTTTTCCGTGCACACCAGCCTAGGGCAGGGTGCCGAGAATGGTCACAAGCATGTCCGGTTCCGGGACGATGAGCGCATTGGGGCAAATGCCGCGTACCCGGCGCATCAGGTCATCGTTGCGGGTCACGAATGCGGTTATTGTGTCCCGATTCATGTCCATGGCCGCCTCCAGCATGGGCACATCGCTGCCCGTGTCGCCACAAATGAGGTTGGGGCCGTGGAACATGTTGAACCCGAACTCCGTGTTCAGGAAGTTGACCCCGTCACCTTTGTCGAAGTCCTTGGCTTTAGACCCGCCGGTTTCGATGGTCAGAATTATTTCCACGTCAAGCCCGGTATCCTCTATGCGCAGTTGATTGCGATCGGGGTCCAGTTCCGAGACGATGGATTCGAGAGTCGCCAGAAATGTCAGCGAATCTTCCTTGGACACGGAATTGCTGATGTCCTGTCTGGCCACGGTTGTCTGGCCGAATTTGAATTGCAATCCCGATCCGATAAGCGAGAATTTTTCATTTTCCGGTTCGGCCAACAGGGCAGAAAGGCATTTGTTGAGACGATCCAGCAGTTGTTGCTTGTGGGGTTCGATGGGATAGGTCCGCACACGGCCTTCAAGGTCCAGGCATTCCCGTCCCTTTGACCCGGCATAGTACATGACCCGTTCCGGGTTTACGCTGATGTCTACCAGTCCGATGTCAGCCAACGGGGCTGAGGTCAGGATTACGGCCTTGGTTGTTTTGTGCTGGGCAAAGCGGGTGAGCATGACCGCATTGTAGATGGATTGCACTGAGGAACGATAGCGTCCGCAATAGTTGTTGACCGTGCCGTCGCGGTCGGTGATGAAGCAGTTGATGTTTCGGGAATCGAAAAGTTTGATGCCTTCGGCTACATGGTCATCGAATCCTTCATGCATGTTGGCCAGCATGCGCAAAAAGGAATCCTCTCCCAATTCAAGGTAGTGAATGTCTTTGCGGGTCTCGTTGATTTCGTAATCCATGTCCAGCGTGATGGCCCGCTCGCCGTCCAGAGAGAGAACCCGCTTGCCGTCTTTTTCCGGCACGGATTCCAATGCCTGCAAGGCATTGGTAAGCGACACGGTGACATTTTCCGGTATGGTGCGGTTTTCGAAAATGCATTGCACAGCCTCGAACCGTACATCCCGGGTCGCATGCATTAGGGAATAGAAATCCTTGAGTGTGACAAGTTCAGTAGGGGCAATGTCCGGTGCCGACATGGATCCTCCTTGGTTGAGTGGCGCCGGGAACGGCCGCCCGTATCCCGGCGTTTGCGTCTACATGTTGGATACCGTGGCTTCGTAAGTGATAACGACATCCGTGTCTGGTGCGGCGTCAACGGTGAATTCTATGCCCGCTCCATGGAGTCTCTTGAATTTATGGTCGTACTTTTGAAGCTGCCATTTTCCGGGCAGGAATTCGCGAAGCAGGACTGTGCGAGGTTCATCGGAAGCGTTGCGTACGTGAATCTGCCAACTCAGCCGATAGCTGTTCTTGCTCACCTTCTGGAAGAGAAGCTGTTTTCTTTCCACGGTGACATCAAAAGATTTGCCCATGGTCAGGCGGACTTCCTCGCCCTTGGGCGTGTGGTCCATACGGTCCTCACCGATAAGCAGAATGCTGCCGTCGCTGCTTTCCTGATAGGCGCGGACAGTGCCTTCCGGCAGGGGAATCCCCAATCCGGATTTTTTGTCGTTTCTGAACTTCAGGAACACGTTTACATCGGGTTTGACCGGTTCGCGGGCGGTCTGAAACGCGTTGTATTCGCAAACCAGTTCCTTGGCCACGGCTACGGACGGGGCTTGCAGCAGGCTGACCTGTTTTGTCTGCTTATTGGCTATGTCTACCGGGCGCGGCAAGGTGTAGAGATGGTACTCGAAGAACGACTCTTCCTGCATGCCTGCGGCGGATACGGATTCCATGGCCATTGTCCGGTTTTTGAATACCGGTTCGGGCCCGACTTCATTCACATCACCGGCAACGAGTTTCAGGTTTGTATTTCGGAAGGCCATGCCGGAGTTGTTGGTAAGAGTGACCCATCCGGAAAGCCCGGCTTTCTGGTTCTTGCGATCCACCTTGAGAACATAATCCGCACTCCAGCCAAATTTTCTGGCGAGGTAGGAAACTTCCACGTCCTGCTTGGCCGGTCCCTTGTTATCCACCAGCCAGACCAATGCCGGTCTGGCGCGCAGACCTTCGGGCAGGGCTGGGAGTTGGATCGAACTATACGGGCCGACATAGATTTCATTGCCGATTCGGAAAATCGGTTTGTCGTTGTTGGCCAGGAGCGTCCCCTTGCGCAGTATGCGTTCGTTGGCATCGGCCGGATCTGGCAGGATTATATTGATCTCCTTGCCGATGTAGTGGTCGAGCAGGTTCTCCGTGGTAACCAGATCGTATTCGTAGTTCATGTCCAGCACGGAGAACTTGGCCGGTGCCGTGCGTGATTGGATCTGCAGTGTTTGCGGCTCGACCGTCTGCGGGACGCCAAGGAATTCCACGCGGCTGCGTCCCTGGGGCAGAGCCATGGAACGAACTTCGTTAATCAATGCGCGGTCGTTGTTGTAAATGGTCACGGTCATCGATTTGGTAGTGTCAGCGTAAGCCGTTGCTGTCACGGCCAACAGAAGGATGAGTATGAGTAGGAATTTCAGCGCTTTCATTAATTTCCTCCACGGATGATTTCAACGCTTGTGGTCAGGTGTTTCAAATCACCATATCCCCTTATTACCCTTGGATAGGTTCTTTTGCAAAAATTTAACGGAAAATATAAGGATAATTTTTCGAAAAGGGTTGATGTCTGATCAGAACTTGCCAGAAAAAAGGCTGCCCGCAACGTGTCACGGGCAGCCTGGAAGATTCTTCTTTTTGTCTGAATTATTCGTCCCAGTCGCCTTCCGGACCTTTGTCCGTGTCTATGGCCTTGGCCCGTGCACGGATTTTTTCTTCGGTCCATTCTGCGGGATCTTCGAACTGTTCGGCCTTGGGCCCCAGATCATGGGAACCGGCTTCGATGAGCAGATCGTATGCGATTTCCGCAGTGCCTTCTGCATTGAATACATTGACCAGCAGATCGTAGACGAAATCTTCCACGCCCTGAACCATGCGTTCACGCACTGCTGCGGATTGTCCCTGCCAACGGCGTTCGAACGGAAGGTTGAGTTTTTTGTAGTTGCCACCGGTAATATCCTGTTCGTCGGCCCATCCGGTCATTTCCTTCCACAACTCCTCGGAAAGGCCTTTGCCTTCCACTTTGTCGAAGCGACCGTCTTCAGTCATGATGGCGTTGCCGAAGTCATTGACCTTTACGCCCCAACCGACCATCTGCAATGCGGTGGCCACGTTGGCTTTCGTGGTCTGGGTCTTGGCGGCAATCTCCTTGAGGCGGGTGGAGTCGTTGCCCGA